>Ga0160419_100423_pt1 | contig 27250 bp, 20 predicted proteins | sample CelAP2metagpilot_2_FD_108196 | JGI IMG/M metagenome (GOLD analysis project Ga0160419, IMG submission 108196) | Phycosphere-associated microbial communities from Cellana algal ponds in Kailua-Kona, Hawaii, USA - Cellana AP2-4-25 metagenome pilot ... | reverse complement strand
CAATAGATAATAAACAACATTTTGTACATCAAGAAGGACGTACGGTATTTAAATTTGCTGTAGCGAATATGGCAGACGTTTGCGAAAAAATAATGCAACGTAATAACCTGTCTCATGAAGATGTTTCATGGCTAGTACCACATCAAGCTAACTTACGTATTATTGATGCTACTGCTAACAGAATGAATCTTGAGGAAAGTAAAGTCCTTAAAAATATTTACAGATACGGTAACACTACATCAGCAACATTACCATTGTTATTATATGACTTTGAAAAACAGCTGAAAAAAGGTGATAACTTAATTTTTGCCGCTTTTGGTGGTGGATTTACATGGGGCTCGATATACTTAAAATGGGCTTATAACTCTTAAACTAACTAAAACTTAAATTAATAACTTAATAATTATGGATTTAAAAGACATTCAAAACTTAATTAAATTTGTAGCAAAATCTGGCGCAAGTGAAGTTAAATTAGAAACAGATGATGTTAAAATAACAATCAAAACAGGGTCAGATACTGAAACTACAATTGTACAACAAGTGCCAATGCAAGCACAAATGCCAGTACAACCACAAATGCAAGCGGCACCAGCTGCAGCGCCTGCACCAGTTGCAACAGAAGCTCCTGCTGCACCAGCCGAAGACTCAAAATATATCACAATAAAATCTCCTATAATAGGAACATTTTACAGAAAACCATCTCCAGACAAACCATTATTTGTTGAGGTAGGTCAATCTATCGCAGAAGGAGATGTTTTATGTATCATTGAAGCTATGAAATTATTTAACGAGATAGAATCTGAAGTATCAGGTAAAATCGTTAAAGTATTAGTTGATGATGCTTCTCCAGTAGAATTTGATCAGCCACTTTTCTTAGTAGACCCATCTTAATTTAGATTATTAGATCTGTCCGAATGTTATCTTAAAAATTCGAACTATCAATAATCCTATTGTCTAATTATCTAATTCAATAAAGATGTTTAAAAAAATATTAGTTGCCAATAGAGGTGAAATAGCACTACGTGTTATTAGAACCTGTAAAGAAATGGGCATAAAAACTGTTGCTGTATATTCTAAAGCAGATGAAGATAGCTTACATGTTAAGTTTGCTGACGAAGCTGTTTGTATAGGACCAGCACCAAGTAGTGAGTCTTATCTAAAAATGTCAAATATTATAGCTGCTGCAGAAATTACAAATGCAGATGCTATACATCCAGGGTACGGTTTCCTGTCAGAGAACGCAAAATTTTCTAAAATTTGTGAAGAACACGATATTAAATTTATTGGTGCTTCTGAAGAAATGATTAATAAAATGGGAGACAAAGCTTCTGCAAAAGCGACAATGAAAGCAGCAGGAGTACCTTGTGTACCTGGTAGTGATGGTATTATCGAAAGCTTTGAAGAGTGTAAAAAAATAGCAAAAGAAACAGGTTATCCTGTTATGCTAAAAGCTTCTGCAGGTGGAGGAGGAAAAGGAATGCGCGCCGTTTGGAAAGAAGAAAACTTAAAAGATGCTTGGGACTCAGCTAGACAAGAATCTAAAGCTGCATTTGGAAATGACGATATGTATATGGAAAAGCTTATCGAAGAGCCAAGACATATCGAAATACAAGTTGTAGGAGATAGTACAGGTAAAGCGTGTCACTTATCAGAAAGAGATTGCTCTGTACAACGTCGTCACCAAAAGTTAACAGAAGAAGTACCTTCTCCATTTATGACAGACGCTTTACGTAAAAAAATGGGTGATGCAGCAGTTAAAGCAGCAGAATTTATTAAATATGAAGGAGCTGGAACTGTAGAATTTCTTGTAGATAAACATAGAAATTTCTACTTTATGGAGATGAATACCCGTATACAAGTAGAACATCCAATTACGGAACAAGTAATAGATTTTGACTTAATACGTGAGCAAATATTAGTGGCTGCAGGTGTGCCAATTTCTGGTAAAAACTATACACCTAATTTACATTCAATCGAGTGTCGTATTAATGCAGAAGATCCTTATAATGATTTTAGACCTTCACCAGGAAAAATCACTACGCTTCATGCGCCAGGAGGACACGGTGTACGTTTAGATACACATGTATATGCTGGTTATAGTATTCCGCCAAACTACGATTCTATGATAGCAAAGTTAATTACCACTGCACAAACACGTGAAGAGGCAATTAATAAAATGAAACGTGCATTAGATGAGTTTGTAATAGAAGGAATTAAAACAACTATACCATTCCATAGACAATTAATGGATCATCCAGATTACTTATCTGGTAATTATACCACTAAATTTATGGAAGACTTCAAAATGGAAAAACCAAAAGAAGATTAAAAGAAAAGCGACTTATTTAAGTCGCTTTTTTTATAAGTTAAAAGTGTCACTAAAAAACGTTATTACTTGTGGGACTTCGTTTATTTTAAAACTAAAATCAATTTTATAAGTGTTTTTTGAAATCTTTTTAACATTTAAATTCCCTTCTTGAATAGGAAAGTAACCAGAACTTCCTCTACAAAAACATAACCGTCCAAAAATTGCATTTACGGTTGATAACTCTTCGTTTTTAAGAGAGATATTTTCTTCATTTTTTTTAATTTCAATATAAATAACCTCTTCATAGTTACTGTCTGCAACATCTTTAATAGGATGTCTTTTATAAGTGAATTTTAATAAATTTATAGTAGAACTTTCTTCAAAGTCTATATAAGGTTTATCAAACTCATCTTTTTTTAATTTTATTAGTTTGTTGTTTAATATATCAATGGTACAAATTCCATCTTTTGGACATTCAAATAAGTTGCCGTTATTTAAAAGCTCACTTTTAGAAGAGGTATTACTAGTTTTACATGCAATTACAACTATAAAGATTAGGAAAAATTTATTCACTTTAAGCATATAATATTTAACGTTCTTTTTTTGGATTAAAAGAAAGATACTTATAATTTTAACAAATTATCAAAATAACTAAAAAAATTATGAAAAAAAATTACTTTAAGAACATCTTGATTGCTATTTTAATGATGTTTACATTAAATACCTTTGCTCAAGGTGGTCGTTCCTTTTGGACAGAATCATCTAAAGAGAATGCTTCTAGAAAGCAATTAAACTTTAGAAAAACAGAACCAACCAAAGCACAATTTTATAATTTAAATTTAGAGGCTTTAAAAACCTATTTAGTTGATGCGCCAAATAGAAAGAATGGTATTAATGCATCAGAAAAGCTAGTCACTTTCCCTACTTCAGATAATACTTTTGAAACTTACAGCATAGTGGAGGCTTCTATCATGGAAGAAACACTTCAACAAAAATATTCTAATATTAGAACCTACGTAGGTAAAAGTATAGATAACCCTACCAACACAATGAGATTTAGTATAACGCCTCAAGGACTTCATACAATGTCCTTTGTATCTGGTAAAGGATTAGAGTTTATAGACCCGTATACTAAAGATGCAGGTCAATATATAGTATATGCTAAAAAAGATTTACCAAAGTTAGATACCACTTGGACTTGTGATTTTGAAGATGATGAAGTTAGTATTGAAGGAAAAAGCTCTTCTGTTAATACTATGTTTAATGCAAATGATGGTATGATGAGAGAGTTTAGACTCGCCTTGGCTTGTACTATAGAATATGCACAATTTCATTGGACAGCTGCAGGTTTAACAGTTATAGATTCTGAGGCTTCAAAAAAAGCTGCGGTTTTAGCGGCAATGGTTGTGACACTTAATCGTAATAACTTTGTATATGAAAGAGATTTATCTGTTACGATGACATTAGTTGCAAACAATGAGAATGTAATCTTTATTAACTCTGACAGTTTTACAAATGATAATGCAGGAGCTTTAATTAACGAAAGCCAAACAGTGATAGATGCTAATATCGGATTTTCTAACTATGACATTGGACATACATTTTCTACTGGAGGAGGTGGATTAGCTCAATTGAATTCTCCTTGTACAACAAGTAAAGCTAGAGGTATTACTGGTTCTCCTGCACCTGTAGGAGATCCTTATGATATTGATTATGTAGCTCATGAAATGGGACATCAATATGGTGCACCGCATACTTTTAATGGAGATTCTGGAAGTTGTGCAGGTAATAGATCTGCAACTAATGCTTATGAACCAGGAAGTGGTAGTACAATAATGGCTTATGCAGGTATATGTGCACCACAAAATGTGCAATCTAATAGTGATGCGTACTTTCATCAGAAAAGCTTACAAATGATGTGGGCAAATATTACTTCTGGCAATAGTATATGTGCATCACAAACACCTACAGGTAATAGTGCACCAACAGCCAATGCTGGAGCAGATTATACTATACCTATTTCTACACCTTTTAAATTAACAGGAAGTTCTACAGATGCTGATGGTACATCAACGCATACTTATACTTGGGAGCAATATGATTTAGGTGCTGCTGGTTTACCATTAGAAACAAATACAACAGGTCCTTTAGTTAGATCGTTTGAAGGAACAGATAATCCAACGAGATATATTCCTAGACTTGAAGATATTATGATTAGCGGAGGTATTTCAACAACTTGGGAAAAATTAGCTTCGGTTGGTAGATCAGAAAGTTTTAGATTAACAGTAAGAGATAATGATGTAAATGGAGGACAAACAGCTCAAGACGAAATGATAGCAACTGTAAGTTCGTCAGACGGTCCTTTTTTAGTGACCTCTCAAAATACAAATCAGATAGTTTGGACGCAAGGAACCATAGAAACAATTACTTGGGATGTTGCTGGAACAGCTACATTTCCTGGTGTAAATACACCAAATGTAAATATTCTATTATCAACAGATGGTGGTCAAAATTTTGATACTGTTTTAGCTTCAAATGTTCCAAATAATGGCAGTTATGATATAACAGTACCAAATGTTACTGCTCCATACTGTAGAATAATGGTTGAAGGTGCTGGAAATATTTTCTTTAATATAAATGACTATTTTTTTGCTATTGGAGATTATACTTATGCTACGGTTGATGCATGTGAGAATTATACATTTAATGCAGGTATACCTGTACCTGAAAATTCAACATCATATTCTGGATATTCACTAAATGTTCCTGATGATATGATAATTACAGATGTAAATATAGCGGTTGATATTTCTCATAATGATAATTCAGATTTATACTATGCATATAGATATCCAAACTATCCAGGAACAGGTGTAGAACCATTAGCATCAGGTATTTGTGCAGGTTCAACAGATGCAGTATTTGTTTTTGATGATGAAGGAACAGCTGTTAACTGCGCTTCTACAACTAATGGTGATAATGTTTTACCTCAAGCACCTTTGTCAAATGCAGATGGAAATAGCTCTTTAGGAAATTGGGTTTTTTATATTACTGATATTAATGTAGGAGACGGTAATATTGCAACTTGGAACTCTGTTACTTTATCCATTTGTAGTTCAACAATTCAACCTGTTCTATCTACAGAAAACTTTAATTTTGAATCTTCTTTCTCACTGTACCCTAACCCAAACAATGGTCAGTTTACTGTCAAATTTAACAATGCAAAAGATGTTAAGTTAGAAGTTTATGATGTTAGAGGAAGAGCTGTTTTAAGTCAAGACTACAATGTTTCTGGACAATTTAATGAGACAATTAACTTAGGAAGTGTACAATCAGGAATGTACTTGTTAAAAGTTAATAACGGAGGTAAAACAATCACTAAAAAAATTATTGTTGAATAAATAATAATTTTCAAATAATAACAAAACTCCGAAAGCAATTTCGGAGTTTTTCTTTTATATTAGTTTTTAAATGAACTTTAGCTATTGGGAAATAAAATCATGGTTAACCAACGTAGATTTCACTATTGTTGGCAGTGGTATTGTTGGCTTAAATTGCGCTTTGTATTTAAAAGAAATCTATCCAAACGCTAATATTCTAATTTTAGAAAAAGGACTGTTGCCTCAAGGAGCGAGTACTAAAAATGCAGGATTTGCTTGTTTTGGTAGTTTAAGTGAAATCTTAGACGATTTAAATACACATACCGAAACAGAAGTTATAGAATTAGTTAAAAATCGAGTTGAAGGCTTGCAATTACTTCGTCAAACTCTAGGTGATTCAACGATAAACTTTCAAGCTTTTGGTGGCTACGAGTTGTTTACTGAAAATGATGATTTATTTGAAAATTGCCTATCGGAAAAAGATAATATTAACAACCTACTAAAGCCAATTTTTAATGCTGATGTGTTCAGCACAAAAGACAACACATTCAATTTTAAGAACATCAAAAATCAATACATTTTTAATGCTTATGAAGGTCAGATAGATACTGGAAAAATGATGGAAGCACTTCTTCAAAAAGTACAATCTAAAGGCATTAAAATTTTAAATAGTATCACTGTTGAAAGTTTTTCAGAAGATCAAGGTTCAGTTAAAGTAAAAACCAATCAATTTGAATTTTCAACCTCAAAATTAATTATTGCCACTAACGGATTTGCTTCACAATTAAACATTCCAGAAGTTAAGCCAGCACGTGCCCAAGTAATTATAACAAAACCTGTAAAAAACTTACACATACAAGGCACATTTCATTTAGATCAAGGCTATTATTATTTTAGAAATATTGATAATCGTATCCTTTTTGGTGGCGGACGTAACCTCGATTTTGAAACCGAAGAAACCACCGATTTTGCCCAAACAAAACTCATTCAAAACAAATTAGAAACACTTTTAAAAACGACCATTTTAACAGAAACTAATTTTGAAATCGACTATCGTTGGTCAGGAATTATGGGTGTAGGTAAACAAAAAAAAGCTATAGTAAAACAACTGTCTAACAATGTGTTTTGTGGTGTTAGACTTGGAGGAATGGGTGTAGCAATTGGTAGTTTAATTGGTAAAGAATTAGCAGAATTAACTCAAAATTAAGCAATGAAAAGAGTCTTTCGGTTTTTACTAAAATGTTGTGTTTGGTTTGTGATTTTAACTGTGTTATGGGTTGTAATTTATCGTTACGTACCAGTATATTACACGCCATTAATGGCAATTCGTTCTTTTGAAAATACCGAGAAAAATTCAACAGTTAAACATGATTGGGTTAATATTGAAGATATTTCTATTCACCTTCAAAAAGCTGTGATTTGCAGTGAAGATCAAAAGTTTTTAATCCATAATGGTTTTGATATTGAAGCGATTGAAAAAGCTTACGAAAACAATAAAAAATCAAAACGTATTAAAGGCGCAAGTACCATAAGTCAACAAACTGCAAAAAATGTGTTTTTATGGCCAAACAGAAGTTGGTTACGCAAAGGTTTAGAAATGTATTTTACCTTTTTAATCGAAAAATTGTGGTCTAAAGAGCGAATTTTAGAAGTGTATCTTAACAGTATCGAAATGGGTAATGGCGTTTACGGTGCTGAAGCAGCAGCAAAGCATTGGTTTGGGACTTCAGCAAAAAGATTAAATATCAATCAAGCCACAGCAATTGCTGCGATACTACCTAACCCTAGACGTTACAAAGCACAACCGGCAACGCCTTATATTTCTACCAGAAAACAATGGATTATCAAACAAATGGGTTTTTACGGACCATTAAAATTTCCTAAGAAAAACGATGAAAACCCAAAACATTAAAACCCAATTATTACAGCTTTGTAATCAAAGTTTAGAGACGCGTTTACAGAGTGTTTTGGCGGTTATTGAAGATATAAAACAAAGTCTGCAAAGTGAAACAAAGAGTAGTGCAGGAGATAAGCACGAAACAGGACGCGCCATGTTGCAATTAGAACGCGAAAAAGCAGGACACCAATTAGCTGAAATTGAAAAAACGAAACAAATTCTATCTAAAATTAATACCGAATCAACCTATAAAAATATTGGTTTAGGCAGTGTCGTTTATACAACAACATCTAATTATTTTATTAGTATTAGCGCTGGTGAACTTAAAGTTGAAGATGATACGTTTTACGCTATTTCTGCAAACACACCAATAGGTCAATTACTTTTAGGAAAATCGGTTGGTGATGTTATTAATTTTAGAAATCTAGAGTTTAAAATCACTAAGGTTTTGTAATTGATAAATAAAGATTAGAGTTTTTTTCTATCAAAGTTTTATGTTCAAAAAACACTTTATCACCATTTAAATTGGCTTCAATTAAATAATGATTGCCTTTAAAATAACTGGTAATTATAGTTGCTTTTAGATTAGATTTTTTAACGACTTTTAATTGATTTGCGTAAACAATTCTGTCATCAATCACATTAAATTCGTCAAAAAAAGAAGCAATTAATGGTGTTTTAGGATTGTTATATAATTGTTCTGGTTTACCTTGTTCTAAGATTTTTTTATCCTCCAAAACAATCATATTATCGGCAAATCCTAATACATCTTCTTTGTCATGTGTTGCTACAATACAAGTAATATTTTTATCTTTTAAATACTTAAACACATTACGTCTTAAACTTTGTTTTTTAAAATTATCTATATGGCTAAAAGGTTCATCCAACAAGATAATTTCTGGTTGCTTTGCTAAAGCTCTTGCTAGTGCCACACGTTGTTTTTGTCCGCCAGATAGAGTTTTTACTTTCTCGTTTTTAAAAGCTTCTAATTCTACAACGTTTAGTAGTTCTACGGTACGCTCTTCTCGTTCTTCAGGATAAAATCTTGACAGATGTTTGGCAATATTTTCAGCAACGGTTATGTATGGCATTAAATCGAATTCTTGATGCACATATTTTATAAACTCATAACCAACCACCAAATTATATTTAGGACCGAGAATTTCGGTGTCTTTCCAAAAAATGTGTCCTTGGTTTAAATCAAATTCGCCATAAATAAGATTAAGCAACGTACTTTTTCCTGAACCACTTTCGCCAATAATAGCAAGGTTTTCACCAGCTTTAACTTTAAAAGAAATATCTTTTAAAACAGGTGTATTTTTATATGAAAATGTTAGGTTTTGTACGTTTAGCATAGTTGCAAAAATAGTGTAAAAAAAACCGCTCAAAATAATTTTTAAGCGGTTTTTACACTTACCAATAAAGGATTAATTCCATCCGCCACCTAAGGCTTGGTACAACTTAATGTTTGCTAATAATTGATCTCTTTTAGTTTCTACAATTTCTATTTTAGAGTCTAAAGCTTCGCGTTGTGTTTGCAAAACTTCAGTATATTCTGCTCTTGCAGATTTAAATAGTTGTATAGAAAGGTCTATAGATTTTGTTAAATCGTCTACTTGTTTTTCTTTTAGCAAGTAGCTTTCGTTTAGGTTTTTAACTTCAGATAGGTGATTAGAGACTTCTAAAAAAGCATTTAAAATTGTTTTTTCATATTCAAAAACAGCTTGCAATTGTTTGTTGTTTGCGTTAGCATATTCTGCTTTTATAGCGTTTCTGTTTATTAATGGCGACACAAGATCTCCAACTAAATTATAGGCTAAAGATTGTGGTGTTTCGGTTAAAAATTTAGTTTTAAATGCTTCTAAACCAACACCTGCTTTGATGCCTATTGAAGGGTAAAAATTAGCTCTAGCCACCTTTACATTTAATTTTGAAGCTGAAAGCTCAAGTTCTGCCTGTTTAATATCTGGGCGATTGGTTAATAATTGTGATGGGATACCAGTAAAAATAGTGTCTATTTTTCGTTCTAAAAATGCTTTTGAATGACGTTTTACGGGTTGTGGATAACGACCTACCAAAAAGTTAATCAGATTTTCGGTTTCTACAATTTTTTGTTCTATTTGAAACTTATTGCTTTGGTTTTTATACACATCGGCTTCAAAACGTTTTACTGCCAATTCTGTAGCTCTTGCTGCTTCTTTTTGAAGTTTAATCATCTTTAACGCATTCTGCTGAATTTCTAAATTTTGCTGAATGATGGTTAATTGATTATCTAAAGCTAAAAGCTCATAATAAGCACTTGCAATTTCTGAAACTAACTGCGTTACCATAAAATTTTTACCTTCTACTGAAGTTAAATATTCTAAAACTGCTGCTTTTTTCTCGTTTCTAAGTTTTTTCCAAACGTCAAGTTCCCAAGATGCACTTAATCCAACTTGAAAATTGGTTAATGGTTCTGGAAATTCTTCTTCTTCAGTAATTGTTAGATTTTTTTCAACTGCACCATTTCGGGTAAATTCGCCAACTTTATCAACATCTGCACCAGCATAAACACCAACAAAAGGTAGATATTCTCCTTTTTTTGCTTTGATGTTGTTTTCTGCCATTCCAACTTTTTGAAGCATTATGTTAAGCTCCTGATTGTTGGTTAACGCACTATCGATAAGCGCAATCAAATTAGTGTCTGAAAAGAAATCTTTCCACTTTACTGTTGCTGTATTTACGGTATCTGTTGATACGTTTTTAAATTGTTCTGGTATATTAGTATTAGCTTCTCTTAGGTTTTTAGAAGGCACACAAGAATACAGTGTTATTACTGTTAATGTGCCAACCCAAAAGCGTTTACTAATTTTTATATGAGATTTTAAATTATTCATCAGTATTATTTTTTCTTAGTTTTTTAATCAGTTTTTTCAACTTTGTAATACTAAGTGTATTGACGTTTGTTTGGTTTTCTGCTTCGCTATTTCTGATAAACTCTTCAGAAAGCGGCTCGTTGTCTTCATCTTTAATAAGACTTTTTCCATCAGCCATTTTAGCAAAGACGTAGTATAAACCAGGAATAATAAGTACCCCGAAAATAGTACCGATTAACATACCACCAAGTGATGATCCACCAATGGTTCTGTTACCAATTGCACCTGCGCCTGTGGCAACTACTAACGGAATTAAACCTGCAATAAAGGCTAATGATGTCATTAAAATAGGTCTAAAACGTGCTTTAGACCCTTCGATTGCTGCTTCCAAAACCGTTGCACCTTGCCTGTGTTTTTGTACTGCAAATTCAACAATTAATACGGCATTTTTACCTAATAAACCAACAAGCATGATCACACCAATTTGTGCATAAACATCATTGGCTAATCCCATTGCTTTTAATAAAATAAAGGATCCAAACACACCAACAGGAAGCGATAAAATTACCGCTAATGGTAGTAAGAAACTTTCGTATTGCGCAGCTAAAACAAAGTATACAAATACTAATACTACGATAAAAATGTAGATAGACTCGTTACCTCGATTGGCTTCGTCAAACGATAATCCTTCCCAAGCAATATCATAACCTCTTGGTAACTCTTTTGCGGCTACTTCCTTTATGGCGTTAATGGCATCTCCACTAGTAAATCCTTTTGAAGGCAAACCTCTAATTGATGCAGAGTTGTATAGGTTGTAACGTGTAATTTCGTTTGGTCCTAACTTTTTCTCAATGGTCATAAATGCAGAGTATGGTACCATTTCGCCTTCTTCATTTTTTACAAAAAGCTTTTCTAAATCTGAAGGTAATCTTCTGTATTCTGGTCCAGCTTGCGTGTACACTTTAAAAAAACGACCAAAACGAATAAATCCTTGCTCGTACGTACTACCAATTAAGATGTTTAGGTTTTCCATAGCTTTACTTATGGATACACCTTTTTGCATTGCAATTTTATTGTTGATTTTTAACTCATATTGCGGATAGTTTGCAGAGAAAAACGTAAATAAACCTGTAAGCTCTTTTCTTTTTGATAAGGCTTCCATAAAGTTATTATTGATACGTTCAAACTCATGATAATCTGTTGAGTTTGTTTTATCTAATAAACGCATGGCAAATCCACCTGAAGAACCAAAACCTGGTACAGCTGGTGGCTCAAAATATTCTATTACTGCACCAAGGTCTTTGGTTTCTTCTTCTAATTCTTCCATTATTTTATGCACAGAATGATGACGCTCTGACCAAGGTTTTAAGTTAATCAAACAAGTACCAGCATTAGATCCGCGTCCTTCTGTCATGATTTCATAACCAGCAAGCGATGATACAGATTCTACACCTTCAGTTTCTTCACAAATCTTCTGAAGTTTTCTCGCTACATCATTGGTACGCTCTAGAGTTGCTCCAGGTGGCGTTTGTATGATGGCATAAATCATTCCTTGGTCTTCGTTAGGAATAAATCCTGCTGGTAATACTTTGTTGGTAAAGAAAATACCGGCGCAGAACGCTGCTAAAATTCCGAAGGTAACAAGACGTCTAGCAACAATTTTGTTTAATATTTGAACGTACTTTCCTGTAATTTTTTCAAAACCATTATTAAACCAATTTATAAATCGGTCTATTGGCGATTTTTTTGTTTTTCCGTGGTTATTTTTTAGCAACATCGCACATAAAACAGGCGTTAATGTTAAGGCAACAATTGCAGAAATAACAATAGAACCAGCCATAGTTATAGAAAACTGACGGTAGAATACACCAACAGGTCCAGTCATAAACGAAATAGGAATAAATACCGAAACCATTACCAAAGTAATAGCGATGATGGCACCACCAATTTCGCCTAAAACTTCTGCAGAAGCTTTGTATGGCGTAAGATGTTCTTCTTCCATTTTTACGTGTACTGCTTCTACAACGACAATAGCGTTATCTACCACAATACCAATGGCTAATACTAATGCAAATAGGGTAATAAGGTTAATGGATAAACCAAATAGTTGCATTACAAAGAAGGCGCCAATTAACGATACCGGAACTGCAATAATTGGAATTAAAGTTGAACGCCAATCTCCTAAAAATAAGAATACTACGATAGCTACAAGTATAAAGGCATCTCGTAATGTGTGTAATACTTGGTCTATAGACGCATTTAAGAAATTTGAGACGTCATAACTAATTTGAAAATCTACATCTGGTGGTAAGTCTTGCTCTAGTTCGGCTAATTTTTCTTTTACCGCCTTAATCACATCACTACCGTTACTACCAAAGGTTTGTTTTAAAACGATGGATGCCGAAGGTTTTCCATCTAAGTTGGAATAAATATCAAAGAATTCGCTACCTAATTTTACATCAGCAATATCGGCTAGTTTGATAATTTCACCTTCTTTATTGGCGCGAATGATAATTTCTTTATACTGCTCTGGCTCGTTATACCTGTTTTGATAGGTTAACACATATTCTAAAGCTTGGGAAGTCATACCCGAACTACGACCCAATCGACCAGGTCTAGCCAGAATACTTTGCTCTTCCATTGCTTCTAAAACTTCTTCTGCAGAAATATTATAAGCGCGCATACGATCTGGTTTTAACCAAACACGCATAGCATATTTTCTACTACCTAAAATTTGAGCACTTGCAATACCATTAATACGCTGTATTTCTGGAATTATCTTAGTGTAAGCATAGTTGTAAAGGAACTTTTCGTCATTGTTTTTATCGGTACTAGACAAGTTAACGTACATTAACATACTAGGCTGAATAGGTGTAATAACAACACCTTCACGTTGTACCAATTCTGGTAAAAGTGGCATTACTTGGTCTACACGCGTTTTTACCCTAACAACTGCTTGGTTGGGATCTGTTCCTGGTTCAAAAATAACTCTAACGGTTGCTTCACCAGCACTAGTGGCATCAGACGCAATATAACGCATACCTTGTACACCGTTTATGGCGGTTTCTAAAGGAATTAATGTTGAATTTACCAATACCTCTGAGCTTGAACCAGGATAAGCAATAAAGATATTGACTGTTGTTGGTGCAATTTGCGGGAATTGAGAGATGGGTAATTGCTTTATAGCAAGACCACCAATAAATACTATGATTACCGAAATGACAATAGCCAAAACGGGTCTTTTTATAAATTTTTTAAACATGTTTTTGTAGATTAAATTCTAATTATTCGGCGTATAAGTCTAGCTCTGCTAAAACTTGGTTAGGCTCTAAGAATTTGGTATGAATCTTCTCATTGTTTTTAACCATACGAATACCTTCTAAAAGTACTGTGTCGTTTTCTGAAAGTCCTTTGCTAACCACAAAAAGATGAGGTAATTCAGCACCAATTGTAATTTCTTTTTGCCTAACAATATTGTCCTTATCTACAATAAACACATAGGTTTTATCTAAGACTTCAAATGTGGCTTTTTGTGGAATGATAATTACGTCTTTAAAAGGTACAGTCATTAAAACGCTACCAGTTTCGCCATGTCTTAAAATCCCATCTGGGTTTGGGAAGGTAGCTCTAAAAGCAATATTACCAGTTTCGCTATTAAATTCACCTTCAATAGTTTCAACAATTCCATTTTGGTTAAAACGTTTGTTGTTTGCCATTAATAGTTCTACTTCTTTTTTAGAATCTTTATCTGCACTTGTAATGTAGTCTAAATACTCTGCTTCTGGTACGTTAAAATACACCCACATTTTACTGTTGTCAGATAGTGTTGTTAGTAGTTCTCCTTCGTCTAACAAGCTACCTTCTCTTGCTTCTAAATGATCCATTATACCATCAAAAGGCGCTGTAATTTTTGTAAAGCCTAAGTGTGTTTGTGCTAAAGCAACTTCGGCATTTGCTTTTTGGTAATTAGCATTGGCTAAAGCAAGTTCGTTTTGTGAAACTACATTACCATCTGCAAGTAGTTGCGTGTTTTGTAATTCTATTTTAGCTGCTTGAGATTCTGCTTTTGCTTTTTCTAATTCTGCTTGATAAATATTTGGCATAATTTGAAACATAGCTTGCCCTTTTTTTACTTGTTGTCCTTCGTCTACAGATATTTTTTGAAGGTATCCTTTTTCTAAAGCCCTAATTTCTATATGTCTAAACGAGTGAATTTGACTTACATAGTCTTTAGTAATTGAAGTGTCTTTTTTAATGGGATTAGTGACTAAAAAAGCGGTGTGTTCTTCTTTTTTTTCTTTTTTAGCATCACAACTTGTTAAGATTATGAGCATAATTAAGCTCATGAAAACAAACGATTTTTTCATAATTTTTTTAAATAATTTGAGGATAGATTAAAGAATTAGCCTAGTAAAACGACACGCTTTACTAACTAAATAATTTGAAATAAGGATTAAGCATACAAACCAAATTATAGGTTTGTACAATAAGTAGTTATCAAATAATAAAAACCTGAAGTCTTACATGAAGTTTTGTAGAAGACTTGTCAAAATAGTTTTTATAACCATTTAAATCTTTATGAGATTGAGTAGATAATCCCTCAAAAGCTGAAATATTGTAAAACTCAGCTAAAAAATGTTGAAAAGAAAAAATAGTTGTTTTAGAAGCAGACTCTTCATTTTCTACTTCTTGTGATTCAGCAACATCAAATAATAAATTATTATGGTCGTTTTGCTGAATGGGTTTTAAAGAAACTTTATGAGAAGTTTCGGCTTGATTTAATGAGCATTTACTTTCATTATTAGCTAATGAATTAGCGTTTAAGCCTGAAATTCCGGTAAGAATAACAACGCTAAGAATAGATAAATATTTGATGAAATTTTTGCTCATTAGGGCGCAAAATTATTTCAATACTTATTCATAACCAAATTTTTAAGGTAAAGACTTTAAAAGCGACCAGTTAAATATTTAATAAAAAAAACCACTTAATACTATTTAAGCGGTTTTTAAGTCATTATGTTTTTTAAAGTTTAATTTTTAAAACTTTCAATTTTTTCTGGTAATACATCAAAACCCATATTAAATAATGTAAATCCATAAATATCTGCATATTGCTCTATGGTTTTGCTTACTGGTGTACCAGCGCCATGACCTGCATCGGTTTCAATTCTAATTAAAACTGGATTATCTCCTGTTTGTTTTGCTTGTAGTTCTGCAGCAAATTTAAAACTATGTGCAGGTACAACTCTATCATCATGATCACCAGTAGTAACTAATGTTGCTGGATATTGAACGCCTTCTTTTACATTGTGTACTGGCGAATATCCTTTTAAATAGTCAAACATGTCTTTGCTGTCTTCTGCTGTACCGTAATCGTAAGCCCAACCTGCACCAGCAGTAAATGTGTGGTAACGTAGCATGTCTAAAACTCCAACAGCAGGTAAGGCAACCTTCATTAAATCTGGACGTTGCGTCATGGTTGCTCCAACTAATAATCCTCCGTTTGATCCACCTCTAATAGCTAAGTAGTCTGATGAAGTATATTTGTTTTCGATAAGATATTCTGCTGCAGTAATAAAATCGTCAAAAACGTTTTGCTTTTTTTGTTGTGTTCCTGCGTCGTGCCAAGCTTTTCCGTATTCTCCACCACCACGTAAATTAGGGACTGCATAAATACCACCTTGCTCCATCCAAACCGCATTTGCGATACTAAAACTTGGTGTTAAACTAATGTTGAAACCACCATAACCGTATAGTATTGTTGGGTTTTTTCCGTTAAGTTCAATGCCTTTTTTATGTGTAATTATCATTGGTACTTTGGTACCATCTTTTGAAGTGTAAAATACCTGTTTACTTTCATAATTTTCAGGATTAAAATCGATATCTGGTTTACGATATAATTCTGATGTTCCGTTTTCGATATCATATTTATAAATACTTCCTGGTGTTACATAATTTGTAAACGAGTAGTAAAGCTCTTTTTCTTCTTTTTTAGCACCAAATCCGCCAGCACTACCAACACCTGGTAATTCTACTTCACGCACTAATTTACCAGAATAATCGTATTGTAATACTTTTGATACCGCATCTACCATATATTCTGCAAAGAAGTATCCACCAGCTTTTGATGCACTTAATACATTTTTAGTTTCAGGGATTACGTCTTTCCAGTTTTCTGGAGCTGGGTTAGAAGCATTAACAGTTACTAATCTCTGGTTAGGCGCATTAAGATTTGTGACTATAAATAGCTGATCGCCTTCGTTTTCTAAAATGTATGTATCACTATCTGTGTGATCTAAAATGGTTACAAAATCACTATTTGGTTTTGTTAAATCTTTGATTAATAACTTATTTCCTGAAGTTGATACACGAGGTGAAATAATTAAAAATCGATCATCTCTAGTAACACTTCCATAGATATAACGGTGTTTTTCGGCTTCTGTACCTCCATAAATTAATTGGTCTTCGCTTTGTGGTGTTCCTAATTTATGATAGTAAACCTTGTGTTGGTCTGTTTTTGCAGATAGCTCACTTCCTTTTGGTTTGTCATAACTTGAGTAGTAAAAACCTTCGTTTTTGTACCAAGACATGCCGCTAAATTTAATATCAACCAATGTGTCTTCAATGATTTCTTTGGTTTCTACATCCATAATTAAAATCTTACGCCAGTCGCTTCCTCCTTCAGAAATACTGTAGGCTAAAATTTCACCATTTTTAGAAAAGCTAGTTCCGCCTAGCGAGATGGTTCCGTCTTCTTTAAATGTGTTTGGATCTAAGAAAACTTCAGCCGTTTCTGGATTTTCACCAGTTTTATAACGATAGATTACGTATTGATTCTGAAGCCCATCATTTTTATAAAAATAGGTGTAGTTTCCTTCTTTAAAAGGCGATCCTATTTTTTCGTAATTCCATAATTTAGATAGACGTTCTTTTAGTTGTTCACGATATGGGATATTTGCTAAATAATCTTGTGTTACTTTATTTTCTGCTTTAACCCAAGCTTCGGTCTCTGCACTTCTGTCATCTTCAAGCCATCTATATGGGTCTTTTACAGTTTCACCAAAATAGGTGTCTACTGTATCTACTTTTTTAGTTTCGGGGTAGGTAAGTTTTATTGTTTCTTTTTGCTTCATTTCTTCTTTACAAGACATTATGGTGATTAGGGAAAATAGACCAATAGCTAACTTTTTCATTTTTAGTTGAATTTTGATTTATTGACTTTAAAAATAAACAAAAAAGCGCTTGTAAGAGGTTTACAAACGCTTTTTAAGACTTTTTTAAAGTTGAAATATTATTTTTTGATGAATTTTTGTGCTTTTACACTTCCGTTAGCGTCTATTTTTAGAATGTAATTTCCGCTTTGTAATCTTGATACATCAATTTTGTTATCATAAATTTTTCCTTTGAATGCTTGTCTTCCAGAAATATCAAAAATTGAAAATTCTGCTTTATCAAGCTCATGGTTTTCAGTATTTAGATTTAAATAATGAGAGGTTGGATTAGGATATAAAATTAAGTCTGAAATTAAAAACTCATCAACACTTAATTGGTTGGTTCCTTCTACATAATTATGTGTTTGATTGATTGCAGGATTGAAAATAGTATCTACAATACCTGATGGCCATTCAATAGTAATGCTGGTTATTGAAGTGTCTGTTCCTAAACCAAAATGAGCGTTTAAAGTATTCATGTACCTAAATCCGTCACCACTTCTTACATCACGAATTTGAGAACCTGATGGTGTTTCTACAGTTATTCTAGCACCTATTCCGTTAATGTTACTTGCAGTACCAACAGTGTTAATTGTAATCCAGTTATTTGTTGTTGTGTCATTCATAAAAATAGTACCGCCACTACTAAACCCATCAATAAATCCATCGTTATTTAAGTCTCCAAAAGAGCCAACAGGTAAGACGTTTTCATATAAAGTGAAGGTCATATCTCCATTTCCTATTAGTAAATTTCCGTTAGAAGCGATGTCTAAGTTTCCGTCGTTATCAAAATCATAAGTCACATTTTCTATACCTGTTGAAGTCATCGTTAAAACTCCAGATGTTGAAGATACATCTGTAAAAGTTACATTGCCACTTCCGTCAATATCATTTCGCATTAATTTATGAGCGCCTGTACTTGCGCCAACAAAAACATCCATATCACCATCATTATCAAAATCTCCCCAAGCAGAAGACCATGTTTGCATTGGATCTGAAAGCCCTATAGTTGATGCTACTTCTGTGTAAGATACAATTAGATTATCATTAACATCGTAATACGATTCGTTACGGTGCATTTGGTTACGTCTTCTTGCTTCTTCACCACCACATTTTGCGATAAACATATCCGAGTCTCCATCATTATCATAGTCCACCCAAATTGATCCGTAATGTCCACCAGAAGAATAATCTCCTAAATTAAAAGGAGCGCCAGAATTTGCGGTTTGGTAATATGTTAAGTTTCCGCTACCATCATTTAAATAATAAACTGTTGGTTGCACATCGTGGCACACAAAAGCATCTAAATGACCATCCATGTTGATGTCTACAAAATTAGAACGTTGAGAAAACACATATTCTGAGCCAGAAATTTCTGTAAAACCAGTTCCTGTTCCGTCAGACCTCATAAAAGTTACTCCAGATCCGCCACCATAAACTAAATCTGTGTAGCCATCTGCGTTATAATCTGCAGCAGCAAGACTCCAACTTGGAGTAAAATCTGCAGAAGTAGTTGTAATATTTACGTTGTCAAATCCGCCTGTTGTTAGTTGGTGACGAATATTAATATTTGTAGCATTTACTGCAACAATATCATCTAAAAAATCGCCATTCATATCGACTACAGCTCTGTTAGTCCCTGTAGTAGAAAGACTTTGCTGAGTAAAAGTAACTGGTGCTGGTGGTGGAGGATTTACAACGGTTCCTTCAATAAGTTCCCAATCAAAACCACTATCATTCCATCTGTCATCAAAAGCGATGTAATATGTTGTACCACTAATAACATTAAAAGTAGCTACTGAAAGAAACCCAGAACCAGCGTCATCATCTCCACCTTCACAAACTAAACTGCCACAAACACCAGAGTAGATGTGTACGCGTGTATCTAATCCTGAGTTTTGAGCTAAATCTGTAGTAATTGTTACTGTGTAATTGTCGTTTGGAATGTATCTGTACCATTCACCATTAGATGCACCACTTCCGTTGGCAGCACAAATAGGAGAAGGTATTTCTGTTCCATTAATACCAACGCCTGCAATTTCTGCAATTGTAAAAGTACCTGCAGTTGTAATTGCTGTATCAGCGTCTGCTTCTGCGCAAGAGTTTGAGTTAGTTTGTGCTAAGCTGTAATAGGAAAAAGCTAAGCATAAGATTAATAGTAGTTTTGTTTTCATAATTAAGAGTTAGTTTTAGTCGCAGGTTATTGTAAGAGAGTTAATCCAATCTTCAAGTAGTTGTACGCCTTCTTCGTGTACAAGTGTTCTTCCTAAAAGAGGCATTCTTTGATCTTCAAGGGTTGTACTAAGTCTAAAATGCATTACAGATCGGGCAACATTATTAGGAACAATAATATCTGTATAAGGTGAAATTTCGGTATCAGGTGGAACACATGCGCCAAGACTAGATTCATCAACATAATCACCAAAAGCAAGTCTAATTGGTCTATAGTCACAATGTTTGTTGTCAGAATGACAATGCGCACAATTAATATCTAAATAACCTCTCATTCTATCTTGAATTGGTAAACTTGTGTCTTCCCAATTGGCAATAGTGTTTATTGAATTTGGTAGATTATCATTAAGATATCCCATCTCAATCCATTTAGATAATTGGTTTTTATTACCATCTGAAAACAATAAATTTTTGTTGATATTTTGAGGTTTTAAAGCAATAGGAGTAGCGTTAACACCATCTTTATGACAAGTAAAACATTCTGCTTCTGATGGAATTCTGTAAGATGTAGATTTTACAACACCATTTTCCATAAAGCTAATATCTGTTGTACTTCCATTCATATCAAGGTAAGCTTCTGTTTGTGCGTCATTCCACACATATTCTGCAAATTTCCATCCATCTGAAGTATTATACATCAAGCGAGTTTCTATAATACGCGTAGTATTGTTAGGCTGAATAGTATCGTAATAAAAGTTTTTTATTAAAACAGTTCCGATAGGGAAATTTAGAGTTGAAAAGTCATTAACATAAGATGCAGAAACGTTTTCTGGCATCCAAATAAACCTTTTTTTATGAGCATAATCTGTAAATAATGTATTGATTGGCTCGTAAGGAATTACACCATAAGATGGCGCTAAATCTTTTAGATTGCCCTCAAAAAATCTGTATTCTGATAATTGTTGAAAAGGAGCAGCATCAGGATTGAATACTACTGGAGATTCTGGTGTGTTATTATTTGGGACTTCAACGTATTCTTCTTTAGAAGAACATGAAATCAAAAAAGTAATAAGTAAAAATGTAACGTAGCGTAATTGTTTTTTCATCTAAATAGTTGTCATTAATAGCTTTACAAGATATTAATTTTTTTAACACCTTGTAAAGCTAATTAGATGATTTTACGCTAATAGATTGAAAATAGCTTAAAGAAGGTTGTTTTCTATTAGGTATTCTGCAATTTGAATAGTGTTTGTTGCTGCACCTTTACGTAAGTTGTCTGCAACAATCCACATGTTTAAAGTGTTTGGTTGAGTCTCATCACGTCTTATACGTCCAACAAAAACTTCATCTTTGTCATGCGCATAAATAGGCATTGGATAGGTGTTTGTTTCTGTATTGTCTTGAACGATAACGCCAGGTGTTTCACTTAATAATTTACGAACTTCAGCTAAATCAAAATCGTTTTCAAATTCAACGTTAACAGACTCACTATGTCCACCAGCAGTTGGTATTCTTACCGCAGTTGCAGAAACAGAAAACGTACGATCATCAAGTATTTTTTGAGGTTCGCGCGCTAGTTTCATTTCTTCTTTAGTGTAACCGTTAGCTTCAAAAACATCACAATGAGGTAATGCATTTTTACCGATTGGATATGGATAAGCCATTTCGCCTTCAACACCAGCAATTTCGTTTTCTAATTGTCTAACCGCTTTTACACCAGTACCTGAAACCGATTGATAGGTTGAAACGACAACACGTTTCATTTTATATTTTTTATGAAGTGGTGCCAAGCACATCACTAACTGTATTGTTGAACAGTTTGGGTTGGCTATAATTTTATCTTCTTTTGTTAACTGCGATGCGTTAATTTCAGGAACGACTAACTTTTTAGTCTCGTCCATACGCCACGCAGAAGAGTTATCTACTACTGTTGTGCCAGCATCGGCAAATTTTGGAGCCCATTCTAAAGAAGTGCTTCCTCCAGCCGAAAATAATGCAATGTCAGGACGCATAGACACAGCAGTTTCTAAGCCAACAACTTTATAATCTTTGTCTTTGTAAGAGATTGTTTTTCCTACCGATTTTTCTGAAGCGACAGGTATTAATTCCGTTACCGGAAAGTTACGCTCTGCTAAGACTTTTAACATGACTTCGCCAACCATTCCTGTGGCTCCAACAACAGCTACTTTCATTTTGTTTGTAGTTTTAAAAATTTGGTAGTAAAATTAGAGTATTTATAGTATTTGAGAGCAAATAATTTCTTAAAAAAAGACATAAAAAAATCAGGAACTAGTAAATAATTCCTGATTTGATATAAAATGTTGTTTTAGATTACTTTTTTAAAGCGTCTCTAATTTCTTTTAATAAGTCAATTTCAGATGGTCCTGCAGGAGCTGCTGGTGCTTCTTCTTTAGGCTTTTTAGTTTTATTATAACCTTTAACAATCATGAATAATACAAATCCAACTGTTATTAAGTTGATAATTGCATTAATCCATTTACCGTATAAAATCGCATTTTCTGGCGTTGTAACATTACCTTCAGCATCTACAATTGCAGGTGATAAAATAATTTTAAGATCTTCAAAATTCATTCCTCCTGAAAAATGACCAACTATAGGCATCATAATGTCAGATACAAATCCTTTAACTACTAGGCTAACTGCACCAGCAAGAATAACTGCTACAGCTAAGTCAATGACATTTCCTGTCATAATAAATTTTTTAAATTCTTTAAGCATAATGATAAGTTTTTTTGTTAGTTGATTTTGTTTTGTTATTCAAATTACTTAAAATTTTAACAATAAGTGATTTTTATAACTAATAAAAATGAAAATTTATCGATAAAAAACTCGTTTTATACGCTGAGAGATAGCTGTAATCAACTCGTAAGAAATGGATTGCACAGTTTCTGCTAAATCTTCGGCTGTATTATTAGCATCAAAAATAATGACTTCGTCTCCTTCTTTACAGTCAATATTAGTGACGTCTACCATAATCATATCCATACAAACATTACCTAAAATAGGTGCTTTTTGATTGTGTATTGTAATGTAGCCTTTACCCTTACCGTATTGTCTTTTTATACCATCAGCATGACCAATAGGTATAGTTGCTGTTATTGTATCTTGATTAGCAACAAAACCTCTGTTATAACCTAAACTATCTCCTTTTTTTAGATGATGAATTTGAGAGACAATACTTTTTAAACTAGCAATTGGCTTGAGGTCTTTATTGTATTTTGGGTCGTTACCAAATCCATAGAGTCCGATACCACTTCTTACCATATCAAAATGAGCTTCGGGATAATTTAATATTCCAGATGTATTGCACATGTGTAAAAAAGCTTCGTAACCCAAACCTGTATTAAAAGTTTTTGCTATGTTTTTAAAACTTTCAATTTGATTTAAAGTGAATTCTCTTTCATTTAAATCTTCACTTGCTGCTAAGTGCGAAAATAGAGAACGTACCTTAATACTTTTAGTTGAATTTAAACTGCTTAAAACAGTTTCAATATCTTGTTCTGAAAAACCGATGCGGTTTAATCCTGTATTAAATTTTATATGAACGGGATAGTTGGTTTGCTTGTGTTTTTCCGCGCAAGCGATAAACAAATCCAAAATACGCTTAGAGTACATGCTTGGTTCTAAACAACGTTCAATTATAGTATCAAAATTTACTGGTTGCGGATGAAGTACTAAAATGGGTTTTGTAACACCAGCATCGCGCAAAGCAACACCTTCGTAACTGTAGGCTACAGCAAAATAATCTACGTTTAAATCTTGTAAGTATTTGGCAATTTCTACTGCGTCACTACCATAAGCAAATGCTTTAACTACTGCTAAAAACTTGGTGTTTGCAGTGGTTTTTGATTTTAAAAACTCAAAATTTTGTTTTAGTGTTTTTAAATCTATTTCAAGAATGGTTTCTTGTGCCTTAACCATTTTTTGTTTCTGGTTTAGTGTCTAGTTGTTCGGCATCGTTTACCTTCATGTTTTTAATTTTTTCGCGCATGGTTGCTTTGTAATAAGCGGCGCGACTTAAAGGTTCGTATTCTTCAGTTTCACCTAAAAGTACCAAATTATCGTTTTGAGATTTGCGATAACTGTATTGTGCTAAGTTGCCTGTTCTTGTACAAACGGCGTGCACTTTTGTAACATACTCTGCAGTAGCCATAAGGTTTGGCATTGGTCCAAAAGGGTTACCTTTAAAATCCATGTCTAAACCAGCTACAATAACACGTATGCCTTTATTAGCTAGGTCGTTACAAACGCTTACAATTTCGTCATCAAAAAACTGAGCTTCGTCAATACCAACCACATCACAATTATCTGCTAAAATAGGAATATTTGCAGCTGCTGGTACTGGTGTAGAACGAATGGAGTTTGAGTCATGAGAGACTACTTGTTCTTCGTCATAACGTACGTCTATTGCTGGTTTAAAAATTTCAACTTTTTGTTTTGCAAATTGGGCACGTTTTAGTCTTCTAATAAGTTCTTCGGTTTTTCCGGAAAACATTGATCCACAGATGACTTCAATCCATCCAAATTGTTCTTTTTGATTTACTGTATTTTCAAGAAACATTTTGTAATTTTAACACTAGAATAAGAATGGTACTTGTTTTTCTATAAAGGTGGCTCAAATTTATTAAAAATCAAAAGGCTATCTTGTATTAAATTTTAAAAATTATAAAAAAGATAAATCATGAAGAAGAAATTAGAATCAGAATTAATAAGCATTGCGCATAGGATTCTAAAGTTAGGCGGAAAGGAAGATGTTAATAAAATGCACGCAGAAGTTGCTGCGCTTTATGAGAAATTAACGGTTTTAAAATTTGCTAATGAAAATTTTGAAGACGATATGCCAACTATTGGTAATGATTCTTCTTTTTTTGGTATGCTAGATACTGCGTTTAATAACAGAATAAGTGATAATATTGAAGTTGATGATAAAACTTACATCAATTTAGACGACACTGAAAATGAAGAAATCACCGAACCTTTAATGGAAAAAATTAAAGATATGGTGGCGCAAATGCCAGAAGAAACTCAAAAGGTTGATGAATTGATAGATGAGGTTATCCCAGAAAAAAAATATCATAAAAACGACTTTGATGAGATTACTGCTGGTTTTGATCAAATGCCAATTTTTGAGCCGGTTAGTAACCAAAATGGTACAGAAAAGAAAAGCCTTAACGACAGGTTTAAATCGGGCTTAAACATAGGTTTAAATGACAAACTGGCTTTTATAAAACACCTTTTTGATGGTAGTGCAGAAGATTACAACCGTGTACTATCTCAATTAAATACAACATCAGACCTTACAGAAGCAACACACTTAATACGTAATGTTGTAAAACCTGATTACAACAATTGGGAAGGCAAAGAAGATTATGAAGCTAGATTTATGGAAATTATTGAAGCTAGATTTGATCAATAATTTAAATATACATAACCAGTAAATACCTCTTTTATTCCTTCTATTTTAAATGCATAGTAATATGTACCAACAGGTAATACTTTGTTTTGGTGTAATGGTCCTGTATTAGATGTTCCATCCCATTGATTCATGTAGTTTTCGCTTTGATAAACTAAAGTTCCGTAACGGTTATAAATCTTTAAACTATTTACTGGGTAATCTTCTACACAAGGAATTACAAAAGTGTTATTATAAGTATCTCCATTTGGCGAAAATCCTTCAGGTATTTGCAAGCAATTATTTACAAATACTTCGGCAAAATCTTCATTATTGGTTAGATCTCTATCAACTTCATTTACGCTGTTTAAAGTAGCTATATTTACTAAGTTTTTTGCAGAAATTACTTGTACAGTTAAGAATAAACTTTCGGATTGATTAGGAGAAAGGTTAGGTATGTTCCATAAAAATGAATTTTCATTATATGTTCCAAAACTAGTTGTGGCACTAATAAATTGAAAACCTTCTGGTAAACTTTCTATGATTTCAATATTAGTTGCTTCGGTTGTTCCAATATTAGTTGCGGTTATTGTAAAAACAACTTCGGTACCAATTGCTGTTTCTTCAGGATTTACTGTTTTTAAAATTTCAATATCTACATCACTTGTGTCTTCATTAACAGTTAATGTTGCACTTGCTTGAGAGCTATCTACATTATTTAAATTATCAAAATTAGAATTATTGTTAACATATTCACCTGGTATATTTGAGGTTACTTCTACAGAAAAACTACAAGTACCTACTCCATTAGGAAAAGTTAAATTGGTTACTGATATAGCAGTATCTCCAATATTTCCATTAAATGTAGCTGTACAGCCATTAGCATTTACCCAAGCAATTGGACCAGCAATTATCAAACCAGCTGGTAAATTGTCTGTAAATGAAATACTGCTTTGAGAAGGGTTACCTGTTACATTGTCAAGTGTAAATATTAGAGTTGTATTTTCTCCTTCAGTAATTTCATCTGGTGAAAAAGCTTTTTCTACAGTTGGAGCAATAACTTGTGCATTACTAATAGAGATATTGGTCTCAGGAGTTAATTCTTCGTTATCATTTGCATTTGGTATAGCTTCTGCGGTATTTGTAAATGCACCACCAAAACTAGGCGCTGTAACAGGAATAACAATTTGAATATTAGCTGCAGCATCCATATTTGGGATATTTCCTGTAATGGTATTACCTGTTACATTAAAACTTGAAATACAAGTAGCGTTTCCAGAAATGATTGTACAAGTAGGTGTTCCGTTTACAGTAAATTGAGGACCTAGTGTATCTGTAAAATCTATATTTACAGCATTAGAACTTGTATTGCTATTAGTAATATCCACAATCCAGTTAAAATTGCTATTTACGCCAACGGTAGTAAACTCTGGATAGGTTTGTACAATTAAATCTACACAAGGTGCAAAATAAATTGTAGAAGACGCAGTGTTATTACCTTCATTATCATCTAAAACACCATCTACATTTTCAATAGAAACACTATTTGTAGCACTAACAAAATTAGCATCACATCCTGGGAACCAATCTACAACAACCTCATAAGTTATAGAGCTTTGTGCAGGAAGTATTAAGTTTTCTTCGGGTAAAATTTCCCAAAAAACATCTGGTTGCCCGTCTTGTGGTAAACCATCATAAACAATCCCAACATTTTGATTTATTATATCATAACAAGTCGCTGTACCTGTTGCTCCGACACAGTTAACAGAAATTAAACTTGCATCTGTGTTATTATTTTGACCTAAAGGCATATAATCTTGAACTGTTACAGTTGCATCTTCATCACTATTATTAGATATAACAATTTCATAGGTTACTGTGCCCCAAGATGTCGTATTAGATGGCGAGTTACCAATTGGTAAAACTGGATCAGTTTGTGTCTTTGTAACACTTAAGTCTACATAGTCTTCAGGTTCACAAACAGGTAAAGGTGGTAATAACACAAAATCACTTT
>Ga0160419_100422_pt1 | contig 27254 bp, 32 predicted proteins | sample CelAP2metagpilot_2_FD_108196 | JGI IMG/M metagenome (GOLD analysis project Ga0160419, IMG submission 108196) | Phycosphere-associated microbial communities from Cellana algal ponds in Kailua-Kona, Hawaii, USA - Cellana AP2-4-25 metagenome pilot ... | reverse complement strand
ATATCCTTCACCTTCCAGTACCCCACCTTCAACCAAAATAGTTCCACCTTCTGCCTCGACTCTTTCCAATGCGGACAAGTAGTTTTTAACGGCATCTTTATCAATAAGCGGTCCTACGTGGTTGTTTTCATCCAGAGGATTTCCAATTTTGATCTGCTTGTAGGCGTCAACTATGGCATTTTTCACCTTATCGTAAACTTCTTCGTGAACAATCAATCTACGGGTAGAGGTACAACGTTGTCCACAAGTGCCCACGGCTCCGAATACGGCTCCGATAACGGTATTTTTAATATTGGCATCCGGGGTAACGATTATGGCATTGTTGCCCCCAAGCTCCAACAATGTTTTACCAAGGCGTTCGGCCACGGTTTTGGCCACTATTTTTCCCATTCTTGTAGATCCCGTGGCGGAGATCAATGGAATGCGCTCGTCCTTTGTCATCAGCTCGCCTATGGTATAATCTCCGGTAATTAAGCAGGAAATACCTTCGGGAACGCCATTTGCGGCAAATACACGGGCAGCAATATTTTGGCATGCAACGGATGTGATGGGGGTTTTTTCCGAACCTTTCCAGATACAGGCATCACCGCAGACCCAGGCCAAGGCTGTATTCCAGGACCAAACGGCCACGGGGAAATTAAAAGCGGAAATAATTCCTACAACTCCTAGTGGATGATATTGCTCGTACATGCGGTGACCTGGACGCTCACTGTGCATGGTAAGTCCGTGCAGTTGACGGGATAGTCCCACTGCAAAATCACAGATGTCGATCATTTCCTGCACCTCGCCCAATCCTTCTTGGTAGCTTTTTCCCATTTCGTAGGATACTAACTTGCCCAATGGCTCTTTTAACCGTCTAAGTTCATCGTTGAATTGACGAACCACTTCGCCACGTTGGGGCGCTGGCATGGTTCTCCATTTCTTGAAGCCTTCCCGAGCGGTACTGATCACTTTTTCATAATCTTCAGGGGTGGTAGCTTTGACCTTCCCGATAAGTGCACCATCTACTGGAGAATAAGATTCTATGATTTCACCATTTGAAAACCAATCTTTTCCGGTAGAGGTACCATTATTGATTTCGTTCAAGCCCAACTCTTTTAAGGCTTCTTCTATTCCAAAAGCAGCTGCTATTTTTGACATTTATAACTTTTTAGTAGTGAATTGTTATATTTTTACAATATTACGAATAATCTTATTATTCTTAAGGGTTTACAGGAATTGATGGATCAGAAGCAAGCCTAGACCTAAGATGGCCGGAAGGCCTTGCACGATCAATATTTTTTTAGATGCGGTGAGAGCTCCGTACAGTCCGGCCACGGCAACACACCCCAAAAAGAAGAGGGCCACATAAATTTGCCATTCGGCATTTTGTATGAACAGTGACCAGATCAGTCCTGCTGCCAAAAAACCATTGTAAAGGCCTTGATTGGCGGCCAATGTTTTGGTAGGTTCGAACAAATCTTCCGGAAAACTACGGAATACCTTTTTTGCTTTGGTGGTCCAAGCGAACATTTCCAGCCATAGAAAATATATGTGGAGCAAGGCCACGATCCCAATTATGATCTTTGCGAATAGGAGTATCATTCTTCTTTGGCTACAAAACGTTCGTCCACAGGCATAATGGTACCACAATTATCACAGGTGCGCAATTGTTCCGATCCATAAAAGTGCTTAAAATGACCTAGGAAATCTTTCTCGATATCATTCAATTTAAAGTAAACCTCGTGCAGTTTGTGGTTGCAATTGTCGCAAAACCACAATAATCCATCCTCTGCATCCAGATCGGTACGTTTGCGTTCCACCACGAGCCCGATCGACCCTTCTTTTCGTACCGGGGAGTGGGGTACTTTAGCTGGATGAAGGTACATGTCCCCGGGGCCCAACTTCATGGTTTTCTTTTGTCCATCTTCCTGGATATTTACCTCAATATGACCTTCTAACTGATAAAAAAGCTCTTCGGTTTCGTTGTAATGATAGTCTTTGCGTGCATTGGGCCCGGCCACGATCATTACTATATAATCACCGGATTCTTTGTAGAGGTTTCTGTTCCCTACCGGCGGTTTTAGGGTATCTCGGTTTTCCTCAATCCATTTATTTAGATTGAAAGGTGCCTGTATAGCCATTTTCAAAGATTTTACGAAAGGTAAAAAAATCCTTGCTGGCAACATAGCGATTAACAAAAAAGACCCGCTTAACGACGGGTCTTGATATACTTTTACTCGAAAAACCTATTCAACCTTTAAGAAAATCTGGGTGTAGTACGGTCTCCCCTCTTTATCTAGTTGTACACTAAGTGTAGTATGGGTAAAATCGCCTTCCATGGCAGCTTTATGAGAGGAGCTTTCTATCCAACCCTCTAAAGTTTTGGCCGCCGAGGTATAGTATCTTGCTACATTTTCCGAGACACTGATAGCATCGGTTTCTGCTGCTATTTTTGATGCTCTCGAATCAAAATTATCGTGACTAAGGGCATTGCGCGAAATCATGTAATCGTTATGTTCTTCGGCATATTTATAGGAGGGAGCACTTTTGGATAGTGAGCTTAACCCTTTCGATTTGCGATGTTCGTTGACCAAACCTAACAAATCTTCCTCCATTTTAGCCGGGTCAACTGTTTGTTTTTCATTTCCAAGAGTAGCTTCTGTATATCCCAATTCATCTTCTTGCGCGGGTGTGGTGCTACAAGCGGTAAGGGCAAGAGCAAGCGCTACGGCCAGCAAAGTGCCATATAATTTTTTCATTTTCGGGGTGTTTTCGGGAGTGTTCTAAGTTCCCTTGTGTTCTCATTGCTAAAATAGCGGAGCACCTTTCTTATTCCATGAAATTTCCATGTTTGGCCAGATTATTACGTTGAAATACAGGAAAAAGGAAACAAAGGGTTTTTTGGGAGTGATTTTTGTCATTTTATACCAAGCCGGTTATATTATCTCTTCGGTGGCTTCAATGTTATCGGAAGGTATAGTTTTTTCGTCATCAAAAACATAGGAGAAGATCAGATCGCCCAAATCTTTGATCGGTTCGTAAAAAACAGAATCTTCTTTGGTTTCCTCATTAATTAGGCCCAAAGGAGTCGTGAGTTTTTCAAAAAAAATAAGGAAAGCGCCTAGAATAACAGCAACCTTCAAAGCGCCAAAAATACCGCCTGCGACTTTGTTCAAAAGCCCGAGCATGGCAAAATCGGCAATCTTGGTCAATATTTTACCGGCCAAGTTTACTGTAACGATGATGACAAAAAAGGTTGTTAAAAAGGCCGCTATTTTTAGGTATTGCTCGCTCCAATCAAATTGTGCGGCCAAATAATCGCCGGTGATGTGGGAAAAATGTATTGCGCCGTAGATTCCGGCAATAAGGGCGATCAGGGATGCCAGCTCAACAAAAAGGCCATTTTTTAAGCCTTTATATAGGCCCCTGATCAACAGAATTCCGATGATGATGTCCAAAAAGCTCATACAAGGGTTTTAACAAATATAGAATATTGATTTGTACCTTTGAAACTCATATCAAAAACAGATGTCAAGAGACGAACAATTAAAGGAACGATGGGAATTTTTGGTGGCAAAATTGTCTGCACAGTTTTCTGATGGTGACCCTTTGGAGTTGGACGGGATTGTTTATTTGGTAGGGGTCCAAGAGCTTGGAGATTTTCATCGTAAGTTTAAAAAGGACGAGAAGGTCAATCTGATGCACATTGCTATCTGCCGCCTTTTGGAACCTTATGGCTATTACGATTTTGATTTTTTTGATGAAGATGGATGGCCCCATTACAAAGTAAAGGAACAACTACCACCGCTAAAAGCAGGGGAGCAGACCGTGTTAATGAAGGAAGCTGTGGTGAATTATTTTCTGGAAAAGGAGTACATTGTTTAAATGGAACTTAAAAAACCATATTACGCTGTAATTTTTACCAACCTGAGAACCGAAGGAGATAATGGATATGGCCAAATGGCTGAAGAAATGGAAGCATTGGCCCGAAAACAATCAGGGTTTTTGGGTTTTGAAAGTGCCCGGGATGGCATGGGCATTGCCGTTAGTTATTGGGAAAGTCTGGAGGCAGTTGCCAACTGGAAATCTCAACTAGATCATAAAAAAGCTCAAAAACGAGGAATAGAAACCTGGTATTCTTGGTACAAAGTACGCATATGTCGCGTGGAGCGTGAATACGAATTCAACAAATAAAATTTTATGGGAGGGAACATCGATTTTTCAAATGTGAATAGAAGAGAGGCCCTCCAGAACATTGATAGGGATTTGTATGACCTTGTGGTGATCGGCGGTGGTATTACCGGTGCCGGTATTGCTTTGGATGCTTCTTCCAGAGGAATGAAAGTCTTACTGCTTGAAAAAGGTGATTTTGCCTCTGGTACCAGTAGCAAATCCACTAAACTGATCCACGGCGGACTACGCTATTTAAAACAATTTGATTTTTGGTTGGTAAAAGAAGTAGGTTCCGAACGGGCCATCGTACATAAATTGGCCCCGCATTTGGTGATTCCCGAAAAAATGTTGCTCCCTTTGATCGAGGGTGGTTCCTACGGAAAATGGTTGACTTCCATTGGTTTAAAAGTCTACGATATTCTGGCGCAGGTTTCGGGGGACGATAAACGCCAGATGCTGGAGAAGAAGGAGGCCATGAAACTGGAGCCCCTTTTGCCCAAAAAGATTTTGAACGGTGCCGGCTATTATGCCGAATACCGCACCGATGATGCGAGACTTACTTTGGAAAACCTAAAAACAAGCCTTCAATTTGGTACGCGGATATTCAATTATACCAAGGTCACCGATTTTCTGTATGACGATGAAAAGGTAGCAGGGGTCAAGTTTACGGACGAAGTGTTTGGAGACGAGTACAAGATTTCATCAAAATATGTGATCAATGCGGCAGGTCCCTGGGTGGATGAGCTGCGTAGTGTGAACCAATCCAAAAAAGGCAAGCGTTTGCACTTGACCAAGGGTGTCCATTTGGTATTTCCGAAGGAAAAACTTCCCGTGAAGCAATCCGTTTATTTTGATATTCCCGATGGGAGGATGATGTTTGCCATTCCACGTGGCAAGGTTACCTATATTGGGACGACAGACACCAATTATAATTCGGACAAGGACCATGTGACCACAGAATTGGCCGATGCCATTTATTTGATTTCTGCCGTTAACCATATGTTCCCCGACATTCAACTGGAACTGGATGATATTATTTCTTCATGGGCTGGACTACGCCCCTTGATTCACGAAGAGGGCAAATCCGCTTCTGAATTATCCCGAAAAGATGAAATTTTCACCTCTGAATCTGGATTAGTGAGTATTGCCGGAGGTAAACTTACGGGCTATCGAAAAATGGCCGAGCGCACCGTGAACCGTATTTCCCAAAAAATGGAAGAAGATTATGGAGTGGAACTCAAAGCGTGTACCACGGATAAGATTCCACTTTGTGGAAACGACTTTAAAAAGTTCAAACATGTAAAAAAATACATTGCCGAACTTCAAGAGCGGCTTCAAGGGGATGGTTTTACAAAGTACGAAGCTTGGTATTTAGTAACCACCTATGGTAAGCAGGCAGAAACTATTTTGGAATTATATGCTAAGATTAAGGGAAACGACCCCCAAGAAAACATGATTCGGGCAGAAGTACAATTTGCCATTGCCTACGAAAAAGCATTGAATCCCTTGGATTTTTTCATTCGGAGAACGGGCAGGCTTTATTTTGATATTGATAGTGTTCGGAAATACAAGGAGCCGGTGTTCGAAGAATTCCAGAAAGCCTACAACTATTCAAAAGAGGCAATGGCGGCTTTTTCAACCGAATTGGATGCCCAGTTAAAGGAGCATTCCGATTTTTCTTTGGAGCGGGATTAATCCAACTTCTTCTTTAATTATATTTTTCTTTGCCAAAACCTATCAATTCGAGGAAAATTTATAGGATTTTGTTGATTTCCAGTTCTCCACACGATTTTTCTTTCGAAGAACACTGAAAATTATCAATTCATCAATTCAAAACAGCTATCTGTCAACTCAAAAGGGGCGCCCATTGATTTAGAGGATTTTGAAAGATAATATTTACATAGCTTGACACCAATCTTACATTTTTGCGCAAATCTTGAAGTAAGTAAAACTGATTTTTTAACCTACTTAATTTTTTTGAAAATGAAGAAAAGGATTTTTTTATTGAGTACTGTTTTTGCTATTGGTTTTACCTCTAGTAGTTTGAATGCTGCAACACCAGAAATGCCTGTAGACTGCGAAGATTTGGCTTTTGATTATGCTGACTATATCTATGATAAATATAATGATGGATTTAAGGCAGGTAAGGCTTTTACAACTGCATTGGCTCTTTGTGAAGCAGCAATGAATTAACACATTTTTAATCAATAATAAGTATGCCTGATTTTCTTTCGGGCATACTTTTCAACAAAAACATGAAAAAATACATTTTAGTTTATTTGAGCTTCGCTTCATTGGTAACAAATGTTCTATCAGCCCAGATAGTGAGCGGGAAAGTTTGGTATAACGTAAGTATGGAGGATTTTTATAAGGATGGTGTAAAGGACGGAAGAGCATCGCCCGAATTGGACAGGATGTTTAGAATGACCGCTGATGCGGCCAATAACATTCAGTTGGAGCTTCTCTTCAACCAGGAGCAAAGCATTTTTCAACATCAAAAAGGACTCAGTATTTCGGATTATGAAGAATTGGATGAATTGGTGAAAATGCTCACCTCTGATGGAACTTATTATACTGATATAAAAGATGGGACCCAACTTTTACAGACTTTTTATGAAGGCAGGGAATACAATATAGAGTCAGAAATAGAAAAACAAGATTGGACTCTGACCAAGGAAAAGAAACAAATTGGAAAGTTTTTGTGCTATAAAGCCATTCTTGATAAATCCAACACTGGATTAAATGAAGATACTATAGCATGGTATGCCCCTGAGATTCCTGTTTCTTTTGGTCCAGTAGATTTCGTAGGCAGTCTTCCAGGCCTAATCTTGGAACTAAAATTACCCATCGCTACTTATACCGCTAGCAAAGTTGAACTAAACCCCAAAAAAGAAGTAATAATAAATTGGCCCACCGACATTGAGACAATGACCGAAGAAGAATACAAAAGTGAAGGCGATAAGGTCAAAGCACAACTGGATGGAGGATGGTAAAAACAGGGAAAGCCATAAAAAATAAAGTTATTTTACACTTAAACATATTGTTCTTTTTTGCAATGGTGCTTTCTACAAAAGCACAAACAGGTAAGATTACATATCAAGCCTCTTCGACCTTCAGATTAAACGAAAAATCAGAAACGGTAAACCAGCAGTATAATGCGATGAATAAAGCCATCAAAAATAACCCTATGGATTTTGAATTAACCTTCAATAGAGGAGAAGCTTTTTTTGAAATAAAGGATAGGATGGGCACCAATGATTTTCAAGCCAAGATTGCCAAAGTAATGTTGGGGGGTACGAAAAAGTTCTATTACAACTTGGAAACTGAGGAGTTTTTAAAACAAGAAGTGGCTTATGGAGAAACTTTTCTTATTCCGATTGTCAAACCTAATTGGGAACTGTCCAAAAGCTCAAAAATGATTGGAAAATATAAATGCTACAAGGCGACCACCCGCTACTCCATTGAAAACGATGCTGGAAGTTTTGAAAAAAATGTAATCGCATGGTACTGCCCAGAAATTCCATATATGTTCGGCCCATCCGGTTTTTTTGGTCTACCAGGATTAATTTTGGAATTGACGGATGACAAGCGCACGTACAGTGCTACAGAAATTTTATTGAACCAATCTGATTATAACATAGTTAAACTTAATACAGGAGTCATAATCACGCAAGAAGAATTTGATAAATTACGAGAGAAATTTAAGCGATAGTAGAGAAAGATAATTTTTTAATCAATATCATTTAGAATTATACGGATTGCATAGCATCAAAGTTTCGGTTTTAATGAAAAAATGCCTTTTTAAGATAGGCATTCTTTTTTTTGGCATAACAAATGTGTTCGCACAAAATGTGGTGTTAAGTGGCGTTGTATTGGACAGCTCCACCAACGAACCAATGGTCAACGCCAACATCTTGGCCTTCCCCAAAAATAATGGTGAGCGTACCCAGTTTGCCATTACCAACGATAAGGGTGAGTATGTCCTGCGCTTGGAAAAAGAGGTGGCCTACTCCATTGAGGTGAGCTACCTCGGCTACCAAAAACTCTCTTTTGATTATACCGCAATACAAGATGAAATAAAAGATTTGAAAATGGTGCCCAAAACCAACGACCTAGATGAGGTGGTCTTGGAATACAAAATTCCAATAGAAGTAAAAGAGGACACCATAACCTACCAAACAGATGCTTTTGTTACCGGAGAGGAACGTAAACTGCGTGAAGTACTTAAAAAGCTACCCGGCATTGAGGTGGACCGAGAAGGCAATGTGACCGCCCAAGGCAAAAAAGTAACCAAAGTTCTCGTGGAGGACAAGACTTTTTTTACGGGCAATAGCAAGTTGGCCGTAAACAATATTCCTGCTGATGCCGTAGATCAAGTTCAAGTGCTAGACAATTATAATAAAATCGGATTTCTCAAAGGACTGCAGGATTCCGATGAACTGGCGCTCAACATCAAACTAAAAGAGGACAAAAAGAAATTCGCTTTTGGCGATATGGAAGCAGGTGGCGGAATCAAAGACCGTTACTTGGTGCATCCCAATCTATTTTATTATAGCCCCAACACCAACATCAATTTTATTGGGGACTTGAACAATATTGGGGTCAAAAGTTTCTCCTTTTCCGATTATTTGGAGTTCAATGGGGGACTTGGCAAGCTTATGGACGATATTGGCGGCTATTTTTCCCTGAGCCGAGACGATTTCTCCCAATTTTTGAACAACACCGATTTCAGGGCGAACACCAATCGCTTTGGGGCATTCAATCTTAGGCAAACGGTCTCGCCCAAAACGGACATCAACAGTTATGTAATTGCCAACAGCAGCGATACCGAAACGGAATCCAACACCCTGAACATTTACAACAACTCCGATGGATTCTTGAACGAAGACAGAACGGAACGCAACAATTACGACAATTTCTTTTTGATCGGGAAGGCAACGGTGGAACACGAACCCAACAGCGATGAGAATGTAACCCTGAATTCGTTTGCAAAATTCACCAAAAACAAGGGCGATGGCATCATTTTGACTCAGAGTGACGATCGAAGTACTTTTTTCAACACCCTGCAAAATATTTCCGCACTGGAACTTAAGCAGGATGTTGAATACAGCAAGCGTTTTTCAAGAGCTCAAACCCTGAGTTTGGAGGGTTCTATGGCATTTCAAAAAAGCACTCCGGAGAATACTTGGGAAACGGACCAAGTTTTTCTGCAAGATTTGATTCCTCTGGAAGAAAACGATTCCTATCAAGTTTTTCAGAAGAAAGAGACCCGGACCACATCCTTTGATTTAGTATTGAAGGATTATTGGGTGCTCAACAATTTCAACCACATCTATACCACCTTCGGCACCAATTTACGGTTCGATGATTTCACAAGTGGTGAAATACAACAACTCACCAATGGAAGTATCAATGATTTTTCAGAAAATGGCTTTGGAAACCATATTAATTATCGGTTTAATGACACATTTCTGGGGCTGGAATTTAAATTTTTGGCAGGTATTTTTACGGTGAAATCAGGACTGTTTTATCACAATTACAATTGGGACAATGAGCAAGACAGGCTTTCGGTAAACAATAGCACCCAAGTTCTGCTGCCGGCTTTTGATGCAGAGGCGGAGTTCAATAGTAGTGAAAAAATACGATTCCGATACCGGCAGCGGAGGCAATTCCCGACCATTGACCAGTTGGGCACTAATTTTATGTTGAGATCCTTTAATTCGGTAGGTTTGGGCGCACCCGATTTGCAAAACGGGAGAACCCATTCCTATTCCTTGACCTATTATAAGTTCAGTCTATTCCGAGGTTTGAATTTAAATGCAGGGTTGACCTACACCAACAGAACACAAAGTGTAAATAACACCACAGTCTTGGATGGCATCAATCAATTTGTGACCTATACGATGTTCAACCAGCCAGAAAATTCTCTAAGTACCAATTTCAGATTCGGGAAGCGAATCAACAAGGTCAAGCTCAGTTTGGAAAGCAGGGGAAGCTATAACGAGTTTTTCCAGTTGGTGAACAACAATGTGTCCAAAAACCTGTCCCGCTCCATTTCTGCTACCGGAAAGGTTGAGACTCTTTTCGATAAATGGCCCAATATTGAGCTGGGTTACATCCACAAACCATCGGTTTTTTCCACATCAACGAGTAAAAACACCTTTACCAACTCAAGTATTTTCGCAAATCTGGATTATGTGTTTCTCAATGATTTTCATTTGAAGGGTGATTATGAGCGAACGGAATACACTAATGAGGGACAAAACCTGACCAATGTTTTTGATGTAGCCAACGCATCGCTGTTTTATCAAAAGGAAGACAGTCCTTGGGGTGTCGAAGTCTCCGTACAAAACCTTTTTGATGTGCGGTTCAAAAGGCAGAACTCGTTTTCTGATTTTTTGATCAGAGACCAATCCACGTCCATCATGCCACGGATTGTGATGTTTAAAATATCGTATAAGTTGTGATGCTCATAATTGCAATCCGTCAACCCAAAAGAAGCATCTTTGGAGTTTGAGAGTTTTGAAAAATAATTTTTACATAGCTTGACATCAATCTTACATTTTTGCGCAAAAAATTAATGGTAAGAGAAAACTAGTATTAATCCATTAATTTTTTTAAAATGAAGAAAATTAACTTCATTATGGTAATCGCAATTATGTTGTTTACCATTAATTTAAATGCAAATATCTCAAGAGCAGAAGTCAAAGATTGCATGGATCAGGCCCTCATGGTTGGTCAGCAAGCACATGCAGCGGGGCTAAGTGATGAGGCTCTACATGTTATATGAATGTAAGTTACGCACTCTGTGAAGGATATTCAATTGGGGATGTTAACATGTAAATAATTATAACTGGGTGAGAGAATTGATTTTAAATTTTCTCGCCCAAATTAAACCATTGGTTGTATGAAGCAGTCGCTTATTTTTTTGACTTTATTTACCATGATTATTTTGGAGGTCAACGGTCAAACTCAAATCCAGTCTGGAAGAGTAACATATGGGTTTACCGAAATTAAATCTGAATTTACTGAAAACAGAGATGAAATTTTCGATGAACTTCGTAAGCAAGGGGAGGATGTTACTTTTATCTTGTCATTTTCAGATAGCAAATCGGTTTTTGAAATAGCTACGACATTGGAAAATGACATTTCCCCTTTGGGTAAGTCTTGGGCGGAAAATATTGTGTCCAAAGGTAGATACTATACTGATTTAGAACAAAATGTTGTTTATAGACAAACAGATGTGTATGGAGAAAAAATTCTGATCAGGTACCCAATTGATTCTCGGAATTGGAAATTGACCAATGAGTCTAAATTTTTAGGAAAATATAAAACCTTCAAAGCAATCAAAAATGAAACAGTTGAAAATTCGGTAGGAACATTTAATTTCGAAATAGTTGCATGGTACTGCCCTCAGTTACCAGGTCAATTTGGACCTAAAGAATTCAATAGTTTACCTGGTCTTATTTTGGAGCTTAGAGATACCCATTTTACTTTTTATGCAACAGAAATAGAAATTATGAAGTCGGAGAGTCTTGATATTAAACCATTAAAAGGTAAGATTTTAACCGAAAAAGAGTATAGTAATAAAATAAAAGCAATTACACCTGGTTTTTCCTCTCCGCAAAATAGGTGAAAGAATCCTTCATTCATTTATTCAAAAATGTAAATAGTCCAAGATTGTTGATAACCCCAAACATTCTGATTAAAGTTCTTTTTTGATCAATCCAACTTCTCCGTCAACTTCTCAAACACCTTTTTCGGGTTCTTGTTTTTATAAAGCACCTGGTACACCGCGTTTATGATCGGTGTTTTGGACTTTTTCTGTAGTTTGTCCATAAGGTCATGGGCGCTTTTGGTGGCATAATAGCCTTCGGCCACCATGTTCATTTCCATCATGGCACTTTTAACCGTGTAGCCCTTGCCGATCATATTCCCGAACATGCGGTTTCTGCTAAAAACGGAGTAGCCTGTTACCAATAGGTCGCCCAAATAGGCAGAAGCATTGATGTTACGCTTCATTTTGTACACCTTGTCAATAAACCGTTTCATCTCCCGGATGGCATTGCTCATCAACACACTCTGGAAATTGTCCCCATATCCCAGACCATGGGCGATCCCCGCTGCAATGGCATAAATGTTCTTCAACATGGCAGCGTACTCGGTTCCAATAATATCATCGGAGATTTTAGTGCGGATATAATCACTTTTTAAGTGATTTGCCACCATTTTGGCCTTATCGGCATCCGCACAGGCAATGGTTAGGTAAGATAAGCGCTCCAGTGCCACTTCCTCAGCATGGCATGGGCCGGTGATCACACCTATATCCTCGAATGGGATATTGTATTTCTCATTAAAATGTTCCCCAACAATACGCCCACTTTCAGGAACAATGCCCTTAATGGCCGAGAAGATAATTTTTCCTGTCAAGGAACTCGTCAAACATTGCAACTCCCTTTCCAAAAAAGCCGACGGGATCACAAAAATGAGTACGTCCGAAGCATCGACCACTTTGTTTATATTGTGGCTCATGCGCAGTTGATCGGTGTCAAACTCCACCGAACTCAAATAATTGGGGTTATGACCTTCCTTTTCAATATGCCGGATAGCAGAATCGCTTCGCATATACCAGTTTACCTGATCCAAATTTTCGGTCAGCATTTTTACAATGGCTGTTCCCCAACTTCCACCTCCAAGTACGCCAAAGGTAAGCTTGTCTTTCATGTATCCTAATTATGGTGTAAATCTAAAAAATAAAATAGTGTGTCTGTTTTAGCTTGATTATCAAATGGTTAATAAAAATGGCATAGTGATTGGTCTAGCTAAAGTGAACCTTAAAACCTCGATTATGAAAAATAAAAAACTACTCTTTGGAATTATACTCATAGGCCTATTGGCCGGTTCTTGTTATACCGAGGTTATTGTGGAAGACGATTTTATAGAAGAATCGCCCATTAATACCGCCTTGGTCTTGGAATCCTATGATCTATGGTATGTGGATATCAATGAAACTCGTGGCAATGGTGAAGTTCCCTTTTTGCAACGCGCCTTTACGATTTCTTTTGACAGGGGAACCGTTTATGCGAACAACAATCTTTCAGGTCTGGGAAAAACAGGTAATGGAAAAGGTATCGATGTAGGCTTGTATGCGACCCTTGCCGGTCAAGTGGAAATAAACCACGATGTGGATGGATTGTGGTTGCTGGATGTGTATGCGCTGGATAATAATACATTGGAAATATATGATTCAAGATCAGATACCTCCTATGTTTTGGAAGGTTATCAAAAAAGTCAGTTTGATTATGATATGGTCTTCTACGATAATATCCAATATGTATTGCAGGAGTATCAAGTTTGGGAGAAGACCTACACTAGTGAATTAGGCGCACTAAATGAGTTCGATAATGAAAACTACTTGCAATTTTTTTCAGATGATGGCGGGTATTTTAGATCCTCCCTAGATGCGCAGGGAATTCCATTGACCAATATACAATGGGATTATCAGGGAGATTACCAAGTGTTCGATGTTGCCAACGATGCCACTCTGAAAACTTTAACACTCGATTATGACTTCTTGGGCAATGATTATTTTGAGTTGTACGTTATCAATGATAACACTATAGAATTGTACCATGTATCCAGTGGAACCGTGTACGAGTTTACAGGTAGAGGATACATCCAATATTTAAAATCGAACGGCGGAACAGGTAAAAAACGTTCAAAGACCAACAATCCTGTAATGAATGTTTCCCGTCAACGAAATATGTAAGGAAGAACTTTATGGTTCGACTATACAAACAGTTTTTTTGGTTGGTTATTTAGTTAAGGATCGCCCCGAGCTTAATTGATCGGGGCGATTTTTTTATGGATAGGTTAAAGTGGATACGATACCGTTAACCATCGTTCACCAAAAGAGCTGTTTTATAGATCGCACTAACTGTTACATTATCAAATCCTTAAAAATTCCTGGGCAATTAGGGTCTTGCATTTAATAATGCTAATTTTGCCCGCTTCAAGAAATAAGCCATGAAAAAGTATCTTAATCTTTTTGACTTTTCCCAGAAAGTAAACTATCGCACAGAAATTTTATCGGGCTTAACCGTTGCACTTGCTCTGGTGCCCGAAGCCATTGCCTTTGCATTTATCGCAGGCCTGTCGCCATTGACCGGTTTGTATGCCGCATTTGTTATGGGATTGGTCACGTCTATCTTGGGCGGTAGACCAGGAATGATCTCTGGGGCGACCGGGGCCGTGGCCGTGGTAATTGTAACGTTGGCGCAGCAATATGGAGTAGAATATGTATTTGCCACCGTAATCCTAGCAGGTATTTTGCAGCTGTTGGCCGGAGTGCTTCGATTGGGAAAATTGATGCGCTTGGTACCCCATCCGGTTATATTTGGTTTTGTGAACGGTTTGGCGGTCATTATTTTTATGTCGCAGATGAGCCAGTTCAAAACCGTGGATGGCGAGTGGTTGAGCGGAAGTACCTTGTACATTTTCTTGGGTTTGGTGTTGCTTACTATGGTAGTTATTTGGGGACTGCCCAAACTAACTAAGGTAGTTCCGGCATCTTTAGCAGCCATTCTATTAGTCTTCGGGATTGTTTTTTTCTTGGGATTGGACACACGGACCATTGGAGATATAGCTTCCATTCAAGGAACATTTCCTCCATTTCATATTCCCGACCTTCCTTTTACTTGGGAAACCTTGCAGATTATATTCCCTTTTGCCGGAATTATGGCAGGTGTTGGTCTTATTGAAAGTTTGCTGACACTGAACATTGTGGATGAAATTACCGAAACACGTGGCCGGGGCAATAAGGAAGCCGTTGCCCAGGGAACGGCCAACATACTCTCTGGATTGTTTTCTGGAATGGGTGGCTGTGCCATGATCGGACAAAGTTTGATCAACACCTCCAATGGTGCACGCGCACGACTTTCTGGTATTGTGGCCGCTTTAATGCTCTTGGTGTTTATAATGTTCGGTTCCAGCCTTATTGAAAAAGTTCCTATGGCCGCACTTACAGGACTTATGATCATGGTAGCCTTGGGAACCTTCGAATGGGCGAGCCTAAAAACCTTCCGTAGAATGCCAAAATCCGATGTGTTGGTGATGGTGTTGGTTACTTTGGTCACCGTATTCCTTCACAATTTGGCCTTGGCCGTATTGGTAGGTGTGATTATTTCCGCACTTGTATTTGCATGGGATAACGCAAAACGTATCCGCGCCAGAAAAAGCATTGATGAGGAGGGCGTAAAGCATTACGAAATTTACGGCCCTTTATTTTTTGGCAGCACCACTTTATTTGCCGAAAAATTTGATGTTTTGAACGATCCGGAGGAAGTGGTCATCGACTTTGCGGAAAGTAGGTTAGTCGATATGTCCGCTATTGAAGCTGTGAACAAGATTACGGAACGCTATCGAAAAGTGGGCAAAAAAGTGCACCTGAAACACTTGAGCCGAGACTGTAGAAGATTATTGGCCAATGCCGACGATATTATCGAAGTGAACGTATTGGAAGACCCAACCTATAAAGTTGTGGTGGACTAAAGTATATACTTATTCCTTGGTTTTTCCCTTGAACACATTCACATTTGGATTTTGTGGATTGCCGCTGGCACGTCGCATCAAAACAATTTGGCCTGTGTGGTGAATGCAATCCGAAATCATCCCGTTAATGATGTTCCAAATTGGAAATTCGAATTTATGTTCACCTTTTTTAAAGATCACTTTATAGTTTTCCATATCCTCCATGGTGGCATTTTTAACCTTACTGCTGGCAGATTGAAGGTTGCCCAAGGTCTTTTTTCTTAAATCCTTAAAAGAATATGGAGCCGGATTTATTGGTTTTTCATAGGGTTTTGCATCTGGTGCCAATAATATATTGTTGGACAATACATAAATATGTTCCATGGTTTCAAAAATGGACCGTCCCTTTTCTGATGGTCTGTAGGCAAGGTCATTCTCCGTCAACCCCTCGGTTGCCCAATAGAATCGATACCCCAAGCCATCTATTAACCTGGCCAATATATTTCCGGGCAAGTAGTTTTCTGGATATTTTGGGATTTCTCGGTAGGGTAGTTTCATTTCTTTTGCCTAATAATATTTTACTTGAAGCATTAAAATAAAGAGAAAGGATACAGATGTTTTATAAAAGGTGGAATTTGAAAACAAAAACAGCTTTAATAACATTCAGATTTGGTCAAAGGCATAGATGAGGCAAAATTGATACTTTCTTTATCCTTGAACGCCATGCCAGTTTCATCCAGTTCGCCAAACCCTTCAATAAGTTGATTACCGGTCAATAAAAAGGCAACTTCCCTAGAACTTTCAATGCCTTCAGACATAAAAACATAGCTCCCAAAGAGCAGACTATCTTTTAAAGCACCGGAAAATATCCCTGAACTGGCATCTTTCTCTTTAAGGGAGTAATCAAGTTGGCCCATCACGGAATCGTTGATTTGGGTAATCTTCATAACCACTTTGTTTCCGTTTGCATCATAAGTATAACATCCAATCTCCAAAGTGGGCGATGGAACCTTCACAGTAAGATTTTCTGTGGTTTCCTGAGTGGATTCCGTCTCTTTTTCCTTGGTTTTGCAGCTTGCTACAACGAGGATTAGTAACAAGGCTATCATTGATTTTTTCATGGTCAGTCTATTTTTTTGAAAATCAATAAATTTTCTTCCGAATCATTGGAGAGGTAGAGTCTGTTGTTTTCAATTTTGTAGTTGACACTGCTTTGCAATGCCGATAAAAATTCGGATTCCTTTTCCATATTCGGGCATGCCATTCGTGTAGAGGCGATTTGTGTAAAACGCAGCACATCTTTTTCATAAAATAAACTTCCGTTCATCCGGTTACATCCGGAGAATCCAGAAAATCGATTGTTATTGATGTTGACTTCCATATTGGGAACATCATTGCCATTAAAATCTTCTTTACTGACCGTGGTTCCTTGCATCTTTTCCAACACCCAAATATCATGAAGTCTATAATCGGTAATGTAAGAACCGCAGCCTTCGTATACCTTGGTTTCGTCTCCGCCCGTATTCTTATAGGATACGGTAACGGTATATGGAAACACTTCGCCGGACATGGCATTGCTGCACTCCTTGTGCGCAATAATAACATCCAATAAGGTAGCTTCGGTTTGTATGCGGTACATGGCAATGTTGGAATCCTGTGCTTTTATGGGTTCCGTTGGAGGGGTCTGGATGGTGTCCTCCATGGTTTTGAGCTCAATTTTATTGTTGTATATTTTTAATCCCCAAAACGGTTCGGTACCTGTAGCCTTAAAATAACTACCATCCATATCGATGGCAATGGGTTCCATTTCTCGTTCTTTTTCTTCTTTTTGCATAGTGTCCTTTACAATTGCTTCTGGTGCTACGATGGTTTGGGAAGGTTCTTGTTTTTTCTTGTCCAAACAGCTAAAAAATAAGAAAGCGATACAACTAAGGGTTAAAATGTTTTTCATGGCGATATTTTTTTGAAACGCAACACGGGGTCTTGATCCACTAGTAAACTGAGTTTGCCGTTCTCCAAGGAGTATCCGTCTATTTTAGCCATCATTTCCAAAAATTGACGCTCACTTCCTCCACAGAACATCATGGTTGATGGGCCTGGTTCCCCAAAAGATATGTTATGCTCTTCCACTTTAAAAGGTGCCGAGTAGCCGTTACAGCTATCGGTGCCGGTAACCTTTCCAGATTCTTTATTAAAAGTGATCAGTGGTTTTTTATCGGGAAATAATCCTTCAAACGCAATTTTTGACTCCGAGATAAATTCGAGTTCCCAGGTTGTACCGTATAATCCTTCTTCGTTTGATTTTGTACCTATGCAGGATTCGGCCAAAAACACGGAAAGGAAAAGCAATATAGTGGTGGTTTTCATACTACGGCAGATTATTTTTCAGCCCTTTGGCTCCAAACCTCGTAAATGGGCTTTCCTTTGCTGCTGCTACCAGAATGATGCCAATCGCCATCCTTTACCTCATAGTTGAATTGTAAACTAGCTCCGACCCTAGAGTCGTCTCTGGAAAAGAAACCTATATTTTCGGTGTATTTGCCATCAATGGTGGTGTAGGTACCCCCTCCCGTTCCCATAAATTGTTTGGTTTCGGTATTGTATGCTATCCATTGAAAACGGGTGCCAGATAATATTTTCATGGTTTTGCGAGGTCCGGAGGTGTCCCGTTTCACAATTTCACCGTCCCGTTTTCTTCCAGAGATTAACCAGGCACCATTAAGATCGCCAGGCGAGCCATCATCAATTCGAGTCCAATTGGAATTGCCCAATTCAAGTGCCCCATGCCTTATTTTGAATGCTTCGATTTTGGATTCACCAATAACTTCGGGTGCATTGGAATCAAATTCGAACAAAAAAGTCAGTGAATCATCCGAAGTGCTATAACTACCGCCTTTGGTGCGTATAAATTTTCCGTTTTCTTTTTCAAAAATGGCTTCGGAAAAATGGTTTTCGGTTAAAATAAGTACGTGTTCAATTATACGGCCATCATCTGCGGAAACAGTTGTGGTCCAAGCCCCCTTTTGGTTTTGGGCTTGTAGTATTGAAATCGCCATAAACGCCAGCAAATATGTGATAAACTTTCTCATAGGTTCGATTTTCTCCTAAAATATAAAAATGCTGTTGCTTAAACAATTAAACAACAGCATTTTAAATTTTTGATTAAGGCAGTTACAACGTTCTTAAATACTCGGCAATATCCCTTGCCTCGTCCTCGGTCAAATTTTGGTTCAACATAATCGCATTGTTGTACTCTTTCAGCAATGCTTTTGCAATAGGGTCTTCTTTTAACATTCCGTCAGGGTTCAAGATCATGTTCATTACCCATTCAGGACTTCTTCTGTCGTAAACCCCTTTAAGTGCAGGGCCTATCATACGTTTATCTACCATGTGGCAGGCTACGCAAATGGCTTCAAATTTGGCCTTGCCCCGTGCAACCATCTCATTGTTGATATCATCTGGGAACTCCAGGTCGGTAATTGGCCCGACACCTTTGTTGTCCAAATCAACTGGCACTTCTTCTTTTTCCGTGGCTTTCTTTTCTTCGGTCTTGGTGCGGCTTACCTCAAAACCATCTTTTTTCTCTTCTTTTTTTCCTCCGCAGCTCGCTATCATGGCACCTAGTGCCAAGACCATAACAGTTTTTTTCATTCTGATTTTATTGAAGTTTGTTTGTGTAAATGTTGCCACTAAGATAGGCAATTAGGGAAGAAAAACCGGAGGGATTTTGTTTTGTGCATCACAAAATGACTTCACCAGCTTGTTTATAGGGATTCGAAAAACTCCAAAGCCCTTTTCTCGGTATAGGTTATGTTATTTTTGCCCCAAAACCCCACATGGCCACCATAGTTGGGCATCTCTAAATGTAGGCTCGGATTATTATCAGTTTCCAACACCGGATAACAATCGGGCCCTAGAAAGGAATCATTTTTGGCATTGATGATCAAACTGGGTACCTGTATGTTGGGTAAAAATTGAAGTGAACTACATTGCTCATAATAGTCCAAAGCATTTTTAAAATTATGTGCTTTGCTAGTATAAGCATCATCAAAATCCATTAAGGTTTTAATTTTTTTAATGTCGGCATTGCTAATTTTCTCTGGGAACATAGCTTGTTTCTGTCTCAATTTTTCCAATAGATTGCCTTTAAACCGGATAGCATACAGTATATTTTTTGTGCTGAGAAGTTGTTTACAAGAGTCGTACAAATTACAGGGCACGGAAACAGCAACGGCGCCCTTTAATTCGATTGGGATTTGATTTCCCTCTCCCAAATATTTGAGCAAAAGATTTCCGCCCAGACTGAAGCCTTTCAAAAAGATGCTCTTATAATCCCTTGTGCTCAGTATATGATCTAGAATGTCCATCAAATCTTCGGTGGCTCCCGAATGGTAAGATCTGTATTTTATGTTCGGTTCCCCGCTACAGCCCCTAAAGTTCACTGCACAGCAATCGTAACCATTTTGGTTAAGTATTTTGGCGCTTCCGGTAATATAGGGGCGTTGTGCATCTCCCTCCAAGCCGTGGAGGAGCACCACAAGTTTTTTTGATTTGGATTGCGCATAGCTCCAGTCAAAATCCAAAAAATCACCATCGGAAAGGGCAATCCGTTCCCTGTTTTGGACCACACCGTTCACCGATCGGATTATACCCGAATATATGGTGGAAAAGTGCCCGTTTCTGAACAAAATAGGAGGTGCATAATTGGAGTCTTGTTGGGGCATTGGTACAATTTATTCTTTTGGATAGGTTTTTAAAAGATTGGCCTGCTCTTCTACTGAGGTCTTAAATTCACTCTTAAGGTCGGTTACTAGTTGGGATACGGGCAACACATTGTTTACTGTGGTGACCCCTTGGCCGGCTGACCAGATGGTTTTCCAAGCTTTTGCTTCTGTATCCAACTCTTTGCCGAAATCTATTTTACGGTCTTTTTTTAAGTCTTCTTCGGAAATTCCGGCCGCACGGAGACTTTCTGCCAAAAAGTTAGCGGGCACACCCGAAATGGCGGCCGTATAGATAACATCGTCCGCACCAGCGTTCATGATCATTTTACGGTATTCTTCCGTGGCCTTGCTTTCTTCGGTATTTATAAAACGGGTGCCCATATAGGCAAGGTCTGCGCCCATCTGCAAAGCAGAGGCAACATCCCGTCCAGTGCTGATACACCCTGATAATAATATGGTTTTGGCATAGAATTTTTTGATTTCTGCTACTAAGCTCATTGGGTTTATGGTACCTCCATGCCCTCCTGCCCCGGCGGATACCAAAATAAGACCGTCCACGCCTGCCTCCGCAGCTTTTTCGGCATGGCGTTTCTTAATTATATCGTGGAACACCAATCCGCCATAACTATGGATGGCATCTACTACTTGGCTTACGGCACCTAAGGATGTAATTACGAGCGGGACTTTATGTTTTACGCAAAGCTTTATGTCGGCTTCCAATCGTGGATTGGTTGGGTGCACAATTAAATTTACACCGAAAGGGGCAGCTTTATTGCCGGTTTCCTCTTCAAATTGCTTTAATTCTGCTTTTATTTGGATGAGCCATTCTTCAAAACCCTCGCTGGTTCGCTGGTTGAGGGCCGGGAATGTGCCCACAATTCCATTTTTACAACATTCTACCACCAATTTTGGTCCCGAGATCAGGAACATGGGAGCGGCAACCACCGGAAGGGATAATTTTTTAATGAATTCAGCTTTTTCACTCATGGCTTCTGTGTTAAACTATGTTTAAAAATATGAACAATTCCTATTCTTTATAGGAATCAGTTATAAAACTATGGTATTTTTACAATTATTATGCATGCATAACAAAATAACCTGATATGTTTTTTAAAGAATTTGAAATTAGATGGAGCGATATTGACGCGAATCGACACTTGGCGAACTCCGCTTATATTAATTTTATGAGTCATACCCGAATGGCATATTTGGGACTGCTCGGCTTTAACCAAAAGAGTATGGCAGTTCACAATATTGGCCCAGTAGTGTTTTATGAGCACATGTATTATTTTAAAGAAGCATTTGCAGGAAAGCCAGTTAAAGTATCGTTGGAGTTTGCCGGGATGAGCGAGGATGGAAAATTCTTTGAATTTAGGCACAACTTCTACGACCATAATGGGAAAAATTTTGCCCGTTGCGAAATGATGGGTGCATGGATCGATTTGAAAGAGCGTAAATTAGTCGGTCTGCCCGATGAATTTCTTCAAGCTTTCGAGGCCATGGAAAAAACGGACGATTTTAAAATCTTGACCAAAGAGGATACCCGCAAGCATGTTCAAGTTCCCACGGACATGGAGATGATTTAATAGGATACATCAATTTTTAGGATACCCGAACCAGCTCGGGGTATTGGTGATCAATTTCCCCGAGATGATTTCGTCCAACCAACGTTCGTACCAATCCAAAAAGGTAAGGTCCTCAGAAAATTTTGGCGGCGATAATTCTCCTCTGTCCAAGTTCACAACCCTGCCCTTATAGTTGCCGTTTAGCACCAGCGCATGTATAAAGGAGCAACCCTGTGAGCCAAGTGGTAATATGCCCCCGTATAATTGACCGTTCAATTCTTCAAAATCCGTATCGCTAATGTTGTCCTCGTACAATGGATCGGTCCATTCGTCCCATTGTTTTTGGGTTATGAACGGATGTAAAATACAATCCCTTTTTAGGTGTTTTTCAACATGGTTATAAATAAGGTCGTCCAAATGTTGCCCAAAAGGATAAATGCCAAAATATGGTCCGGCACCCGAATTTTGGTAAGAGGAACCCTCATTCCCAATGTGTAGCACAAAGTGTTTGTAGCATTCAGGCAGTTTTATCTGGAAATTGTGCTCGAACGCACTAATGTCTTGCCTATCTATCGGTGCATTAATTTGATATTTATGGCCTCCGGCTCCAAAAACCTTATATAGCTTATCTTTCTCCTTAGCATGAACGAGTTTGTTCTTGATTCGTTGAATTTGTGTAGAGTGTGCTGGCATAGTGTTCCATTTTACGGGAAAACTACATAATTCATTTATGGAATATAGCGCTAAATTGATGGATGGCACTTCTGTTTTGACGTAGGTGCCGTTTTGATCAATGTTATGAAGGTCTTTTAGGGTTTTTACTGGCCAAATACACACCCACTAACACAAAGGCCATGGCAATCAGTTTAATTACGGTAAGTTGATCTTTGCCCGAAAAAAGCGCAAAAATTATCCCGACCAAAGGTTGCATATATACAAAGGCGCCCACAGAGGAAGCTTTGAGCTGGGTAAGAGCAAATATGTTGAAAAGATAGGTTAAAAATGTAGTGCCTATAACTACAAAAGCAATAGAACCGAAGGCCCAAGCTGGAATAGAGGCCCATTCTATTTCCATGGCCTCTGGCAAGGTAATGGGCAGGTTTACAACAAAGGCAACAGTAAACAACCATTTGAGCATGGTAAATGGATGATACTTTTCTATCAAGGTTTTTACGACGACCAAATATGCGCCGTACGACGTTGCATTGATAATGAACAATATGTTGCCCAATGGAATATTTGGAGCATCTTGCCGTACTTCGGCGCCAAAAAGGATAAGGGCTACGGCTCCAACAAAGCCCAGAAAGATGCCAAGGCCCTTGTTCAAAGTGATTTTTTCCTTTAAAAAAAGTGCCGATATAACCACAACGATTATTGGGGATATGGTAACTAAAACCGCACTGTTAATAGGAGTGGAAAGCTGTAGTCCTTTAAAAAAAGTGAGCATGTTTACGGACATGCCCAGCAAAGCACATATAAATACACGTCCCCAATCTCTTTTTTCTATCTTTTCCTTTGGACCAAAAATGGATATAAGCCAAAAAAGTAAAGATGCCCCTCCCACCCTTAAAAAAATAAACCCAAAGGGTTTTACATGGACGGGCATTACACCCTTGGCTACGGTGTGGTTAATACCGTAAATAACCGTTGCTCCGATAGCAGCAAGTATGGCGAGGGTTCTTTTACTCATGGATGCAGGGCTTCTTTGGCGGCTTCTACCGTTTTTTTGGAGTTGCCGACAAAGATTTGATTTTCGACCACTACCACTGGCCTTTTTAAAAAAGTGTAGTGCTCCAAGATCAGGTCCTTGTAATCCGTTTCGGAAAGGTCTTTTTCGTGAAGCCCCCTTTGTCTAAACAACATTGCTCTTCTGCTGAACAAGGATTCGTAGCTTCCGCTCAAACTTGCCATGTGTTCCAATTGCTCGGAGGTAATCGATTCACTTTTAATTTCTTGAAGCTCCACGCCGTCCAATGGTTCCAATTCTTTTAGGATTCGCTTGCAGGTGGAACAACTGCCCAGATGGTATATTTTTTTCATGATTTACGTATTGGAGGAACAAAGGAAGTTAAAAATCAATCAAAATGCATGGGGAATAGATAATTTCAACACCTTTTGCGGGAGATGTTTAATTAATTATTGTAGTATGGCCCGGCTATTGGTGCGGTTTAAAATTTTAAGACTAGTTTTACAACAAATAGCCCAAAACCATGGACAAGATTTTTGATATTCTTTTAAAAAACAGAATTATTCTTCACACTTTTTTGCAAAACACACCAAAAGAGGACCTGTTCAAAATTCCTGAAGGATTTAACAATAATATTTGGTGGAACATTGCCCATGTTGTGGTAACCCCGCAATTATTGCTTTATAAATTGAGCGGTCTGGATTTTACCATTGAAGAGGAGTTGGTCAACAAATACAAGAAAGGAACTTTTCCAGAGGGAGAGCCTTCCGAAGCGGAAATGGAGAAGATCATGACCTATCTATTCAGTACCGTAGAACAATTCCAGCAGGATTATGAACGAGGTACGTTCAAAAATTTCCAGGAGTACATGACTACGCCAAAGGTCGGCTTGAACAGTGTGGAGGATGCACTGCAATTTAATGTTTTCCACGAAGGGCTCCATTTAGGCTCCATTCTTGCCCTTAAAAGGGCTTTGGCGAGCAGTTGATTTTTCGCCCTCTTATGCTTTGGATTGTTTTTTAGTCGCCAGATTTTCATGGTTTTTCCACTGAATTGATTTGGAGGTAAACCTAAGTCCATGAAAATCAATTATATTTACCTGCCAGAATTTAAGAACCCAAATCTTAATCAAAATGAAGAACTACCATTTAGACTATGGGGTCCTGCTGGCACTCCTTTTGTTTTCTTTTCAACAAGTATTTTCGCAACGGGGAAACCTATCTTTGGGCTTGGTGCCAACGTATAAAACGGACGGCTACGGTATACAGCTCAACTCAAATTACTATCATAGCACCATGGATTTTATGCAAGTGTCTCTAGCGGCGACTTTTTCCAAAGAAAAACCCAATTCGGGGGTTGAGTTTCCATACGATGATTACTTGTTCGGTCTAGGATACTTTACCACTATTTTAAGTGCTCCCGACAAGGGGATTTTTTTCTATTTTGGAGGGGGGCCTTCAGCTGGCTACAAATATATTAACAAGGGCAATACAGAGTTTGCTTTTGACGCATTGGAGGCGGAAAGTAGTTTTATTTATGGGGGATATGCCTCTTTTGAAATGGATTTCTATATATCCGATGCCTTCTCCTTGATCATTCCCATTAACGGTTACTACCATTTTAATAGCTACCTGAATGATTCTACACTGTTATTGGGCGCTGGAATCAGGTACTATTTTAAATAGATGGGCTATTCTTTTACTTTTCGCTTTAAATACAGATTTATCTCGTTGTAAGGTAAGATCAGTTCAATTGGGCCGTCGGCATAGGAAGCTACTTCATATTGGTTGTAGATCAGTTTAAGCCCTTCTTTGGTGTACCCCAAATTGTTGGGCAGGTGGAAGGATTCTCCCTCGAACATAAAACCGGTTGAGTTGATATTGGAATCTTGGGGTATTTTTTCTTGGATTCGAAATTTGGTCTCGGCAAAATCCTCGAACCCGTCCAAATCTTCAAAAAGTTGCCAATTTTCCAGTTCCACACCTTTCTTTTTGTCAAAATTCAGGTACGATGTGGAAGCATAACCATGGGCTCCCCCAGTAAAGGAATATGAATTTAACATAAAAGTGATCACATTTTCATCCTCGTAAACCACAATGCCATCTATTTCGGCTTCCCACTGGACCTCGTCCGGAAATTTGGTCCTCAGTTCTTTATAGCTATCGGAAAAAGATTGTAGCGCCTTGCCCATTTCATCAATCGTATCATCTTCACTAAAGGACAAAATACTGATGACCTCTTCTTGTAACGATCTGTTTATGGCCTGCGAAACGGGCGAATTATCCAAAGCATTGGGAATATTGATGTCGATTTTAGGGCAACTTTCGCAATTTTCACTTTGTAAGTGTAGAGGTTCAAAAGTAAGTTTGCTCTCCGTTTGGCAACTTACCAATACAAAGAAGAATAAGAAAGCACTTAGCAGTTGTTTCATGATTTGAGGTTTTGGAGCATCAAAAATAATACTTCGGAAAGATAACGATACATTTGTAGGAAGATAGTTTGAGCATGAGCAAAAAAGAGTTAAAGTTTAACAGTAGGGCCATCCACGGTGGGCAAATACCGGAGAGGGGCTACGGTGCCGTAATGCCACCGATATATCAAACCTCCACGTATGCACAGTCTACCCCGGGCGAGCACAAGGGACATGAATATTCCCGAGTTTCGAATCCTACCCGGACAGCTTTGGAGAATGCGGTGGCCAGTTTGGAGAACGGTGGTTTTGGAATGGCTTTTGGAAGCGGTATGGCAGCAATCGATGCCGTAATGAAGCTTTTGGACCCGGGTGATGAGGTTATTTGTACCAATGATCTATATGGGGGGAGTTATCGGCTTTTTAAACAGGTCTATGCAAAGTATGGTATTAAGTTTTTGTTTTCCAGTATGTCGGATATGGGCGAACTGGAATCGCAAATAACACAAAACACCAAATTGGTATGGTTGGAAACACCTACCAACCCTATGATGAATATTGTCGATATTGCAGCAGTGGCCAAGGTCACCAAAAAACACCGTATTTTGTTGGGGGTGGACAATACATTCGCTACCCCGTTTTTACAGCGACCCTTGGATCTTGGTGCGAATCTAGTAATGCATTCCGCTACCAAATATTTGGCAGGACATAGCGATGTAGTGGTCGGAGCTTTGGTGGTAAAGGACAAAAAACTGGCCGAACAACTTTACTTCATCCAAAAATCCAGTGGAGCCATCTGTGGGCCTATGGATAGTTTTTTAACCCTGCGCGGTATAAAAACCCTTCATGTAAGAATGCAGCGGCACTGCGAAAACGGAGCGGTGGTCGCCAACTTTTTGAACAACCATCCCAAGATCGGAAAAGTGTATTGGCCCGGCTTTGAGACTCATCCGAACCATAAGATCGCTAATCAACAAATGGATGGCTATGGCGGAATGATCTCCTTTGTTCCCAAGGGCGGAAATTATGACGAGGCAATTAGAATCGTAGAAAAGCTGGAGATTTTTACACTTGCAGAATCGTTGGGGGGCGTAGAAAGTTTGGTGGGTCACCCAGCGAGTATGTCGCACGGTAGCGTTCCCAAAGTGGAGCGGGAAAAGAACGGGGTAGTGGACGCATTGATT
>Ga0160419_100421_pt1 | contig 27260 bp, 29 predicted proteins | sample CelAP2metagpilot_2_FD_108196 | JGI IMG/M metagenome (GOLD analysis project Ga0160419, IMG submission 108196) | Phycosphere-associated microbial communities from Cellana algal ponds in Kailua-Kona, Hawaii, USA - Cellana AP2-4-25 metagenome pilot ... | reverse complement strand
CGGACCGGATTGAGGATTCCCTCGACACGCTGGTGCCAGCCAATCCCAACACCCCCTACGATATGAAGGAACTGATCCTGAAGCTGGGGGATGAGGGGGATTTCTATGAGATCCAGGAAGACTTCGCCAAGAACATCATCACCGGGTTTATCCGCATCGAAGGCCGCACCGTGGGTGTGGTGGCGAACCAGCCCATGGTCTTGGCGGGCGTGCTCGACATCGACAGCTCCCGCAAGGCGGCGCGGTTTGTGCGCTTCTGCGATGCGTTTGAAATCCCGATCCTGACGCTGGTGGATGTGCCCGGCTTCCTGCCCGGCACGACGCAGGAATATGGTGGCGTGATCAAACACGGCGCGAAGCTGCTGTTCGCCTATGGCGAGGCGACCGTGCCGATGGTCACCGTGGCCACGCGCAAGACCTACGGGGGGGCTTATGTGGTGATGGCCTCCAAACATTTGCAGGCGGATTTCAACTACGCCTGGCCCACGGCAGAGGTTGCCGTCATGGGCGCAAAGGGCGCGGTGGAGATCATCCACCGCGCAGACCGCGACGATCCGGAGAAGATCGCAGCGCATACCGCGCATTATGAAGATCGGTTTGCCAACCCGTTTGTCGCGGCAGAGCGTGGGTTCATTGACGAGGTGATCCAACCGCGCACCACACGCAAGCGCATCGCGCGGGCGTTTGCATCGTTGCGGAACAAGAAGACGACGACGCCTTGGAAAAAGCACAACAACATTCCGTTGTGAGACCGGCAGTGTTTTGTACGTCCTCAAATACCTTGTGGGGCAGGGGAGCGTTGAAGTGAAAGCGCTCCTCACGGCTCTCCTTATTTTGGCTTCCCCCGCGCTGGCTATGGATGTGCCCTCCGGCCAGCCCGTCACCTTGCACGAAGTGCTGGTCGACGAAGTCGGCACCGAAGCCTGGGTGCGCTTTCGCTTTGTCACGCCAGACATCTCACGCGATGGCGGCAGTGTTGCCTATGAGGTCGCTGCCGACGATATGACTCACCTGTGTGAGCAGCTTGCCATCCCCTACATCGGCGAGTTTGCGCTGACGGCGGACGTCATAATCATCGCATTGGCCGACCGGATCACCGAATTTGGCATTCCTGACCCAGCAGCGACACAATTCATCGAAGCCTACAGGGCCGATGGAGCCACATGTTCTTGGGAGCCGCTGTGATGTCGCCACAACATATAGATCAATTGACCGATTTCCCGGCGGTCAATGGTGCATGGGAGACACATCGTTGCCGATTGCACGTTGCCCCATATGCAAGTGCAGCACTTTCACATATTGTGCCGCCAAGGCATACCTGTGTATCCCTTACCTCTAACCCGGGGTCCGCGAGGCGCGTAGCAGTGTCGGATCTCATTAAAATTGACAGGAGACATCAATGTCCAAGAGCATCAAACTGCTGGCCATGTTCGGTTTTGTCGCCACCGTGGCCGCGTGCGGCTCCAGCGGCCAGACCGACGAAGAATACGTTGTGGTTGAGCCAGAGCCCATCACGGTTGAGCCAACATACACCGGTAAGTACAAGTAATTTACCATCAGGACAGGCGGCGACGCCTGTCCTGAACCCCACGCAGGCCCCAGTGAAGGAGGCCGCGTGATGCCCGCCTATATGCTCAAACATCGCGGGTTCCCGGGCCGTCTGCCCGGCACTGATTTCCAGTTTACCATCCGCAGACCCAATCCGCGTGGCGTGACCCCGATCACCCGGCGTGAGCGACGTTCCGACCGCAAGCCGCCCGACCGGCGCGCCGATACGGCCTTTATGATGGCCCTGTGGGAAGCCTTCGGCGATCAGCCGTTTGAGCGGGGCAATCTGGATGCGGGGCGCTTGTCATGGCTCTTTGGCCGTGAGGTTCTGCCTGCGACCGATCCGTTTGATCCTGCTGATTACGAAGCCCTGCTGGTCATTGACGAAGGTGCCGCGCGGGCCGCATTCCCGGAGGCGTTTCCATCATGATCGGCGTCTTCCTGCCAGCCTTCCGACCTGTTGAGCGAGCCTTGGCCGATTTCGCGCCCCGCCGACGTCAGTCCTTGGCGTGGGCCTCCAAGGGCCGCAGAAATAGGGCTGCGGTGCAGGATGTGGGCAACACGCAGCCTGCGTCGCTCAGACGAGACCAGACCCCTTCCCCTAGCGGGCGGCGGCACGCAGCCGCGCTGCCGTTGCCCGCATCTTTCATGCTGGTGTGCGCATGGGGAAAGCGCTACGGTAGCGTCACAAAAACCGGAGGCGCGGAACCGGGCCAGAAGCCCTGCGTTAATCCGGTACAGAAGAGCATTGAAGGAGCAGGTCCATGTCTATCCGTACATATATCCTCGCCATTGCTGCCTGTGGCAGCCTTGCCGCCTGTGGCGACACGCTGGGCGAACAAGCGCTTGCCGGTGGTGCCATCGGCGCCGGTGCGGCAGCCCTCACCAGCGGCAGCCTTGCGCAAGGCGCTGCCATTGGTGCCGCAGGCAATATCGCCTATTGCCAGCTCAACCCCGGCCGCTGCTGATCTGACAGCCCCGTCGGCGGACGCCACTGCGCGCCGCCCCGATACAGTTTCACACCCCCGCACAGGCATGCCTGTAGCGGGGCTTTCCGCGTTTATCCAAAGACCCAGAAGGATACCCCATGTTCAATAAAATCCTGATCGCCAACCGGGGCGAGATCGCCTGTCGCGTTATCAAGACCGCGCGCAAGATGGGGATTGCCTCTGTTGCGATCTATTCCGACGCGGATGCAAATGCGTTGCACGTCAAGATGGCCGATGAAGCCGTCCACATTGGCCCGCCCCCCGCGAACCAGTCCTACATCGTGATCGACAAGGTCATGGCCGCGATCAAGGAAAGCGGGGCAGAGGCCGTGCATCCGGGATACGGTTTTCTGAGCGAAAACAGCAAGTTCGCGGAGGCGCTTGAAGCCGCTGGCGTCGCCTTCGTTGGCCCGCCTGTTGGTGCGATCGAAAAGATGGGGGACAAGATCACCTCCAAGAAGATTGCACAGGACGCCGGTGTCAGCACAGTGCCCGGCTACATGGGCCTGATCGAAGACGCGGATGAGGCGGTCAAGATTTCCAATGACATCGGTTATCCGGTGATGCTGAAGGCCTCTGCCGGGGGCGGGGGCAAAGGCATGCGGATCGCATGGAACGACGCAGAAGCGCGTGAGGGCTTCCAGTCGTCCAAGAACGAAGCGGCGAACAGCTTTGGCGATGACCGCATTTTCATCGAGAAATTCGTGACGCAACCCCGCCACATCGAAATTCAGGTGCTGTGTGACGCCCATGGAAATGGCATCTATCTGGGCGAACGTGAATGTTCGATCCAGCGCCGCAACCAGAAGGTTGTCGAAGAAGCGCCCAGCCCCTTCCTTGATGAAGCAACCCGCAAAGCCATGGGGGAGCAGGCGGTCGCACTGGCGCAGGCGGTGGGGTATACCTCTGCCGGGACGGTCGAATTCATCGTGGACGGGGACAAGAACTTCTACTTCCTTGAGATGAACACCCGTTTGCAGGTGGAACACCCGGTCACCGAACTGATCACGGGCGTCGATCTGGTGGAACAGATGATCCGGGTGGCGAATGGCGAAAAGCTGACCATCAGCCAGAAAGACGTCACGCTCACCGGCTGGGCGATTGAGAACCGCCTGTATGCCGAAGACCCCTATCGCGGCTTCCTGCCGTCCATCGGCCGTCTGACCCGCTATCGCCCGCCGCAGGAACTGGCCGCGGGACCGTTGTCCGACAATGGCAAATGGGCCGACGACGCGCCTGTGGCGGAGATGGCGGTGCGCAATGACACCGGGGTCTTCGAAGGCGGCGAAATCTCCATGTATTATGATCCGATGATTGCCAAGCTCTGCACCTGGGCGCCCACACGGGCGGAGGCGATTGAGCAGATGCGCGTGGCGCTCGACAGTTTTGAAGTCGAGGGGATCGGGCACAACCTGCCATTCCTGTCCGCGGTGATGGATCACCAGATCTTCATCGACGGCACCATGACCACGGCCTTTATCGAGGAACAATACCCCGACGGGTTCGATGGGGTGGAACTGGCCGAAGCGGAATTGCGCCGGATCGCAGCGGCGACAGCGGCGATGCACCGCGTGGGTGAAATCCGCCGCGCGCGGGTTTCGGGCCGGATGGACAACCACGAACGCAAGGTGGGCAGTGACTGGAACGTCGCGGTGCAGGGCCATTCCTTTGACGTGGTGATTGAAGCGGACCCTGGTGGGGCGACGGTGCAATTTGACGATGGCTCCAGCCTGCGCGTTTCGGGCGATTGGACACCGGGGGACAAGCTGGCCACGATGACCGTGGCAGATGCGCCTTTGGTGATGAAGGTCGGCAAGATCTCGGGCGGGTTCCGCATCCGCACGCGGGGCGCTGATCTGCGCGTGCATGTGCGCACGCCGCGTCAGGCCGAACTGGCCCGGCTGATGCCTGAGAAAGTCGCGCCCGACACCTCCAAGATGCTGCTCTGCCCGATGCCGGGTCTGGTGGTGAAGCTGGATGTGGCCGTGGGCGATGAGGTGCAGGAAGGGCAGGCGCTGTGCACCATCGAAGCGATGAAGATGGAAAATATCCTGCGCGCCGAGAAGAAGGGCGTTGTCGCCAAGATCAATGCGGATGCGGGCGACAGTCTTGCCGTTGACGATGTGATCATCGAATTCGAGTGAACGAGAGCGGCGTCATATCCTGGGCCTCCGGCGTGGATGCCCGCATCTGGCAGGCGGCCATCGCAGGTGCTTTCCTCGCGGCGGGGTGGCTGGTCAACGGCTGGCAAAACCGCCGCGTGGCAGCTCTTTTGCGGGCGGAAAAACTGCGTGACTACCACCGGGCGATCTATGCAGAGATCGGGGCCAATCTTGCCAACCTCTGGGACGCGGGGGAGTTGGAAAGCTACCGTGATCAGATGGTTGAACGGATGAAAGACGACCCGGCGTTTGTGCCCTTCATCCCGATTGAGCGGCATGACACGGTTTTTGACGCGCTGATTGCCGATATCCATATCCTGCCGCGTCAGACCATTGATCCGATTGTGATCTATTATGCGCAGTTGAAGTCAGTGGCCGCATTGGCTGCGGATATGCGTGCAGATGCCTTTGCTGCGATGGAACCTGCACGTCGCATTGTCATGTATCAGGATTACATCGCGATGAAGGTGCAACTGCTGGCCTTTGGTCGCTACGCAAATGCGTTGATTGACGCGTTTTCGCGGGGCGGAAGAGAGGCGGCAGATGAAAAAGCAGCGCGGATCAATAGCCGGGCTGAGGGCCCGTCCGACCGGTCAGGGGAATAGGGATGTATGTATCCTTGTCCATTTCTGGTCTCCGTTGGTGGCTTCTTTCATCTCATAACATAGAGATGACGGTGCCTTGGTACAAGGTCTACTGCCCGGCAGCTTCCTTGTTGTCGCGGATTTCGCGTTGCCGCATGGGCATTTTGTCAATGCTGCGCGAAATCTCCCGCACGGACCACGGGAAGGGTTTGCGCAGCTTGATGCCGCCGTCCTTGCCCACCAGCACCAGCATGAACCCACGGGGCCGCATTTTCAGCCGCAGCGCACTGCGCGCTGCCGGATCCGTATCGGTCAGGACAATCACATCACGTTCCAGAAGATCATCTTCGCGGGCCTGCAACAGTGACATCTGCTCAATAAAGGCGGGGTCGTTTTCGCTGTCGGCAAAAACAACCACAGGGCGCTTTTTCCAGCGGAACTCGCTCAAATCTTTCATATCTGCGGGCATAAACAGCGCGACCGGGGGTGAGGCATCGCTGGCCTGTGCGGTGCCAGCCGCGCCCATGAGGGCACTAAAAACAAGTGGTATCAAGCGTTTCATCATCACTCCTGTTGTGCATGATATAGCCATGTTGCGCCAAAAAGCGATGCACAGACATGTGCTTTTTTGCATTAAGTCACCTGTAAGAGGTTTTGTCGCATGAAGGGGCCAACCCTCAGCATCCGGCCGACCGGGGCGGCCGTTCCAAGACAGGCAGGATCCGCACAAATGGATGTGACTTTGCATATTGGTGCCCACCGCACCGGCACGACCACCTTTCAACATGGGGTGCGGCAGCATCTTGCGGCGCTGCATGAACACGGCATTGGTGTCTGGGGGCCTGAGCGGACGCGCAAATCCGTGTTTCCGGGGTTGTTCCAGAATTCCACCGCGCCGCGCAAACGCAACCCGGCCCTGCGCGCACAGGGCCGCGCGCGTATGCTTGCCGCCCGTGCGGAGCAGGACGGCCTCAAACAGCTCCTCGTCAGCGATGAGAACATGCTGGGCAGTTGTGCGCACAGCCTGCGTCATCGCGCGCTGTATCCCGCAGCGGGGGAGCGTATGGCGCGGGTCTCTGCGGCTTTTGCGGGGCGGATCAACCGGATTGTTCTGTCTGTGCCGGCGCAGGATGTCTGGTGGGCCTCAGCGATGGCGCTGGTGGAGCGGGGCCATCCGGTGCCGACGCCCGCGCGGCGCGCGGCGATCTGCAACAGCGCACGCACATGGCGTGACGTGATCACCGATATCTCCTGCGCTGTGCCGGAGGCGGAGATTTGCGTGCTGCCATTTGAGCATTTCGCAAACCGGCCCCACGCGGTGCTGAGCGCGGCTGTGGGGTTTGATCTTCCCTATGCCAAAGCCCACAAGGTGCCGCGTTTGAATGCGTCCTGGGATCTGCGCAAGCTGCGGGCGCTGGTGGCAGAGCAGGCGGGCGATCTGACCCACCTGCCGGATCTGGATGGAAGGTGGCAGCCGTTCACCCCTGAACAACAGGCCAGACTGGCCGAAGACTATGCCGACGACATGCACTGGCTCATTGCCGGTGCAGACGGTCTGGCGACCCTGACAGAAGACACGCTCCGGCGCAAAGTGGAGACACATCCACACCCCGGACAGATGACAAAAGGACATGGATATGACGACCGACAAGGACAATTGGCGCAGTCTGGCTGAGGGTGAGCTGCGCGGGCGCAGTCCCGATGACCTGACCTGGCACACGCTGGAAGGCATCCCCGTGCAGCCGCTCTACACGGCTGAGGACACGGCCGGATTGGACCATTTGGGCGGCATCCCCGGTCAGGCACCATTCACCCGCGGGGTGAAAGCCACGATGTACGCGGGCCGCCCCTGGACCATCCGGCAATACGCCGGCTTCTCCACAGCCGAGGAATCCAACGCCTTCTACCGCCGCAATCTGGCGGCGGGTCAGCAGGGGGTGTCGGTCGCCTTCGATCTGGCCACCCACCGTGGCTATGACAGCGACCACCCCCGCGTTGAAGGGGACGTGGGCAAGGCCGGTGTGGCCATCGACAGCGTGGAGGACATGAAGATCCTCTTTGACGGTATCCCGCTCGACAAGGTCTCGGTCTCCATGACCATGAATGGCGCGGTGATCCCGGTTCTGGCCAGTTTCATCGTGGCAGGCGAAGAGCAGGGGCATGACCGGTCGGTGCTGGCGGGCACAATCCAGAACGACATTCTCAAGGAATTCATGGTCCGCAACACCTACATTTATCCCCCCGAACCTTCGATGCGGATTGTGGCGGACATCATCGAATACACTGCCAATGAGATGCCAAAGTTCAACTCCATCTCCATCTCCGGCTACCACATGCAGGAAGCGGGCGCGAACCTTGTGCAGGAGCTGGCCTTCACGCTGGCCGATGGCCGCGAATACGTGCGCACGGCGATTGCCGCAGGCATGGACGTGGACAAATTCGCACCGCGTTTGTCGTTCTTCTTCTGCATCGGCATGAACTTCTTCATGGAAGCCGCCAAGCTGCGCGCCGCGCGCCTGTTGTGGTCCCGCATCATGGATGAATTCAAGCCGCAGAACCCCAAATCCTCCATGCTGCGGACCCATTGCCAGACCTCTGGGGTGAGCCTTGCGGAGCAGGATCCCTACAACAACGTGGTGCGCACCGCCTATGAAGCGATGAGCGCGGTTCTGGGTGGCACGCAGTCGCTCCACACCAACTCGCTGGATGAGGCGATTGGTCTGCCGACGGATCACTCGGCGCGGATTGCGCGGAACACGCAGTTGATTTTGCAGGAAGAAACCGGCGTGACCAATGTGGTCGATCCATTGGCCGGGTCCTACTACGTTGAGAAGCTGACCGCTGATCTGGCCGATGCCGCTTGGAAGCTGATCGAAGAGGTTGAGGAGATGGGCGGCATGACCAAGGCCGTTGCCTCCGGCATGCCCAAGCTGCGCATTGAAGAGGCGGCAGCGCAGCGACAGGCCAACATCGACCGGGGCGACGAAGTTGTTGTGGGTGTGAACAAATACCGCCGGGATGAGGAAGATCCGATCGACATCCTCGACGTGGACAACATGGCTGTCCGGGACAGCCAGATCGCGCGGCTCAAGACCATCCGCGCCACCCGCGATGAGAGCGCCTGCACCGCAGCGCTCGAAGAGCTGACGCGCCGCGCACGGGACGGCGGCAATCTGTTGGAAGGCGCTGTTGCGGCAGCACGGGCACGGGCCACTGTGGGGGAAATCAGCATGGCTATGGAAAACGAATTTGGCCGCCACCGGGCAGAAGTGAAAACCCTCGCCGGGGTCTACGGGGCCGCATATGAGGGTGATGCAGGCTTTGCCGACATCCAGAAGGCTGTCGATGACTTTGCCGAAGACGAAGGCCGGCGCCCGCGCATGTTGGTGGTCAAGATGGGGCAGGACGGGCACGACCGGGGCGCCAAGGTGATTGCCACCGCCTTTGCCGACATCGGTTTTGACGTGGATGTGGGCCCCTTGTTCCAGACCCCGGCAGAGGCCGCACAGGATGCGGTGGACAACGACGTGCATGTCATTGGCATTTCCTCTCAGGCGGCGGGTCACAAGACGCTTGCGCCGCAGCTGGTGCAGGCGCTCAAGGACGCAGGTGCGGAGGATATTCTGGTGATCTGCGGCGGGGTTATTCCGCAGCAGGATTATCAATACCTCTATGATGCCGGGGTGAAGGCGATCTTCGGGCCGGGCACGAATATCCCGGCAGCGGCGCAGGATATCCTCAAGTTGATCCGTGCCGCGCGCAGCTGATCTGATCCTCCGCGACGCCCGTCAGCAGGACCTGCCTGCTGTCGGCGCCTTGTGGAATGCGATGATTGCAGACACCACCGCGACCTTCACGACCGTGCTCAAAACCGATGCGGACATGCAGGCGCTTCTGGCCCGCAGCGCGGATGCGTTTTTGGTGGCAGAGCGGGAGGGCGCGGTGCAAGGGTTCATCACATGGGGGCCGTTTCGCGGCGGCCCCGGCTATGCCCACACGGCGGAACACACGATCATCACGGCACGGCAGGGGCGCGGTGTGGGGCAGGCCTTGATGCAGGCCGCTGAAATCCGGGCCAAGGGGCAGGGCATTCATACCCTCGTTGCTGCCATATCAGGTGAAAACACCGCAGCCATGGCCTTTCACACCCGGCTGGGATTTGCCAAAACCGGGCACCTGCCGCAGGTGGGCCGCAAACAAGACCGCTGGCTTGACCTGATCTTGATGACAAAGACCCTCGATCTGCCCTGACTTTCCTGTTTCAGCCAGATAGGATGCGCTCATGTCGATTTGGACCCGCATCACCGAAGCACTTTCTGCGCTCACGTCTGGCGAAGGGCTGGCGGCGGTCTTTGACCGTCTGCGCACCCCGCCGGAACGCTCTGTCGCCTTCACCATTGCGGTGATTGCGCTGGGGGCGAAGATGGCCAAGGCGGATGGCCTGGTCACCAAGGATGAGGTTACCGCCTTTCGCGAGGTCTTCCAGATTGCGGAGGCAGACGCCGGGCAAGCGGCGAAGGTGTTCAACCTTGCGCGGCAGGATGTGACCGGTTTTGACGACTACGCCCGGCGGATTGCCACGATGTTCGAAGGCCAGCCGCAGATGCTGACCGACCTGATGGAAGGGCTTTTTCACATCGCGATGGCCGATGGGTTCTATCACCCCAATGAAAACGCGTTTCTGGAAGAGGTCTGCGACATTTTCGGTCTGGATGAGGCGGATTTTGCAACGCTCAAGGCGCGCTTTGTGCCCAACAGCTCCCCTCTGCCGCATTCTGTGCTGGGCATCCCGCCGGATGCCACGCGGGCGGACGCGCGCAAGGCTTGGCAGAAGCTGGTGCGCGCCAATCACCCTGATGCGCTGATTGCCCGTGGCCTGCCGCCAGAGGCGATCCGTCTGGCCGAGAAACGCATGATCGACATCAACCGCGCCTGGGAAACCCTGTCCGGCAAAGCCGCCTGATGCGGCTTGCGACCTATAACGCCGAATGGTTCACGTCGCTTTTTGATGAAGATAATCAATTGTTTGAAGATGACGGCTGGTCTGCGCGCTATAACGTGACCCGCGCCCAGCAGACGCAGGCGCTTGGCGTGGTGTTTCAGGCCATGGATGCCGATGCGGTCTTGGTGATTGAGGCGCCCGATACCAGCAAGAGACGCTCAACCGTGCAGGCGCTTGAGACCTTCGCGGCGCGGTTTGATCTGCGCACAACCCATGCCGCAGTTGGATTCTCCAACGAGACGCAGCAGGAAATTGCGCTGCTCTATGATCCGAATGCACTGACGGTGCGCCATGATCCGCAAGGGGCGTTCACCGGCCCGGAGGGGGCCAGTGGCGCGCCCCGGTTTGATGGGGCGCTCAGGATTGATCTGGATATTGATGCCACCGAAGATCTTGTGGTCTTTTCCAAACCCCCGCTCGAACTGGCGGTTGAGACCGCAACCGGCTTTGCCTTCCGCCTGATCGGCGCGCATCTGAAATCCAAATCCCCCCATGGTGCCACCACGCCTGCGGAGGTGCTGAGCAAACAGGTCGCGAACCGGCGTAAACAATTGGCGCAGGCGATCTGGCTGCGGGGGCGGATTGAGGAACATCTTGCCGCGCAGACCCCGCTTGTCGTTATGGGCGATCTGAACGACGGTCCGGGGCTGGACGAATTCGAGAGCCTTTTTGGCCGCTCCTCGGTTGAGATTGTGTTGGGGCATGGGCGGGACAATGCGCTCTTTGACCCTCATGCGCGGCAGGCGTTGTCGCGTAAGCTAGGGGCCATGCCGACTTCGGCCCGGTTCTGGATCCGTCATGAGAAACGGTATCTGCAAGCCCTTCTGGACTACATCATGGTCAGCGAACCCCTGCGCACCCGCGCGCCGCGCTGGCGCATCTGGCATCCGCTGGACGATCCCGATTGCTGGCAAAGGGCTGACCTGCGCGACGCGCTTGTCACCGCCTCCGATCATTTCCCTGTCACGCTTGATTTTGACGCCTGACCTCGCAATTTCACGGCAAATGTCCTATCTTCTGACCATGAAACACGCATTTGCCTTTTGCCTGATCCTGCTGCCGGGTCTTGCCGTGGCCGAGGAAGACCGCGGGCTCACGCTGATGGAGCGGGGCGCACAGATGTTCATGGAAGGCATCCTCAAGGAAATGGAACCGGCCATTGATAACTTTGGCGATCTGGCGGACCAGATGGGCCCCGCGCTGAAGAACTTCGCCGAAGAGATGGGACCGCGCCTTGGTGCCTTGATGGAAGAGGTGGAGGATTGGAGCCTTTATGAGGCGCCCGAAATCCTGCCCAATGGGGACATCATCATCCGCCGCAAGCCGGATGTGTCCAAGGAAACGCCCGAAGAAATGCCGCAGGTAGAGCTTTAGCGTCCCGCCCCTAAGCCTCTGCGCGGGCCTTCCGGCGGGTCTTTATCTCCACCTCGGCACCCAGGGATGCGGCCAGCGAATTCAGCCGCGCTTCCGCCACTTCGCCAAACAGGGGCAGCATGTCCTTGGTCAGCACCAGTTGCAGGACCTTCTTTTTGGGGAACCAGCGCAATTCGCCCCGGTCCTCATCCTTGTTCATCCACAGCATCGCGCCAAATCGCATCGCCTTGCCCAGTATTTCCGCCTCGTGCCGGGTCTTTTCGTCGATCATCTCATACAGCTCTTCGAAGCGGGTGTTCTCGCGCTTGTTGGAGTAGCGGTGCAGCAGGGCCAGCCCCAGAAAGATCCGTTCAGCGTGTTTCAGCCCGCCCAGATTGGCGCGGGTGGCGTTGTCAAAGCAGACCTCCGCCCGGTAGTCGGGATGCGCGCGCCAGCTGACGTCGTGCAAGAGACACGCCGCCTTGATCAGCCGTTTGCGGGGTGCGGGGGCAGATTTGTAGAGCGGTTGGATGAAGGTGTTCAGGATTTTGCCAAATCCGGGCGTCCGGGCGTCCTTGGCTTCGGCGAAGCGGCAGGCCTCGATCAGGGGGTCACGGTCACGCAGACGTTGGGGCATTTGCTCATAGAGCATCCCTTCGCGGATGCCGTAGCTTGAAACGGCGATGTCCTTGGGGCGGAAGGTCTTGACCAACCGGCTGAGGACGGTTGCCGCATATGGCACCAAGGCCATCCGCGCGCTGGAAACGCCTGCAATCTGGCGCAGCTCTTCGATATTGGATTTTCTGATGAATTTGACTGTCGCGCTCACGGCGCGTGGCGTCATGCGGTATTCGTGCAGAACATGCAGCGGATAGCCGCGCCGCATCATGTCAATCCGTGCGATCGCCCGCCAGGAACCACCGACAAGGAACAGCCGGTCCCGTTGCGGGCCCATCCGGTCGGCGAGTTTTTTCATCACCTCTTTGACATGCGCCTCACGCGCCTTTGCGCCGCCTTTGAGGTCACGCAGTTTCAGCGGGCCAAGTTCCGACGTCACCCGGCGGCCTACACGCCCGCCGGAAATCTCCGCCAGTTCCATCGACGATCCGCCAATGTCACAGACCAGACCATAGGCACCGGGCCAGCCCAGCAGCACGCCCTGCGCTGACAGTCGGGCTTCTTCCTCGCCGTCAATGACCCATATGCGCAGGCCGGTCTGGTCAAGCACTTCCTTGCAGAACGCGGGACCATCGGTGGCATCGCGCACCGCAGCCGTGGCCACGCAGGTCAGCTCGCTCAGGCCCATGCCATCTGCCAGTTTCTTGAACCGGTGCATCGCGGCCAATGCGCGTTCGCGGCCACTGGGGGACAGGTGCCCGGTTTCGGCCATGCCCGCACCCAGCGCGCACATGATCTTTTCGTTATAGAAATACGCAGGCGACCGCGCCGCGCCGTCAAACACCACCAGCCGGACAGAGTTGGACCCGACATCCACCACACCAACCCGCGACAGCCGCCGGGCGGAGGGATCTTCAAACAGCGGTTTGCCAAACAGCCCCAGATCAGCAACCCCGGTTTCGGGGACCGGGACGGGGGCAGAAACAGGCGGGTGATCGTCCATAGCGGGTCCTTGGTCTATGGGGCGTGCGGGGGCAAAATGGGGCAGGGGCGGCTTTGGGTCAATTGTTAACCTCTCAGTAGCCTGAATCCTCGGTATGGGTCAGTTTGGGCACATCGGATGCCCCCGCAGACCCGCGACCTGACAGGGAGGGGTTCTCCATGAAGAACCGGTGGCAGCTGAAGGCAAACTGCCCTTCGGCCACGGGCGGGCGTTCGAATTTGCCATCAGGTGTCATCACCCAGCTTTGCGCCACATCCGCAAGGTTGGCTGCCATGATCTGATTGGTGATCTGTGCCTTGACGGTGGCGTTCTCAATCTCCACCAGCGTCTCCACCCGGCGGTTGAGGTTACGGCCCATCCAATCGGCGGAGGAGATGAACACACGCGCCTTCTTGTGCGGCAAGCCGGACCCGTTGCCAAAGCAGACGATGCGCGAATGCTCCAGAAACCGGCCGACGATGGATTTGACGCGGATATTGTCCGACAGCCCGGCGACACCGGGGCGCAAACCGCAGATGCCACGCACCACAAGGCTGATCTGCACGCCTGCCTGACTGGCGGCGTAAAGCGCGTCGATCACCTCACTGTCGATCAGCGAATTCATCTTGGCCCAGATCGCCGCCGGTTTGCCTGCCGCCGCATGGCCAGCCTCCGCCGCGATGAGCTCCAGCAGGCGTGGTTTCAGCGTGGTGGGAGAGATGGCAAGGTTATCAAGGCTCTGCGGCTGTGCGTAACCGGACAGGTAGTTGAACACCTTCGTTGCATCACGTCCCAAACGCTGATCACAGGTAAAGAGCGACAGATCGGTGTAGATGCGCGCCGTGATCGGGTGGTAATTGCCCGTGCCGTAATGCGTGTAGGTCACCAGTTGCGTGCCTTCGCGCCGCACCACGGTGGAGATTTTGGCATGTGTTTTCAGATCGAGGAACCCGTAGACCACATGCGCGCCCGCCCGTTCCAGCCGCCGCGACTGGTGGATGTTGGCCGCTTCGTCAAAGCGCGCTTTCAACTCTACCAGCGCCGTCACGGATTTCCCGTCTTCAGCGGCCTCACACAGCGCTTCCACAATCGGGCTGTCACGCGACGTGCGGTAGAGTGTCTGTTTGATCGCCACCACATTCGGATCGCGCGCCGCCTGCGCCAGAAACCGCACAACCATGTCGAAGGTTTCATAGGGATGATGCAGCAGCATGTCTTTCTGCCGGATCGCCGCAAACATGTCGCCGTCGTGATCTGTCACCCGTTCCGGCACACGGGGCGTGAACTGCGGCCACAGCAGGTCGGGCCGGGCATCTGTCACCAGCTCTGACAGGTCATCAATGCCGATCATGCCGTCGATTTCGATGATGTCGATGTCGGGCACGCCCAGTTCTTCCATCACCACGGCCTTGAGCTTTTCCGGCGCACCGGGCGACATGGTCAGCCGTACCACTTCGCCCCGGCGTCGGCGTTTCAGGGCCACTTCGAATTCGCGCACAAGGTCTTCGGCTTCTTCCTCCACTTCCAGATCGCTGTCGCGCAACACGCGGAATTCAAAGTGGGATTTCAGCCGATAGCCGGGGAAGAGCGCAGGGATATGCAGCACCAGCAGGTCTTCAAGCGGCAGATACCGCAAGGTGCCGGGTTCCGCAGGGAGGAAGACAAAGCGGTCGATCTGTGCGGGGATCGGCAGCAAGGCCTGCAAGGGGCGTTTGTCAGAGGTGCGTTCCAGCTGCAACGCCAGCGCAAAGCCGGTGTTGGGGATAAAGGGAAACGGGTGCGCGGGGTCAATGGCCAGGGGGGAGAGAACCGCGAACACCTGATTGAGGAACACGTCGTCCAGATGGACGCGGTCATCGTCTGTCAGATCGGCAAGCCGTTCCACCATGATGCCGTTGTTGTCCATCTCTGCCAGCAGATCGACCAGCACGCGCTGCTGGGTCATCATCAGGCTGCGGGCGTTTTCATTGATCAGCACCAATTGGTTGGCAGGCGTCAGGCCATCGGCCGCAGGGGTGGTGTTGCCTGCATGTGCCAATTCGCGCAGGCCCGCGACCCGCACGGTGTAGAATTCATCAAGATTGTCCGCAGAGATCGACAGGAACCGCAGCCGCTCCAGCAGTGGCACACGGGGGTTTTCCGCCTCTTCGAGCACACGCCAGTTGAACCCCAGCCAGCTTAGTTCACGGTTGAAGAACCGGCCGGGGCCGGTGAAGTCGAGATCGGGCAGCTCGCGGGCAACCGGAAACGGCGCCTTGAGAAATTCGGCGTGAGACATGGCAGTGGTATGCCTTTGACGTGTAACGGTTTTACGAAGTCTCAATTATCGCCCGCTGGCGGGGTATTGTCCAGCGCGTCAAAGACATCGGCGGCCAATGCGCGGGTCACGGGCCGCTTGCCTGCAAGGCTGGCTGCATCCAGTGCCTGGGTCAGCGCAATTGCCGCGGCATAGGAGCGGTCCATGCGGCGCAGAAGGTAGGGGATCAGATTTGCAGATGTGCGCAATTGGCGATCATCCAGCAGTTTGGCCAGCAGCACCGTCAGCAGGACATCGTCAGGTTCCTCGATTGTGATGGCCGTTGTGCCTCCAAGCCGGCTCACCAGATCAGGCAGGCGCAACCCCCAGGCCGCGACCGGACCGGTGCCCGTCAGCAGTAGCGTCTGGCCATTGGCCAGCACGAGGTTGTGCAGGTGAAAAAGCGCCGTCTCCGCCACCGCATCGCCTGCGATCCGGGGCACGTCTTCGACCGCCACATGCCCTTGGGCGAGGGCGGGGACTTCCGTCTCTGTCAGCGTGGTTGCTTGCTGGATCGTCGCGCTGGAGGCCGCGGCCCAGACATGGGTGAGGTGGGTTTTGCCTGACCCTGTCGGCCCGCTCAACACCAGCTTGCCGCCCGCCCAATCGGGCCAGCGGTCAATCATCGCCAGTGCGACATGGTTACAGGGGGCGGCGAAAAACGCCTCCCGCTCCAATGCGGCACGGCTTGGCAGGTCAAGCCCAAGTTGTTTGGTCACTCGGGGTCCGCGTCGTGGCCGACGCCCTTGTACAGCAGGCTATCGTGGTATTGATTCACGCCAAAACGGATCAGCACGCCAAGGGCCGCCGCCAGCGGCACGGCAACCAGCATGCCGACAAACCCGAAGAGCGTGCCAAAGACCGACAGGGAAAGGATCAGCCACACAGGATGCAATCCGATCGAACTGCCCACCAGTTTCGGGGTCAGCACATTGCCTTCAATGGTCTGACCCAGCACAAAGATGCCCGCCACCAGACCAATCGACACCCAGTCCCCCCAGAACTGAAACAGCGCCAGCCCGATGGCCAGCGCGCCCCCCAGCAGGGCACCGAGATAGGGGATAAAGGTGACAAGGCCTGCGATGAACCCGACCACCAGACCAAATTGCAGCCCGACGATCATCAGCGCGATGGCGTAATAGGTCCCAAGGATCAGGCAAACCGTGCCCATGCCCCTGATGAAAGACGCCAATGTCTGGTCAATCTCACCAGCCAACCGGCGGATGGTCGGCGCATGGTCCCGTGGCAGCAGCTTGTCGATGCTTGCCACCATACGGTCCCAGTCCAGCAGCAGATAAACGCCCACCACAGGCACGATGACAAACAGAACAATCACGTTCAGCACGGAGGCAAAGGACGACAGGGCCGTTTCCAGCAATTGACCACCCCGTTCCTGCACCGCGACGCCAACAGAGTTGAGCGAGGTCCGCAAGGTAGAGGTTTCATCCAGCAGCGACGGGAAACGCTCGGTCAGGAACCCGCCCAGATCGCGGGCCAGTTGGGGGGCTGTCTCAAACAGGCTGACGGTCTGGCTGATCAATGTCGGGATCACCAAAAGCGCCATGATCACAAACAGCAAGACCGCCACAATGGTGATCACGGCGGTTGCCAGTGCACGGCTCAGTCCCAACCGCTCCAGCCGGTCGGCCACGGGATCGAGGAAATAGGCAATCGCCCCGCCCAACAGGAAGGGCAACAGAACATCGCCCATGAACCACAAGGTGATCATCAGCACTGCGGCAGCAATGCCCCAGTATTTCAGTTGATCGCGGATTGGCAGGGCCATGGGATGCTCCATCTTTGGATGGACTTCACATCGCCCATGGGGCGCGGTCTTTCAAGGGCAGGTTGCGGAAAAGAACCCCGATGCCTGCACACCGCGCATGTCTGACGCTGGTGGCGCCGCGCTGGTCAGCTTGCCTTCAACTGCGCCGAAAAACCGCCATCGACAGGCGTTCCGGGCAGATCCGGCGCATGGATCAATGCTCTGCCAAAGCCGTCATCGTCGTTCACACCATACATGTTGTAGATGATCTTCCAGACGTCATCGTGCCGGGTCAGCATGACAAAGGTCGATGGCATATTGTGCACCAATTCGTTCCCATTGAAGAGCAGTGCATCCAAGACGCCTTCAATGTTGTCTTCGTCCTTGTAGACGGCATAACGGCAGGACCGGACCAGCCGGTTCACGCCCCGGCTCTTGTGGAAGGCGCACACGGACTGGAACAGTGCCTTCATGTTATCGACTGTCTTTACGTTTCTCGGCCCCTCGAAGGTTTCAAGCACCTGGGGGAGCACAAAGTGGGGCAGAAAAGCTTCAAAGTCGGCGTCAATCAGAGCCTGACCTGTCCAGTTCAATAGGTCATCCATAATCTCGGATGCTGGTGGAAAATCTGTCATGTCGGCCCTCAAATACTCAATAACTTCTGTCATCTGCGGCGGCGGGAATGCGCCGGCGGGACTGCTTCAAAAATTAGAACATGAGCCCAGGGATTGAGGGTCTCAACAACGTACGGTTGAACACGGACGCATGGCGGAATTGTGGCACTCCGGGTGAAAGATTGTGTTAAAATTGTAAAAGGCCCCCGTGAAGGAGGCCTTTCGGTGCTTGAGGATGTCTGGGCCTTAGTGGCAGGCGGGGCGGGTGCCGGGCAGCAGCACCTTGTCGACGACGTGGATCACACCGTTGTCGGCCATGATGTTGGCGATCACGACGGTGGCCGTCTCACCGGTGCCATCCGCGATGGATACGCCAGCACTGCCTTTGGTGATGCACAGACGCTCCGAGGCGAGCACGGGCTTGAAGTAGTTGGATCCGTTGGGGATCATCTCGGCTGTGAGCTTGCGATCATCGACGTGGTACAGCAGCACATCGGTCAGCTGACCTTTGTTTTCCGGCTTCAGCAGTGTCTCAACAGTGCCTTCGGGCAGGGCCGCAAAGGCGTCGTTGACCGGGGCATAGACGGTGAAGGGGCCGGGACCTTGCAGGGTTTCAACCAATCCTGCCGCAGAAACAGCTGCCACGAGGGTGGAGAAACGCTCATCCGCAGAGGCGATATCTACAATCGAGTTGGCAGATGCAGCGGTGCCGAATGTCAGGGCTGTGGCAGCGACGGCTGCAAGTTTACGCAAGTTTTTCATATCCAGGTCCTTTTCCATACTGCGTGTGCATTTTGCACACGCTTGATATGAGAGGGATACGCGGCGGATCACCAACTGGATCAAAAGTTTTTTGATCTCTTTGAATTGCCGGGTTCTGCCGTTGCGGCGGTCAGACCTTTGGCCTAATCATGTGCAACCCAAATCAAGGAGCCGCCCCATGCGATTGTCGCGTTATTTCCTGCCTGTGCTTAAGGAAAACCCTGCCGAGGCGCAGATCGTCAGCCACCGGCTGATGCTGCGCGCGGGGATGATCAAACAAGCAAGCGCGGGGATCTATTCGTGGTTGCCGCTGGGCTTCAAGGTGCTGCGCAAGATTGAGAACATCGTGCATGAAGAACAGGCGCGGGCCGGCCATCTGGCGATGCAGATGCCCACGATCCAGTCGGCGGACCTGTGGCGCGAAAGCGGACGGTATGATGCCTATGGCGAGGAGATGCTGCGCATCACCGACCGGGGCGGGCGGGACATGCTGTTTACGCCCACGGCGGAGGAACTGATCACCGACATCTTCCGCGCACATGTCAGCAGCTACAAAGACCTGCCGCTGACGATGTACCAGATCCAGTGGAAGTTCCGCGATGAAATCCGTCCCCGTTTCGGGGTGATGCGGGGCCGTGAATTCCTGATGAAAGACGGCTACAACTTCGATCTGACCAAGGAAGACGCGCTGCATGCCTACAACCGGCATCTGGTCAGCTACCTGCGCACCTATGAGCGGATGGGCCTGCAAGCGATCCCGATGCGCGCGGATTCAGGGCCCATTGGCGGCGATGACACCCATGAATTCCTCGTTCTGGCTGACACCGGTGAATCGGAAGTCTTCTATGACAGCGCCGTCACCGATCTGACCTTCGGTGACCGCCAGATCGACTATGACAGTGTCGAGGACTGCGCCGCTGTGATGGAGGAGTTCACCCATCTCTATGCCCGCACCGATGAGACTCATGACGAAGCGCTTTTCAATCAAGTGCCGGAAGAGCGCCGCCGCACCGCGCGGGGCATCGAGGTGGGACAGATTTTCTACTTCGGCACCAAGTATTCCGACCCGTTGGGCGCAACCGTGCAGGGCTCGGACGGGAAACCCGTGCCGGTCCACATGGGCAGCCACGGTATTGGCGTCAGCCGCCTTCTGGGCGCGATCATCGAAGCCAGCCATGACGACAAGGGCATCATCTGGCCCGAAGGGGTCACGCCGTTCCATGTCGGCATCGTGAACCTGCGGCAGGGCGATGACGAAGCCGATGCGGCCTGCAAGGCGCTCTATGACAGCATTTCCGCGTTGGGGATGGAGCCTTTGTATGATGACCGCAAGGACGGGGCCGGGGCGAAGTTCGCCACGATGGATCTCATCGGTCTGCCGTGGCGGATCACCGTGGGGCCACGGGGCCTCAAGAACGGTGTGGTTGAACTGACTTCCCGTCGCACCGGCGAGAGTGAGGAACTGCCGCCCGAAGAGGCGGTCGTGAAGCTCACGCAGATTTACGCCGGGATGCTGTGACCGCGCAGAGCGCCTTTTGATTGGGGCGCGCCTTTCTGCTAGACTGCGCAAAACACGCAGGCAGGAGCAGTGCCTTGACCTTCAAACTCTTTGCCGCTGCGCTGTGTTGCGCGGCACAAACCGCATGGGCTGACATCCCTGAGAAGCTGGAAGCAGCCTTTCAAGGCTGGGTGGCCGACGTGGGGGCGGATGCCGCCGTGATGACCGTCTGGCAAAAGGGGCAATATCACCGCGATGTGGCGATCGGAATGGAGGCCAATGCCCCTGTCGAACTGGCCAGCCTCAGCAAAGCGGTAACGGCGCTTTGTGCCGCACATCTGATTGAGACCGGCGATTGGACGGCCGAAACCACCAGCCTGTCTGTTCTGGGCTATGGTCCTGATGCGCTCACGGTTGGCGCTTTGATGACCCACAGCGCGGGGCTGGGGCCGGATGACACGCAAGGTCAGATGCCGATCTGGCTGGATACGCAGGCCGACCGGTCTGCCGATGCGGCCGCCACCGCGCTGACCCGCACACCCCAGACGGCCAAGATCGGGTCATACGCCTATAACAACGAAAACTATGCGGTTCTGGCGGCGATGATCAGCGCGCAAACCGGGGAACCGCATACCACCTACTGCAAAGACAATGTGTTGTCGGCAGCGGGCGCAACAACCGCGATGCCTTCTGACCGCACGGCCAGCATGGCAGGCTGGGGCGGCTGGAAGATGAGCGTGCAGGACTACGCCCGTCTGATGCACTGGGCATACGGCCCTGAGGGCAGGATCGGCAGCGCCCCGCAGGACTGGCCCCAAGCCGACATGGGGGTTGGCGCGTTCTACGGTGTTGGCATGACCCAGCGCGCCTTTCAGGGCAGCATGAACTACAGGCACTTTGGCGCGTTGTGCTTTCCGGGGCGGATGAATGTCGGGACCTATGCGGTCAGTTGGATGACAGATTGGCGCGTGGTTGTGTTCTATGACCGCTGCCTGCCGTGGGAGGATATGGTGCGTCTCGACAATGTGCTGGCAGCGGCGGTGCTCCAATGATCCTGCGTGCATTGACACTGGCTGGTGGCTTGATGGGGGCGGCAGCGTCTTCGCAATTTCCCGAGTATTCCCAGCAGTATACCCAACGTCTGGGCGGTGCGGTGGATGCGCTGGCCGAAGTTGTGGCGGATTTTGATGCTTCAGCGGCAACTGTGGGGTTAAGCCGGGATGAAGCCTTGGCGCAGATGACCGGCACCGCCTTTCTGGACCGTCGCCGCATCGACATGCAGACGACCTTCGCCCGCCACGCGCGGCTGCAAGACGATCTGGTGACCATCCAGAACGCAGGGCCGTTCATGCGCGCCTATCATGCCAGCCGTCTGACCGATGGCCAGATCGCGCAGGCGGCATTTGCCGCCTATCAACCCGCCTTGCCGCTGAACTTTGCCGGGGTCACGTTTGCGGGTGCTGGTTTTGTTGCAGGGGCAGGGGCGCTGGGCCTTGTGTTGCGCCTTCTGTCATGGCCATTCCGCCGCCGCCCCGGACAAGATGCCAAGGCGGCTTGACCCCGCTGAAACCAGACCGCATAGGAGCCGTCATGGCCAACCCCACCGCCCGCACGGCACCCTTTGCCCCGTTTGAATGGATGATCGCCTGGCGTTACCTGCGCGCGCGCCGTGCCGAAGGTGGTGTCAGCGTGATGACATGGATCAGCCTGATCGGGATCACGCTGGCGGTGTTTGCCCTGATTGCCACGCTCTCTGTGCGCTCCGGTTTCCGGGCGGAGTTTGTCGGCACCATTCTGGGCGCAAACGCCCATGTCACCGTCTACCAGTTTGGCGAAGTGCAGCCCAACGGCCAGCTCGACCGCCGCATCGCGGAGTATGAGAAACTGGCCGAAAAGGTGCGTGCCGTGCCCGGTGTGACCCGCGTCGCACCGCTGGTTCGCTCGCAGGTGATGGCCAACAAGGGGCAGCAGAACGCGGGGATCGAGGTCTACGGGATTACACCGGCTGATCTCAAAACCATTCCCCGCATTGCCAATCCGGAGACAGCTTTGGGCGATATCGACCGTTTCGCGGACGGGATCGCCATCGGCAGCGGTGTCGCGCGGTCCTTGCAGGTGACGGTGGGGGACACGATCCGGGTGATTTCGCCCAACGGGGTGAAGACGGCCTTTGGAACCTCCCCCCGTGTGAACGGCTATGAGGTTGTGTATATCTTTTCGGCAGGACGGTACGACATCGACCGCACCCGCGCCTATCTGCCTATCACGGAAGCGCAATCCTTCTTTAATCGAGAGGGGTTCGCGGACGAACTTGAAGTGATGGTTGAAGACCCCGAAACTGTGGATAACCTGACCTATCCTTTGTTGGAGGCGATGGGCGGCCCTGCGCAGGTCTGGACCTGGCGCGATGCCTCGGGGTCGTTCCTCAGCGCGCTGGATATCGAGGATCGCGTGATGTTCGTGATCATGAGCGTGCTGGTGCTGATTGCGGCGATGAACATCGTCTCGGGCCTGATCATGCTGGTCAAGAACAAGGGGCGTGACATCGGCATTCTGCGTACCATGGGGCTGACCGAAGGGTCAGTTTTGCGGGTGTTCTTCATCTGCGGGGCGTTCACCGGGATTATCGGCACGGCGTTGGGGGTGATCCTGGGTTGTCTCTTTGCGCTTTATGTCGATCAGATCTTTGCCTTTGTGAACTACCTCTCCGGTGGCACCGCCTGGGACGCCTCTGTGCGCGGGATCTATTATCTGCCCGCCAAATTGCAGCTTGGCGATGTCCTGTCCGCCGTGGCGCTGTCGCTGGGGCTGTCGTTCATCGTTACCATCTTTCCCGCCCGCCGTGCCGCACGGATGAACCCGGTGGAGGCCTTGCGGTATGAGTGATCCTGTGCTGCGCCTGACCGGCATCACCAAAGCCTATAACACCGGCAAACCCAACGAAGTCACCGTGCTGCGCGGCATTGATCTGAGCGTTGCACCGGGCGAAGTTGTCGCCCTTGTGGCACCCTCGGGTGCGGGAAAATCCACATTGCTGCACATTGCGGGGCTGCTGGATGCGCCCGATGCCGGCCGGGTGGAGATCGCAGGCACCGACATGACCGGGCAGGGCGACCGGCGGCGCACGGCTGTGCGGCGGGGGGATGTCGGCTTTATCTACCAGTTCCATCACCTGCTGCCTGAATTTACCGCGCTGGAAAACATCGTGTTGCCGCAGCTGGCCAATGGCACCGCGCGGAGCACGGCCGAAGACCGCGCGCGCGACCTGCTCGACAAGGTGGGGATCGCTGCGCGGGCGGATCACCGGCCCGCGGCCCTGTCGGGGGGGGAACAGCAGCGGGTCGCCTTTTGCCGCGCGCTGGCCAATGCGCCGCGCCTGCTGCTGGCGGATGAACCGACCGGCAATCTGGACCCGTCCACCTCGGATCAGGTTTTTGCACGTCTGATGGATCTTGTCCGGGACACTGGCTTGTCTGCGGTCATCGCAACCCACAACCTTGATCTGGCGGCACGCATGGACCGACAGGTCCGGATGGAGGCCGGACGCCTGCACCTCGTGTAATGGGTGCTTGACGGCGGTGCGGCGGCTTTGCAAAGGTGCACCACAGCCCGCCATGAGGGCGCAGTAACAAAGGCACGCCATGGCGCAGATCTCTCTCCAGACCATCCACGACACCACGCAAGCCGCGCTGATGGCGCATGGGGCAGATGCCTTTCCCGCAGCCGAAGTCGCCCGCGCCGTGGCCGCAGCCGAAGCGGTCGGGAACAAGATATGCGGTCTGTACTACGTCGAAAGCTATTGCCAGCAGTTGCGCTCGGGCCGGGTGAAAGGGGATGTGATCCCCACCGTGGACACACCGCGCCCCGCAGTGGTGCAGGTGGACGCCGGTTTTGGCTTTGCGCAGCCCGCCTTTGCCTATGGCCTGCCCATCGCACTGGATGCCGCACGGCAGTCCGGCGTTGCCACGCTGGCGGTGTGTCACGCGCATACCTGCACATCGCTGGGATATTTTACCGAGCAGATTGCCCGCGCGGGGTTCATTGGCATGGGGTTCACCAATGCCTCTCCCATCGTGGCCGCACCCGGTGGCAAGACCCGTGTGATCGGCACCAACCCCATCGCCTTCTCCGTTCCTGACGGGCAGGGCGGGATTGCGATGCAGTTTGATCAATCCACCACCACCGTGGCGCTTGGCAAGATCACCATGGCCAAGGCCGCGGGTCAGTCGATCCCCGAAGGCTGGGCGCTGGATGCGGACGGCAACCCCACCACCGATCCCGAAGCCGCGATCAAGGGCTCGCTGATCTCCACGGGTGGCTACAAGGGCTGGGGCTTTGGCCTGATGGCCGAAGTGCTGGCGGCGGGGCTGACCAGTTCTGTCCTGTCGCGCGATGTCAAACCGCTCAAGGCGCCCGAAGGCGCGCCCCATGATCTGGGGCAGTTCTATCTGGTCATTGACCCCTCAACCGCCGGGGATTTTGCCGAAAAGCTCGCCGCGCTCACCGAAGCTGTGGGGCAGGACGACGGTGCACGTATGCCGGGGCAGGGCAAGGTCAAAGCCGATCCGGTGGCGGTTGAAGACAGCGTCTGGGCCTCGATCGAGGCGCTGGCGAAGGGTTAAACCTGCTGCGTCAGCCAGACACCCGTAGCCATCAGCGCAATGCCACCCGCCCGTGTCAGGCTGAGCGGTGAGACCTGCGCGCCGAAAAGGCCGAAGTGATCAATCGCGGCGGCGGACAGCAACTGCCCCAGCAACACGAAAAACACCGCGTTGCCCAGCCCGAAATGCGGCGCGATATAGGTGATGGTGAGGACGTAGAAGGCAATCAACGCTCCTGCCAGAAACAGGTGTCTGGGCGCTGTCGTCAGCTTGCCCCATTGGTGCGGCCCGGTGACCAAAGCCACCACCAGACAGCTCAGAAATGCCACCACGAACAGCACTGTGGCGGCTGCCGCCGGTGCACCGATGGTGCGGCCCAAGGCGGCATTCATGGCCGCCAGCACCGGGATGCCGATGCCTGCCAGCAGCATGATGAAAGCATATTGAGCCATCAGCGCGTCCTCATCCGCAAATCCCCTCCAGTTCGACCCCGTCCCAGGGCAGTCGCACGTCTGACGTCCGGGTCTGCGGGAGCGTGGAGACAGGCATCTCCTGTGCAATCAGATCATGCAATCGCTTGGTGCGCGGCGCGTCCGGAGCCAGCGCGCGGCAGCATACGTATTCTTCCACGATGGAGCCTTGCTGCTCAAACCCGAAATCCAGAAACTTCGGATCGCCCTCAATATCAAAAAGATAGGGGTCGCGTTGAAACCCGTGTTCCGTGGCCGCGCGCAGGGGGGAATAGCCGGTGACCTTGCGGTTCTGCCACTGCCAGACGTGGGTCGCCTCATGCGCCAGCAACATCGCGGCAATCAGGCCGATCTTTTCGGGATAGGCAGGCATGTAGTCATCCAGATACCAATCCTTGTCGAACAGCACCGTGTTGAACAAGGCAACAGCCGCCGGTTTGGTGGTGACAATGGCTTCGGTCTGGGGCGGCAGGATCAACTCGCGACAGGTGGTGCGGGGCCGTGGTTTGCGCCGGAACGTCACCGACCGCGTCGGCGCGCCGTTGTTCACCCGCATCCGGTCAAGGTTCAGGCTCGGCCCGTGCACTGTTTCCAGAAAGGCGCGTTCATTGGGGGTCAGGGGGCGACCGCAGGCGGTCAACAACAGGAAGGACAGCAAAAGAACAAGGACACGGGTCATGGGCACAGTAAGGCGCGCGCCGCGCGGCGGCGCAAGGGGGAATCAGCGCGCAAAGGTGGCTGTTGCAAGGGCGACTGGTTTGCCGCCGGGCAGGGCGGTCAGGGTGCAGCGGGTGAAGACCATGCTGCGGCCCGCGCGGGTGACTTCTGCCGTGGCGGTGATGCTGTCACCGGAGGCCGGACGCAGGAACTGCGTGTCCAGCGTGACCGTGCCCACCGGTTCCATCTGTCCAAAATGCCCGCCGCAGGCCAGCACCATCGCCGTATCCGCCAAAGCCGTCAGCGCCTGGCCCGAGACGATCCCGCCCGTGCGGTTCAGCGCGTCGGTGATCGGGATTTTCAGAACGGTCCGGTCTGCGCTGATCTCCATCACGGTGGGCTGTAGGGCCAGCACCCAGGGGGCGAAGTTGTCTTCCAGAAAGGTTTGGGCGGTTTGGGGTGTCATGGGGGGCTCCGGCAAGGGCAAGATGGGGGCTGCACCTCGTAGGATGGGTGATTTCACCCATCAACCTCAACCCCGAAACCTCACCCCCGATGTTTCACCCCTCTGACGTCTCCGTGTGAATTCGTGACCGTTCGGTCCCTTTTTGTGTCACCCCATCGCCCCCATCTCTCTATCAGATCGCAGGGGCAGACTGCTCCCGCGGCGCACACCGCAGCGGACGCACCGCTGCCTGGAAAGGAAACGCTATGATCCGTGTACTTGCCCCCACCGCCTTTGGTTTTGCCGCCTTGATGACCGTCTGGTGTCTGACCGCACTGACCTACATGATGTGACCCTTCGACCATCCTCCCGAAAAAGGCGCGCCCCGATTGATCTGGATCAGAGCGCGCCTTTTTTGCTGCGTGCAGGCTTCTTGCAGCCCAACGCACAGGAGTGACCCATGAAAATTCTCACAACCCTCGCCCTCATCTGCGCCCCTCTTGCGGCCCTCGCCCAGGACGCGGAGGTGGGCGAAGCCCTCTACCAGACCCACTGCGCCGCCTGCCACGGGATCGAAGCCACAGGCAACGGCCCCATGGCGCCGATCCTGACCCTGCAACCGCCGAACCTGCGCACGCTTACGGCGCGCTATGATGGCGTGTTCCCCGTGGTGCGCGTGGTGACACGCATCGACGGGCGCGATCCGCTGGTCGCCCATGGCTCGCCGATGCCGGTCTATGGGGATTTCTTTGAGGGGGATGATACGGCGCTGAAGGCGGAGACCGGCCAGCCGATCATGACGAGCCGGGCGATTGTGGATTTGGTGGCGTATCTGGAGGGGGTGCAGGAGTAGGGTGCGCATTTACTGCGCACCATGGGCGGGTTTTGTGTTGCGAGGCGGTGCGCAGTAAATG
>Ga0160419_100420_pt1 | contig 27286 bp, 27 predicted proteins | sample CelAP2metagpilot_2_FD_108196 | JGI IMG/M metagenome (GOLD analysis project Ga0160419, IMG submission 108196) | Phycosphere-associated microbial communities from Cellana algal ponds in Kailua-Kona, Hawaii, USA - Cellana AP2-4-25 metagenome pilot ... | reverse complement strand
CCCCTCCCTCCCTCCCTCCTTACCTCCCTCCCTCCCTCCCGCCCTCCCTTCCTTCCTTCCTCCCTTCCTTCCTAACCAAGCCACGGGATCTTGCTGTTGTCCCGGTTTGCCATCTATGGGGGTCTGTGGGAGAAGCTCTTTCCGGGTATACATTTTAAGACGCTGGCTGCAAGTCCTCTATTTTGGATTCCACCTATTCGGTAGGTACGTCCTCCCTCTGTCCCTCCCTCCCTGCCGTCTTGTCTCCGGCTCGTCTCAGTCCGAGGAATTCGCTTAACCCGCCCTTCCCTTCCTCCGCCCCTCCCTCCCTCCCTCCCTCCTCGTCCTAGCGAGGTGTCGATCTTGCTGGGGGGGGTAGATGCAGGCAGGGCATCCGCAGCACGGGCGCTTACGGACGGCTACTCCGTTTCTCTTTATCCGGGGGTACGTGATCACGTGTCTCTTGCGTCGGTACACACCCACCCACACCCACACCCACACACCCACACACCCACACCCACATACACCCAGATGTATACACCCACATACACCCACCCACACACCCACACCCACATGCACACCCACACACATATACACCCACATACACCCACCCACACACCCACACATCCACACCCACATACACCCACATACACCCACATACACCCACACACACATCCACACACCTACCCACACACACCCACACACATACACACATACACACCCACCCACATACATACATACACACCCACCCACCCACCCCTACCCCCGCCCCCCATCCCCCCCCCCCACATATGTGGATACGTTTCTGTCTGTGCCTTTGTCTATGGGCCCCAAATGAAGCTGCCTACTACATAAATGCTTATGATTCCATGATTTTCCCGCTGCATACCCCCTCCCTTCCTCCCTCCCTTCCTCCCTCCCTCCCTCGCACGCCAACAGGGAAGCAAGGAAATCTACACCACCGACCCCTACACTCCTGAAACGACCCTGGTCCTTAAAATCCGCAAAGGCTTCATTCGCATGGCCCTCCGGTATGGCTGTGCCCTTGTCCCGGTGTACACGTTTGGAGAAAAATATGCCTATCATCGTCTAGGGCAAGCCACAGGCTTCGCGCGCTGGCTGCTGGCGGTGCTAAAAGTGCCATTTTTGATCTTTTGGGGACGGTACGGAGGGAGGGAGGGAGGGAGGGAGGGGCAGGCTTGGGGGCAGATATGTTTGGAGTGAAAGCGTATTATCACGTACTATGTGACTTGGTGCCTCCCACGTGCCTTTTCCCTCTGAATTAATCCTTGTCCTCTATCTTTCCCCACTTTTCCCCCACCCTTTCCCTCCCTCCCTCCCTCCCTCCCTTACCTTCCTTAGATGGGGAACGTTCATGCCGCTCAAGGAGACGCAGGTATCGGTGGTGGTGGGCACGCCGTTGCGGGTGCCAAAAATCGAGGGAGAACCCTCCCCGGAGGTGGTGGAAGAGTGGCTGCAGAAATACTGTGATGAAGTCCAAGCACTGTTCAGGCGGTACGTTCTTCCTCTCTCTTCTTCCCGCCCTCCCTCCTTCCCTCCCTCTTTCCTCTCTCTTTCCTTGGTGTGGTGTGGGTGCGGGCGTGTCATCGATATCCCCTCTTTTGTCGGGCATCTCAATTGAATCTATTTCTTACCAACACACCTCCTTCATTTCCCCCGGCCATTCCCTCTTTCTCCTCCTTCTCCCCCCTCTCCATTCTTTCCTCCCTTCTTTCACAACAGGCACAAGCATAAATACGCGAAGCCCGAGGAGTTCGTCGCGATCTCTTGAATAAGAACAGAAGAGACCCCCTTCCCCCCCTCCTCCCCTTCTCTCCTTTCTCATGCTCAGGCACCAGCACGCGAAACAAGAGAGAAAAGGAGCTGGCGGCCATGTAGGTAGTTGGGATCAGGGGAGGGGTTCAGGGAGGGAAGGAGAAAGGAAGGATTGCGTGCGTGAGTGGATCAGCATTATGGCGGGACCTTGTAAAAGTAAGAGGATGAAGAAGATGAAGGGAGAGAGGATGGGAGGGAGAGAGGCCGAAAGATGTGTGGATTTTATAAAAGTGTACATCAAAATTTATGTGCTCCGTGGGAAAGCGGGAGTGAGAGGAGGAGGATGCGGAGGTGGGCGATGAGGGGGATGAGGAGAAAGGGGAGGAGGAAAGAAAAAGAAGGAGAAGAAGACGACGATATTTGAACGCATATATACATTCCTTCTCCGCTTCTTTACGGAAGTTAAGCTGGCTCGACGAGCCAGCATCAGCAGGTTCGAAGACAAACACTACACAGCCACACTGACGATGAAATCATTTTTTTTGTTTCCACAGAAGTTGTTTCATTCATTGATTTACGCCTCCTTCCCATCCCTCTCTCCCTCCCCATCCCCCCCTCCATAAAAATGTAACATTCCTCCCTCCCTTCCCCTCCCCTCCCATCCCCCCTCCCTCCCTCTCCCTCCCCTCAAAAGACAGTGATTAACACGAAAATTGCATACACAAGCGCTACGGGATACGCAACCAAATATCTTTGCTGGCTCATGTTTAACGCTTTTTCAAACAGACGCGTTGAGGAGTAGGTGGACCAAGCGATGGTAAAGGTAGCGATACCCTGTCCAACAGGCCCTTTCAGAGATACGGCGATTCCGAGAAAGGAGAGGACGATAACAGGCAGCAGACCGTAGCCTAGTATAGAGCAGACACGCCAGATGTCGATTTCTTTAACGCTCTGAGGAAAGGGAGGGAAGTAGGGAGGGAAGTAGGGAGGGAAAGGAGGGAGGGAGTGAGGGCGGGGGAGAGGGAGGGAGAGAGGGAGGAAGTGGGGAGTGAGAGCGGTGAGATTAATGGATACATGGTAATTTAGACACGGGCTATTGACATTGTGGCGCAAAATGATTAGGATGTAACGTATGTAATCTATTCTCCCTCTTTTCCTCTTCCACTCCCTCCCTCCCTCCGCTCCCGTGCAACTCACCAGCAAATTTAACACCAAGTACATCGCCAAGCACCCCGACACACCGAACCCGTATATATACCCGAAATGGACTTTGCCCGTCAGCAGCAAAAATATACCAAAGCACAATAAGAAGAATAAAGGCCCAGCCAAGTCCGCGTCATCCATAATGTGTTCATCCATCGACCTCATCGGCATTAAAACCGTCTTGGTCTTCTCCCCGATGTGTCTGAAATTAATCCCCAGCTCCTCCAACAACGGCGGCTCCATTGAGTAATCCTCCTCCACGCCCACCGAGTCCATAGATCCCCCCCATTGCCCCACCCCCACATCCCCTCCTCCTCCGCTCATGCTGGTCCCTCCTGTCATGCCTTGCCCGTAATAATTGCTCCCTGGGGTGATGCCTGTCATGCCTACCGGCGCAGCGTAGGCTCCTGCTGCACCTGCAGCGGGCCCGCCTGCGTACCATTGCTGCTGTTGCTGTTGCTGGCCATACGACGCCATGACTTTGTGTGTAACCTGTAATAGCGTGCATGGTGAGCATGAGCGTTGAGCACAAGAAGCAAGGAAGGCGCGGGCAACGGGCGAGGGCGGGTTAGCGATGATCCGGCCTCAGAACTGGAAAAGCGGATTCGCACGCACAGTGTGCCGATTCATGATGGGAAGACGACCCGAGAGTGCGTTGGATTTGTGTGATGTGCTCGTGATGGTGAAAGGAGGAAATACTTGGCTGCACCGGCGCGCTATGGCAGCGTGCTAGGCGTGCCTCCTTTTGAAAACTTTCCGGATGACGACGATACCGACCTCCTCTCTCCCCCCTTCACCCTTCTTCCTCTCTTCCAACCCCACATATAACAACACAGCCCCGTACAATGCCTTTACCTTTCCCACTCAGCTGGTAATCAGCCATCCTCCTCCTCAATCCGATGGAATTGCTACCCCCTCCCTGCTTGGAAGTGACGGAGAAGATCCTCATAGTTGGCGGAGCCGCTGTGGGCAAGACAAGCTTCATCCGCCGCTTTGTCGACAAGCCCTTAGCCGGCCTGCAATACGTCCCTACAATTGGTGTGGATGTTATCGTGTACCCTTTACCTGCGTGTCAAGCGACGGCCCGTAACATCACCGACGGCGATGACGACGCCCGGCCGGTCCACTTGCATTTTTGGGATGTGAGCCATAAGGAATTGGTAGCCTCGGCGAGTCACCACGCCTTGATTTGCACGAATGTGTCGGGCATTTTCCTTGTTCTAGATGTAAGTAACCGGGAATCACTTGCAGCGGTGGATGCATGGCAGCATTTACTTGCGCGCTACGTCCCGGCACATGTCCCACGTGTCTTACTGGCCCATAAAGCCGATTTGGTAAACGAAGCAGGTTGCTGTGTCAATGACAAGCTGCTCGAGGCCTACAAACGCGCGGCGGGTCTAACAGATTGGTGTTGGACTGTGGGTCATGAGTATTTTGGGGATTACGTCGCGAATCGATCGAATAAATCCAGGCCAGTTGCCGATGCGGTGCAGTTGTTGGTGGACCATATTCTTCTTTTTCGACGGGAGGGAGGTGGGGAGGAAGGGGAAAGGAATGGGGAAACATCAAGGAGGGGGGGGTGGCGGAGGAATGAAAGACACGTGGGTGCTTTGGTGGGAGCAAGAAGTAGGCAAGAAGGGGAGGATGGACGGGAGAAGGAAGGGCAAGGAGGAGGAGGAGACAGAGGAGAAGAAGAGACAGAAGAGGAAGAAGATTTAGATGCGGATTACGGCGAGGGTCCGCGAGAAGGTTTACCCTCGGCCATGCAAGTGTTGAGATATCTCCGCATTGACGAGGAAGAGGAACGTGTCAAGCGACGGGGCATTTCCTCCTCCTCCTCCTCCTCCTCCTCCTCCTCCTTCCCGCCCTCTTCCGCCTTTCCCGCCTTTCTGCCATTTTCCACGCGCTGTGCCCATCATCCACGTCGTCTCCGTCGTGTCATCTCTTGCTACCAACCTCTTCAAGGCTGGTTGCCCTCAGTCGATCTCGAAGTACTTTTTGACAAGAGCCCCGCCACCTCTGCCACCATCCAAAATCTCCGTCAACAGCAGCAACAGCAGCAGCAACAGCGACGGCAGCAGCGCCAAAAAGAAAATCAATCACGACCCTCGTCCTCATACAAACCAGACGCAGGCTGGCGTCATCTAGCGGGCTGTCTCGGTCGGAACGAAGCCGAAAGTCTCCTGCGCCCTCGCCCTGTGGGGACCTTCCTCCTTCGGCGCTTCGATGAACGCTCCCTCCGTCTCTCCTACCGCACGCAACACTCTGTTGAACATGCCCCCATCATTTTTACAAGCGAAGGGCGATGGACCCATATCAGATCGGGTTCTGCTGGAGCTGCAGCTCCGGCTGGGGCTGGAGGAGGAGGAGGAGGAGGAGGAGGAGGAGGAGGAGGAGGTGGAGGAGGTGGTGCCTTTTCGACATATTCTCCAAGCAATACGGCGCCCAACACTCCTCGTGGCTCATCGAGTAGAAATGGAGGGCGAGAACAAATCTCCTCCCCCCCCACCTCCTATTCCATCACCATCTCCTTGCCTTCCTCCCCTTCCTCCTCCTCCTCCTCCTCCTCCTCCTCCTCTACCTCGGCCTCTTCCCTCCTCTCCTTGCCTGTTCAGAAAGCGCAGTTAATAGGGCATCAACTACATTTACAGGCTCCTTTTCCACTCGTGCCCCCCTCCATCCGCCCCAAAACTATCCTTCGCGGGGGCGGAGGGGGCGGGGGAGGAAAGGCAGGAAGTGGTGCCTTACTCCAACAACAACAGGTGTACCTACAGCAGCACTTGCAGTTACAGCAGCAGCAACCGCAGTCTTTTGAGACGTTGGACGAATTGTTGAAGTTCTTCAGTAAGAAGGCCATGCATGGATTGTGTTTTCGACGAGTACCGTGGACGTGTGAATATGAGGTGGTGGAAGAAGAGGGGGAGGAAGAGAAACAAAATGCAGCAGAGGGCGGGGGGGGAGGAGAAGGAGGAGGAGGCGGTGAAGCAGCAGGAAGTGGGAATGTGCTTTTGGGGTGGTTTCAGCGGCGGGCGTCTCATTCGACCTTGCCGAGCAATAGCAAAGGAGAGCAGCCCTCTTCGCCGCAACAACAACAGCAGCAGCAGCAGCAGCAGCAGCAGACCGCTTCGCTGCCGTTTGTGACGGTCCCAACGGTCGAGCAGGTGGATGATGTATTTAAGGATCTGAATCGTGTGTTGAAGGAAGTGTGGATGTATGACGAGAAGGAGAAGAAGACAAGAAGCAAGAGTGGAGGACGAAGGAGGGTTGTCTTGGGTGAGTACAAGAGAGAGGGGGAGGGAGTGCAAAGGGCGGTGGAGGGTGAAGAAGTGGAGCAAGGAGCTCTGTTGGGCCTTTGTGGACACAGCCATGGCCGGGTTCTGGTAGCATTAGGCTTGGATAGTGATGCTATAGAGAGTGATGGTTGTTCAAAGGGGAAGGAGGAGGAGGACAAGAACGAGTTCATGCCAGGAATGAGTTCCGTGGATTTAGTGGAAAGCATCATCGCCCTAGACATCAAGTTCTGCGAGCTACTTCGATCCATCAACACCCTCCTATTTGTGGCTGGTGCGTCTTGTCCTTCCTTTACCTCCACCGCCTCTCAATCATCGCCGGAATCAGCTTCAGCAGCAGCAGCAGCAGATGTGTTGTCTCATGAGAAAGCAGAGGTACAGAAGAAGGCTTACCTTCAAGCATTACGTGCCCTCGGTCAATGGCGCCCCCTTTTAGAAACCCTCCGATTGCGGTTTGAGGCTGAATGAATGGCTGGATGAAAATAAACACAAGAAAAATACGTCGCTAAAGTGTTCTGTGTAGCCAGTGATGATGCACAAGAGGAAGGGACCTGCTTAATTAAGCAGGAAGGGAGTCTCACCATGATGTCAATTTCCTCTTCAAAATTTTAAGAAACCTCCTTTGTAGCGGTCACGTAGCAAAAGAGAGCAAGGGTCATACAAATAAACGCAAGACGATGACAAGCGTTTTTTGGGCCCTGCATAAGAAAAAGTATTTGACGTTTATCTCTTTCCCGCACAGACACATTTCCATTCAACTCACTCTGCCTTTTCTTTGTACACCCTGTCCACAGCAGTATAACAAAACCATAACGCCTGGATACTTTTCCCCAAGAGTATCTTTTTTGTTTCTTTGTTCTTACTTGCACGTGTGTCTTTTTCTTTTCTTCTCACGAAAAACTTTTCTTCTCAGCATTTGTCATCGTGGTATAGCCAATTTGCTTGCTCCCTCCCCGGCGGGTTGTCGGCATGAACGTGATTATCTTGCGGGATCTTTTTTTCCTTGGCCGATGAGAGCATCGACAGGATCGACAAGGCCAGCATGGAGGCAGTCATGTTGGGCCGCCAATCGCGACCGAGGAGGTTCAGACAGATGTCGCCGTTGGTATATACATGTTCGTGGCGGGGGGTGGGTTGAAGGAAGTAGACCGAGGGGGGTTTGCTGGGGTAGTCCACGGGGAAGGTGAACTGTTTAGTGGTGGTGGAGCAGGAAGAAGAGAGATGCGGGAGTTCATATTGTAGGTGAGTGGGTGATTGATGGAAGGGGATGATGGAATGTGAGAAGGCCGTAGAGTGAGAGTCGGGCGTTTGATTGACATCCGTTCACATCACGACGATCTCTAAATGTAACGCATGCTCAGCAGCTGTAGAAGAAGAGATCAGACGATGGCACAGGGGAAATAATAGCCAGCCGGCCGTACGCCCAAAAAAACGTTGATGTTCTAATAAGCCCTCATCCATAGATACCCTCCCACTTGTCCTCCCTCCTCCTCCCACACCCGACCTCTTTACCCACCCATTCACCACCAGCACACACAAGACACTTCCTCGCATCTCAATCAACAATACATACCTTCAATTTGTACTTCTCTCCAGCAAACACAGTGCCCTTGGCACCCGTGAGTGTCACGACCCACACCCGCAAATTATCGCCAACGGCCACATGCATGTTGTCCATGGGGTTGGCCAGCCATTCCCGCAATTCCTGTATATTTGGGAAGGTGGAGGTACGGGATGTGAGCGATAAATACGACGACGACGAATACTACCTCCAAAGGCATGGATGACGCACTGTAAAAAAGTAATAATCCACCACGCCAAGCCAATGCAAACCCTATCTTCAAATCGCACCACAATATACACTACCCACCACAATATACGCCACCCACCCCCGCCTACAATTCTTACCTTCTGGATCCGAAAATTGGCATTCCCACGACGAAACTCTGTGCCCAAGTGCTTCTCCGCCCGACTGCTTTTTCCAAGCTTCCTTCCCATCCCGCCCGCCCCTCTCCCTGCTCCACCAGCACTCCGAATATTGCTCCGCCCTCCTGTGTTACAGTTGCTTGCACCACTTCTCTTTCCATTCCACAAGGCACCGAGGAATCGCTTCATTCGACCATAAATGCTTCCGCCATTTTTGGCGCTACCCCGCCATGCGCGCAAGATGCGTCCCATCAAGCTGGAGGATTGAGAGGCCCCGCCACGCGTAGTCAAGGCCAGGAAGGAATGGAGCAGTTGTCCTTCTGCTATTGGCCGCAGCTGTGGTGCTGAAGCTTCTGCTGCTGCTGCTGCTGCTGCTGCTGCTTCTACTTCTAAAGCAGTGCTTCTCTGTTGTGAAGCCATGGTGGTGGTAAGGCTGGTACTGACACCGCTGCTACTGCTTCTGCTGCGCCTGGCAGCCACGGAGGGGAGGATGGTGGAGAGGAGGAAGCCGAGGAGACAGAGGTTGGAGAAGACTGCAATAGATGAAAAATATCCTGGCCGCCATGAGGAGGAGCCAATGCCCCTTCTTCTTCTTGTCATGCCCCTGCTGTCGCTCATTCTGTCTATAAGGATGATCGGTTGATGGGTTGGGTGAGACTGGGTAGGCATGAAAGGGGAAGGTGATCGTCACACCTCGATGACTTCAATTTGCCTTTAGCGGGCGGCTTACTCGTGTGCAAAAGACACAAACTCACAAACAGACGGGCACATTTCCGAGGATAAAGTACAATGCTTGAGATCTGTGAATAAGATGTGCTATGGGTTCCTCCCAAAAATAGTATATCACATGACATGAACACCACTTGCTTTTATTACCTCCCCTCCCTGCTCACAGCACCACCTCCGCAGACAAAAAAATGAATCAAAACACACACCCCGACCTGCATCGCACTCCTGCTCGCGCATCCGTACGTTTAGATTTCCTTTTATTTTATTTCATGATTAATGCTCTCCATTCCAGTCATACAATCCTGCAGTTTTAACTGTCCCTTCCGCAGGGTGGGTGAGAAGATGCTGCTCTACAATGTTTGTCGTACCCTCCCCTCCTATTGGTCATGCGGCTGCTGCGAAACGCGCGTTAAATTCCCAACAAGGACCCGCCAGCCAAAAAACACAAACATGGACATCTACAAGCTTTATTTCCTGCTCTTTCTGTCGCCTTACTCCTACGGAATGTAAATCCTCTCGCACACTTTGCCCTACCCACCTCCCTCCTTTCTCCTTGCTCATCTTCTCAACCCATCCTCCGCCGCTTCACAGGAGAAAGCCACTCACCCAATTTAAACACCTATATATACAATACGCCTCCGATTATATCGGCGCGCATGTCCTTCGGATTCGCAAATTTTGGGAGGATATATTTGCGGTTGATCTGGATGATAGGATGAGTGCGGTCGCTGTCGCTATTGCTGGTGCTACTGGGGATGGGACGGCGTTTGGCAGTTATGGAATGGGTGCGGGCGTCGTCGAGGGCTAGGTGGACGTCTGTTGGAGGTCGAAGTAAGTAGGCAGGGGTATAATTCAGGTGAGGGAACAAGGAGAGGGAGGAGCACGCGTCATGCTCTGTCGGCTGGGCTGGTATGATGGGAAAAGGGGGAAGTCAAAACCACACAGCCGGTAGGCAGAGACCTACGGCACCGGTCGGTAGACGGGTCGAAAAAGGCTCATCGGCGAGGTAAGGGGGGGATACTGCCGTGGTGTGAGGCAGAGAAAAAGAAGCAGCACACACAGAACCGCCCACGACTGTTGCCATCCACCAGATAGATCAATGTCTTGTACGCACCAGAAAAAAAACTATACTCACAATATACCTTGCTTATCTTGCTTCTTCACACCCGGCAGGTCAGCGACGACGGAATAGAACTCCCTCTCCTCCTCGACCCGTAGCATGTGAGAGACTCCACGATGACGGGGGAAGCGCCCGCTGGTAGTTGCTGGGAATGCAGAGGCCTGTGGGCGTATTACAACTATTCATCTCTCCAGGAAAGCCGTGGGCTGCTGCTGGTGTCCATCGTCGTTATAATGTGGCGTGTGGGGTCGGTGAAGGGCAGGAAGGAGGTGAAATGAGTGAGAGACTGCTTTGGCCGGGCTATGCTCTGCTTCTGATTTCTGCCGCGGGTCCAAACACCAGACCCACGTAGCAGCGCCTGAAATGTTTTGAGAGCATGAAATGTTTTGAGAGCATGAAATGGGGGGGCAAGACTGTAAGGGTGGAGGAGATTACAGGCCCAGGAGAGAGTCCTCGCGAAAAAAGGCAGGAGCGAAGCTGTGATGACGACACGACGATGAGCGGTAGAGAGGGCACTTTTTCTGTTCTATCTTCTCAGTGTTCACGCACGGGGACAACCCACACCCAGGACAATTACAGCTCTGTGAAAATCATGCAGCAAAGCAAGCTGGTTGTGTAACGTGGACTCCGCGCCCCCCCGTGGTCATCGCTAAATTATTTGACAACTTTTCGATGTCGTCTTCCCAAGTCCGATGCCCTTCCACAGCACACTGCAGCCCGCGCACACAGCCACCGCCACCACCATCACGACAAGAATAAACCGTTGGACTATATCCGCGCGGCGGCGGTGGAGCTGTGGCTGTTTGGCCCAGGCATCTCTCAAGCCTTCTATTTGCTCCTTAAATTTTGCTTATCGTATGCCCTAACTTCCCACCCACGCACAGCACCAGAGGCCACGCGCTCTTCCTGCGCTTGTAGCCAAGCCTCTCTACTCGCATCTCCCATTGTCCCCGCCCTCCAGCTCCTCCCGAGCCTGTCCCCCGGCCCTTCTCTACCACTAATCACATACCCCAAAAAATGGCGGAACGCAAGGCTGTCATCAAAAACGCGGACATGTCGGAGGACATGCAGCAAGACGCTGTCGACTGCGCGTCGCAGGCACTGGACCAATTCAATATCGAGAAAGACATTGCAGCTTACGTGAAGAAGGAGTTTGATAAGAAGTACAACCCGACTTGGCATTGCATTGTTGGGAGGAACTTTGGTTCTTACGTCACGCATGAAACAAAGCACTTCATTTATTTTTACTTGGGGCAGGTGGCTATTCTTTTATTCAAATCGGGTTAATGCCAGAACTAGAGAGAAGCTTCAGCGGTTATTTACGGAATTTTGTTTGTGTATGATAGAAAACGGGAGAAAAGGAATGGAGACGACAATAAGGGAGGTGTATATTTTTTAGAGGAGTCAGATGCAAGGGCAGGATGCTGTCATAAGGAAAAGAAGTGGAAAAGTTAAATAAAGGAGAGTGTCTTCCATCAGCTTTGTGCTACTTACTTGTGGTGCGTCTTAGAGGGAAGGGGGACAAAGAATGGAAGAAGGGAAGATGCGTGCGTGTCTCCAATGCATCACGATAAGAGAGGAGAATCAACGGATAATCAAGAGGAGACACGGGCGACAAGAAGCATACATGAGATAATATTATCGACGGGAATAGTGGCGGTGGTGGTGGTAGTGATGGCGTCGGCGGCTGCTGCAGCTGCACGGAGAGCGGAGAGGAAAGAGTGGGGTGGGAATGGGGGTGGGGAAGATTAGTCAAAGGAGCTCCAAAAAGCACTGACATAAAAAAACCCAGGCAAAATCGAGGAAAAGGAGCGAGAGGAGAGGGATAGCCGCTACACTCACTGCTCAATGCGAACGAAGCATGAGATACGAAGTATCGTTCGGCTGATTGTTTAATTTTCGTGCCTGAACCACTTCCTTACCCACCAGGCTCACCTCCCTTCGTTTCTATCTTTCAGGCAAGGAGGATCTTCCGTCCACCATCCCCCTCGAATAAAAGCTATCATCGTCTACGTATTTCTTCTTTAATTATCATCTATGTCAATACTTGGATTGCTGCGTATCCTCTTCTCGCTCTTCCATCTCTTCAAAGATGTTACCTCTCGCTCAAATTTTCCTCTCGCTGTTCGGCTTCAGAGAAAAATTCAGGGATAAACCAGGTAAGGATTACGAATGATTGCACTGCCGATTCTCCTTCTCCTTCTACTGGTGCTGCTGCCGAAAGCGCCTTCTTTCCATTTTCCGTTCCCCTCCACGTATGTTGTCAAAAATCCCGCTCGTCCAATGACTGGCTAGTCTAGTCTCGAATGGAGAAGAGGCGGGGCACAGGGCCAACAGGGGCGCCTGAATCCATCCCTCTTCCAAAAAAAATCAAAACAAGCAACCTTAAGGGAGGTCAGGAAACGATCCCCTGCCTCCCTCCGCTCCTTCGCTTCTTCCTTCCCTTCCTCACACTTACAGTTCCTACCTACAGTCAAAAAAAGGGGTTCGAATACACAACTCTGTCTTTCCAACTTCCCTCAATATTCGAAACACCTTGGAACCTCCAGTACTCGAAAACACAGAGAGGGAAAATGACACAATCCCCGGCTGCTAGTGGACCTTCTACGGCCGCCGCCCCTCCTTCATTCCACTCTCTCCCTGCTGCTCTCCGTTTCTCTTATATCATATTGAGATCTTCACCTGGTGATCTTCTGATGTCCCTTTTCTTCCTGACCCCCTCCTATGTATATATGTCCCGGCCCGCCCTCCATCTCTCCCTCCTTCCCTCCCTACCTCCCTCTACACACACAATTCCGCACTGTTGAGTAATTGCTTCCTAGTGCTTCGCTTTGTTGCAGATCTTGATGTTATTGATGCAAATTCGTCGTATCGGCCACACTTCCTTAGAATGCGAATTACAATTTTCAACTAACAGACGCATCACCCCTCCATCAAGCCCCCACCCCTTTCGAATCAACCACAAGAGACCCGTACATTCATCAAACTAGGCTCACTGATTCCCGCTGTCTATCCATAGATCGATCCATCTCTCTCTTCCTTTCTCCCTTTAGTGGTGGTCCTCATCATCAATGTACACCGAGTTGTACTCATCTGCGCATTCCAACATACCCTTGACGATGAAGCCAGCTGCGGAGATGACCTTACGAGAAGGCGGGTAGAACGTCAGGACCATCGCTACGCACACCATGGTCACGGCAATCTCTGGAGTTACTGTCAAGGCGAGGGCGCTTGAGGTCATCTTTTTGGTTGGGGTGTTGATAGCTGGCTGTGCTTGTGGGAAAAGAGAGGGAATTGTGTGGGCCAACCATGAGCTTAGTAACTGAAGCTTACACGACACCTCGACAGACACACATAATGCAATTACTGCAGCTGTACACGTCTTCCTTGCCTTGGCAAAGCTTCACCAGAGACAGCATGGTTGCCAATAAATGCAGCTGCGCAGTCCCCATCATGTCCCGGTCAGTGACGACATGGAGACAAGGCAAAAAGAGGAAATGCTCAGCCGGCCCAAGCAACGAGGTTGTGAGTTTCCCACAAACCATGGACCAAGACCAACGGCACAATGACAACAAGTGTGACAGTCACAACCAATCACATTGCATGACGTGCCGTGAAAAAGTGCTGGCTTTTGCCACGGTGCTGCTGCCCCTTGGCCCCAGAACCCCGCGCCAGTCTCGAGTATGTTCACGTCATCTCGTCGTGACGAGGCGGTCGCCTGGTGTTCGCCGCGCCATGAATGATGCTTAGTGCCGGAGTCTGTGAAGGCCCAACGCCTATGCCGCACGGTCACCCAACCAGTAACAGCTGATGATATTGTTAGCTTGTATGCAGAAATAGCCTATTTTGATGAAGAATGAGCTTTGCCATGTTTGATAGCAACAACAACAACGTCCAGGCCAACAGAGCTTTTCTTTAAGGACAATTCACGATCATCGATCCAGTACTCGGCGATGATCTCCGTGATCTCAAGACCACAAGAAATCACTTTGCCAAAAGGACACCCTCGTAAATGCAAATGCTACTTTTTGCTGAGTTGACCGTACTGTTTTAGTTATCATATGTGCGATATTACAGGGCGGGGATTGATGTTGGTGGATTTGGATACCCAGACCGTGCGATGACAACCCGCGGAGCAGGAGTCGTCATGAGGGAGGAGCCAGATCAAGGATCGCTCGTTTGCCTTGCCTTGGACCAGATAGAGGCGATGAAGGGGGCGTACCGAATGTTTTCCTTTGCCTACTTATTCTTTGGACCTGCTCTGTCAAATCCAAATCATGTCTCAATATTATCCATAAGAAGGCGCACTGGGCAAAGGCAAGAGCAACCCCGCATCCCCCCACACTGCCCTCCAGATGGGCCCGCGGGCTTTTATGGTCTTTCAGGAGGATGTAGCGTGATAGCAGGTCTGCACAACATTCAGTTCTCGGCGGGTGATGAATATCAAACAAGCAATAAAAACAATGTTAGGGTGCGCCTCGAACGTGTTTCCTCTTTTAATATCTTTCTCCCTCCTCTTATTTCACCCTCCTCATTCCGTCCTACCCTCCTACACCGCTCCATCGCTCACATTGCCACAACCGCACAAACCCTTGAAATCGCGAGCCATCATATACTGCTCCCCACTTTCGAGTCGCGATGCCTTGGGCTTGAGCAATCGGACCTCGTTGTAACGGGCCCGGGCGTGCGATAGAAACTCCTCCTCATCTCGTCCTTTAAACAGCTTGATGAGAAGAGTCTTTTTATTGCTGCCTTTCCTGCTTTCAGCGCCACTGCTGGAGCTGCTGCTGTTTCTTTCTTGGAAGGCTCGGTCAGCAAAGGCCAGCACCTACAAGGGTGATTTGCAAGAGAGAGAGTCGTGAGTAAGAGATTTTGAGGGTAGGGGTTGTGGGGTTTGTGGAAACAAGGTCAAGCACGTGTCTTGATTGTGGACAGCATTTCACTAGAGCGAGGGAGGTGAGTCTCATTGACTGCTCCGCGAACCATGCCAGCCGCACCAGCATCTGGAGTCCCTCCGTCCTTCTCCACACCGCTACCTTGCCTCCCTCCAACCTTCCGCTTTTCAATTATCACACCTCATAACCCAAATCCAGCGTTCGCCGATGATCTCGGAACTTATCCCCAGATAGGTCAGGCGCCATATCTGAGAGGATGACGTCCACAACCCTACTGCTTCGTTTTTGTCGTCGTCCTCCTCCTCCTCCTCCTCCTCCTTTTTCCTCTTCTTCCTCTTCCATTTCCCCATTTCTAAGAGCCACTCGAAGCGAGGCCAGTGTGGTTTCATCAGTAAAATCTCCGTGTAGAAAAAAAACGCCGGGTAATGGAAGCATTGGTCGTTTGTCGATGCCGATGACGAGACCTCTTGGTGGCGATGCTGGTGCTGCTAATGGTGGGCGGAAGGGCGCCGCTTTTGCTCCTCCCCACGCTACTGCTTTTGTTGTCGACCCACCACCGTTGCTGGTGAAGGAAGGTGGAATTGCCTGAGGGGTGGCTCTGACAAGGACAATTTGAGCGGCCACTTCGCTCCACCCGCCGGGAGCGCAGCCCAAGTCAATCACACTGGGTGCGCAATTGTTATGTAGCAATGGGGAAGGAAGGAAAGGCGATGAGTGTCAAATAACTATTAGCAATGAGCGCACAAAATTGTGCATTCAGGCAGAGCTTTAAGTACTCTATATGAATCAATTAAAGGGTAACACAGCTATCAAATCAAAATACGCACCAGTCGCCTCGGCGTAGGATTCGATGTTTGTCTTGCATCTCCTTGTGGAATGTGTGAATGTACGAGTTGTGGTTGAGCGACATGAGTGCTGGAGGTCATGCATAATTGTGGATCGATCGTGTGGCACGACAGTTGCTCGTGCACTCTTGTGAAATATTGATTCATACAAGCACGTTGTGGTTTCCTCGTCCCACCCCTTGCATACATACATCCACACCCATTACCTTGAGCTTGAAGGCAGCACGAGATCGTAGCTCCTGCTTGCGGGATGCCTTGACGTAAGGATCGTTAATGTGCCGCTGTATCCATTGATGTACGCACATGACACTGCCAGTCGCTGCAGCAGGGCGGACTAGAGGAATAACAGGAAACGCACTGGTAGGGATAGGTCGACGACGCGTTCGAGCCGCCGTTGCGGAAATGCGTGGGAAGACGAGGGGCATGGTGAGATAGTAGCAGGATGAACGAGCTAGGCATGTGACCGCTCTTTTATCGTCATGGCCTCGGGGCGCTGTGGTCGGGTCAGTAGATGTAGCTTGAGTTCGGGTATTAATATTACGGCTTCTTCTTGGCACCGAATGCTCTTTCCATTCCCGCGAGATCTCAAAATACTTGGACGGATGGGCGGGTGAGCAGAGTTACGAGAGAATTATGAACCACCAAATGATAAAATATTCACCCAACAATAAAAAGGAATCGAGAGGGGGGGGGGGGAGGTTTGCTCGCTTCTCATAGTCGTCACCCGATTGATTGCTTATCACCCCCCCGGCTGCTGCGTTGTTCTTGTACGTGGTTGTGGGTGGATGTTTGGGTGCGTTTTCATGTATGAATTCACGTGTGTATGTGCGCCGCACTTCATCATAAGCAGTGTATTATGGTCACTTACTTACTCGTAAGCATTTGTTGACGACGGAGTCTTCTTCCTGTATGTTCCAATGGCCTAGCTTGGAATGATGCCCTCGTCGACCCTCTACTCACTCATCCATCCATTCACTCCTCACTTTCTACGATTCTATTCATTTCACTTATGGCCAGTTCTCAATATCGACGCCTGCAGCCCGGAACCGTGACTGGGGCCCCATCCAAGCTAGCACACCCTCCAAACAACTATTTGACACCGAGGAGAAGGCAGAAGGAATGTGGCGGTACAGCTGAGGGCGCCAAAAAAAAGACAAGAAGGGTAACATAGGAATAAAGCTGTAAAAACGAAATGATAGAAAAATTGGCCATGAGAGAATGCGTGATCAAACTCCAAAAGGAAGGAATCGACGGAGCATACGTGCTCATCGCGAATCACGCAAATACTTTTGGGATTGTGGTACTTCATTTGTTTGCCTATTGCGAACAGTTTACGATCTAACTCCACTATATTCTTATTCTCTTTCCTTTCCTCCCTCCCCCCCTCCCTCTCCCCTACCTTCCTCGTTCTCTCCTTCCTCCCCCCCCTACAGGCGGCAACACCCTTGCCCCCCCCGGCTGCCCAAACTCAGGGTAAAGCGCCCGAAGCACGTGAGCCTGCGACAACAATGGCTCAATCTCATGCAATGTCCAGTCATGCGTTGGCAGGTCCTGCAAAAACAAAACCAAGTCCTGAAAAGGTAGCGTGCTCAAGTGATTGGAAAACCGAAGCAGTAAGGCAGCGCATAAGTATACATGAAAGACCTCAAATCCCCCCGTTTCTTCGGCCAACTCCGTGTCCCATATTCTTATAATTGCATCCAAAGACAACTCGCGCATCAACAAACAATTCATCCACCGGAACGCGAACTGCACATACTGCAGCCCCTCCTCCTCGAAGTGTCGGTGCAGGGAGGGGTCATGGCGTTCCACAAGCGCCTGCAATCGAAAAGTCATCCGTTGTAAGCCCGGTTGGCTGAAAATGTAATGGTCCTGAATGTTATCCAATAGCTTGGTGATGCACCAATAAGTATCTGCTTCTACTTGCTCTAGGATTTCAGCTGACACTTTTGACACGTCCAGCGCTTGCGCTTCCGCGGCGGCAGCACCGCTGGCGGTCCGACCGCTGCGGCGTGGGGTTGAGGAGGAGGGGGAGATGAAGGAAGTGGGGGCGTGGTGGGAGGTGGAGATGGAGGAGGAGAGGTAGGATGATTCTGCGGCGGGTGAGCCACGCTCCAATGAGGAGGAAGAGGAAGAGGACGGGGACGATGGCGTGGAGGACGAGGAAGACGACGAGGCCGGTGGATGCATCAGCTGCTCTGCCAAAAACACCAAAATCAAGGGTGTGATCAGGTCGTTCATCCCCTGTACATATCCGCTAGCCGGATGTCGAATCGCCCACACATACAACACCCTCTCCATGCATCTCTGCGTTTCCTCCTGGTGGAACAATGGCATTTCTGGCTGTGTTCTCGGCAAATCCACCAAAATCTGCCTCAATATCTCCTGTTCCTGCGTCGTCCTCTCCTCCGGGGCAATATTAAAATACAAGGGCAATATCTCTGCATACTCCCTCCGTTTCCTCTTCAGCGTCGCCTCCCTTCTATCGCGATTGGCAGGTAAATAGCCCAACAGCAATCGCCAGATCGTCCCTCGATACCGATCCGGAATGCCTCCCCAACTCTGCTCTCGTAGCTTGTTCAGATCCACAATTTCTGCGGCCATGAGCTCTTCGAATTTCCGCTCCGTGTACGACTTGGCCGTGGCTTCAACAGCGGCTGCGGCAGCGACGGCAGTGGTAGTGGGGTAGAGGCTCTGGGGCTTGTTTTCTCCTCCACCTCCTCCTCCGATGTTACCACCTCTTCCAAGCTTGACGAGAAAGTCGCCCAGGCCGCGTCGTCGCCCAGCGGAACCACTGTCTTTGCTCTTGCTGCTTGTCCTGTTGCTGTTTCCGCTGCTGTGTTGTTGCTCTTGCTGAAGGGTGCTCGCTGAGCTATCCTCATCTGGTGATATGAAATCCCACATGTCCTCGTGCTGTAGCTCACGGCCGCTCCCCTTCCTTGGCTGCTGCTGCTGGTGCTCTCGTTGCTGCTGCCTTTGTTGCTGCTGTTGTTGTTGCTGATGGTACACTGCCTCGTCATCCGACGTCAAATCAATGCCCAGGATGCCCGTTTCCAACCCCCCACCTGCAATATCACTACTGACTTGCACATTTGCTCTTCCCCTCCCTCCTCCTCCGCCTCCTCCGTCTCCTCGGCTGATTCCCCGGGTCGGCGACAAGTGTGCATTAAGCTTCGAGACCGTCCCTCCCAGCATGGCTTGGTGCGAAGAGCGTGGCTTTGATGGAGTAGGGTCACCGCTGCCTGTCCCGTGTATCGAGGCGCCACCTACCGATTTGGACGGAGGGGGAAGGGAGGATGGAGAAGAGGGCAGAGGGATAGGTCGGGCCTTCATCTTGAGGTGACCCGGCACGGCGTTGCTGTTGCTACTGGGGCGTGGTGGTTGCCCGATGATAGTGCTGCTGAGGCCGCTGCTCATGCCCAGACTCATGCTATGTCCAAGGGTGCTGCTGCTTATCCTTTGCGACGTCCCGCTTCCGCTGCTGCCGATCCCCACCCAGGCATCAATGGTGGTGGTGGTGATGCTGCTGCTGTTGCTGCTGCTGCTGCTGTTGGCGGTGATCTCCTGCTTTGTCTTCTCCTCTTCTTCCTCCTTCTTGATGCTCCTTAAGGCTGAAGTAGAGGAGGCGGGGCGTAAAGTGCGCCGACTCTTGGGCTTGCCTAGCTGCAGGCGCTGGAAGATGTTGGGGGTCGTCCGTGCGGGCGGTAGCTGCGGCGGCTTCGAAGGGTCGAAGGGGTTGCTGGCAGTGCTTTCTCTACTGCTGCCACTTTCGGAGAGCTTCGATAAGGATATGCGAATATCATGGATGAAGATTTGATGTGGGAGACGCAAGAGAGGGGCACTGACGGAGAAACGAGGCCTTAAACACTTACCCTTTCACTCATGCCTTGCCTCCTCGCTGCCCAACGGCCCGTCGCTGGAGGCAATGGCTGTGTCTGTTCTCGTGGCCAGATGCTGCAAGTTTACCCGATCGCTCCTTATTCGCGGGTCCTACTCCTGTATGAGAAGTCGGTGGTGGTGGAGGGTTGGTATGAGGTGAGCTAAGCGCTGAGTAAACGATAGTATATTTTTTCTTGAGGTCCCTTGCTTCTGCCGGGTGTGATTTCTCTGCTTCAAGCACACATTCGGCGAGTGTTCTTCGTCGGGGAAAGGTCGAGGGCTAGCGAAAGAATGAAGCTATGCAAAGTATTGGTTTCTTTCTGATGTAACCTTTCTCTCATTCTTTCTTTTTATGCTCACTTGGTGGATGGAGGAGAAGGCAATCAGCCAAAGACCCTCTGGCTTCCTGTCTTCTACCCACCGCAAGCCTGTCATTCACATGTTGCTTCTGTAACCCACTGAGGACTCTTGTAGTCTGATGACTGGCCCATATTTACGTATGGATGTAAAATCCTATTCAAATCTCATTTTTGAAGTCTCTTTTGACCTTGGATACACATCCATGGACCCTATTCAATACACAGTGCTATACAGCTATACACAGGCCCACGGGCATCTTGCCACATAGACAGTTTCCTTGGGTTACGACTCTGATTCTCTGTGCGGAAGCATATATGTCGTTCGTTCAAATCACCCCTTGTTCTTTATGAGGCCTGAGGCGGTGCAACGGGACCGGTGGTCTCCTTGGCTCCTCCCGTCTTTTGCAGCTGCGCGTACACCCCATTCAAGCGCATAAGCTCGTCGTGCGTCCCTTTCTCAATGACGCCGCCGTTGCCAATGACCGCGATTGAGTCTGCACCCTCAATGGTGCTGAGACGATGGGCAATGACCAAGGTGGTACGCTTCTTGAGTGATTGTAGGTAGTCCAAGCTGTTGAAAGGGGAAATGGGGAAAATGTGAATAAGACAATGACATGGTAATGAGAAGCCTGAAATATGGGACATGATACGCACAGACACAATATAGCGACCCCTACCATACTAATAATTTTAATAGTATATAATTAATTAAATTTTGACGTTTATAAACGTACCTTTCTTGAACCAAACGTTCGTTTGTGCCGTCCAAAGCCGATGTGCTCTCGTCTAAAAGCAACACAGCAGGGTCACCGATAATGGCACGTGCGATAGCCAAACGCTGCTTCTGCCCCCCACTCAAATTGATGCTCCCCTCGTCAATCTTCGTTCGGTAGCCCTCCGGCAAACCTGTAATAAAATCGTGAATCTGCGCATTCCTGCAAGCTTCGTACACCTCCGCCTCAGTCGCATCGACTTTGCCATTTACTATGTTCTCATAGATGGTGCCCATGAACAAGGTCGGCTCTTGCCCCACATATGCCATCTGCGATCTAAGCCATTGGACGTTGAATCGCTTGGCATCCACGCCATCAAATAACACTTTTCCGCCCGTCGGGTCATAAAATCGAAGCACCAGCTGCATGCTCGTCGACTTGCCACCGCCGCTCGGCCCCACTAAGGCCACGCGCTCTCCCGCTGCAATTTTAAGGTTGTACCCCATAGGGAAATGAGGCCCGCCAAAAATAGCCTGCAAGGGTCTATTTGGATACGCAAACAAGACACCCTGAAACTCAATCGCGCCTTTAAATCCTTGGATCTTCTCCCCACCTTCCGCCTCGGCATCAATCGCCTGATTCTTGGCGCCCCAAATGAGTTTCGACACCCGGTTCGCCCCCTCGCTAGCCTTGCGACTATCACCCAGTTCCTTCAACGCCATGGCCAAGCCCGACGTGCCCAGCATCAGCACCATGGTAGCTTGCATGACAGACCCGAAATCCACACGTCCCGAATGAATCAGCTGCCCCGCCACATAGAAAATTAGCGCATTCGTAAAGTTTTTCATGCTCTGCGTATAACCGAATGCGATCCCACCCATACCGGCCTCCCTCAACCGTGTTTTGAGAGTTGACGCGTATTTCTTTTCATACTCGGCATGCATTGAGGACTCCATAGAAAATGCAGCCACAGTCCTAATGCCCAGCACTGCCGCCGAGAGCACTGCACCTGCACTCGCGCCATCATCCTTGCTTCCCTCGGACTGCTGGCCCTTTTGCTGGGACTGTGCAATGATTCGTCCAGCGATTTGCAGTGGCAATGTCCCCAAAGTTAACAAGGCCATTTCCCACGACGCTGAGAATGCCAGCGCCAGAGCCACCACCAAGCAGAAGATGAGCTGCAGTAGTTGACCGAGAGAACCCCCCAAAACCTTGTTGATCTTGGCCGCGTCATCCGACAACTGGGTGGTCAGGGCGCCCGTTGTATTCTCCTCCTTATCAAAGAAGCTTATTTCTTTCCGGATCATGGCGCCAAAGGCCAAGGTACGCAATTTTCGCGTGAGACGCTCCGACATGACACCCAAGCCATAGTCCTGTGCAAAGCGCGCGGCGCAAATGACCAGGCCGAGGAGGAACCACATGAGCCCCCAGAATTCGCCACCATCCCGGACCTTCTCCGGGTTTTGGTCGTACAGCATTGTTTGAGCCTGGGCGAGCAGAAAACCCATAATTGGAAAGCCAGCCCCATTTACCATGGAACCCACAAGGCCTAGCGTAAACATGGCGCGCTCTTGCAATGCCAGTCCCCAGAGCAATTTGCTCGCCTGGATGGGGGCCGATTTACCTCCTTCCTCGTCGAGCTCTTTAATGTCCCCCACGGACGTCAAGGCTTCGAGCAACGACCGCTTATGCTTATACACCGAGCGCCTTCCCGCCTCGGCACGCTCACCACAGGACGGCGGGCACCGGCTGACGTCGATCGCATAGGCCGCTGCCGTGGTCGTCGCGGCAGTCTTTTCGACACGGATCTTGTCGCCAGGGGGCTCCTCATGGCTGGCCACCAGTTGGGCATACAGACCGTTGCGGGCCATGAGCTCCTCGTGGGACCCTTTCTCCAATACTTGCCCGCCCTTGACGTAGCAAATGACATCGGCGCTCTGAATGGTGGACAGGCGATGAGCAATTATAATGGTCGTGCGGCGCTTGAATTCCTGGAGTTTGTTCAATGCACTCTGCACCACCTCCTCCGACTTGTTGTCCAATGCGGAAGTTGCTTCGTCCAACAACAAGATGGCCGGGTCCTTGATCAAAGCCCGCGCAATCGCAATGCGTTGTCGTTGCCCCCCCGACAGCTGTACGCCTGACTCTCCAGTGAAAGTTCCATAACCCGTCGGGAACGAACTTATAAAATCGTGCGCTGTGAGAGGGAAGGAGGAACGGAGGGAGGGAGAAAGGAGAAATTTAGACATTAACTGAGAGAGAGAGAGTGTGTGTGGGTGACAGAGCAAGGGACAGAAGGAGATACAGACAGAGAGATGGAGAGGAGAAGAAATCGAAATACGCAAGAAAGGCAATAAAGGAGAAAGGAAATGAGGGAAGGAAGTACAAATAGAAAATGTATCACCTACCATTTGCCATCTTGGCCGCGACAATCATTTCGTCATCCGTCGCACCCTCCTTTCCAGCCTTTATGTTGGAGCCGATGGTACCCGAGAAGAGTACTGGCTCTTGGCCCACGTACCCTATGCGCTCTCGGAGGGACTTGACGTTGATTTCCGAGTACGGGATACCGTCCAACAAGACCTCCCCCTCCTGGGGCGAATAGAACCGGAGAATCAAGGACATGATCGTGCTCTTCCCTTCCCCGGAAGGACCCACTAACGCCACCGTCTGACCCGCCATAATCCTCAAGCTGTACTGCTTGCAAATCTGCTTCTCCGGGCGCGTGGGATAAGCGAAGGTCACGTTCCGCAATTCAATCTGACCGTGAACTTCCGCCGGGGCCAGCACACGCCCTTCTGTCGAGTAAACATCAATGACCGGCACCCGCTCAATCACGTGGAAAATGGTTGCGGCCGCCGACTGTCCTTGGACAATGGAGGCAACGCAAGGAAAAGCCGACCCCAACCCCATGGCACCCATGATAACGGCAAAGAACGTGGAGAGGACCTTCCCACCAGTCATGCAACCTGAATCGTACATGCTGCACCCTACATCGGCCGCCACCAGCCTTGCCCCGTAAAAGAAGCCCAAGGCAAATGTGCAGTAAATGACAAAGCTCAGCAGCCCCACACCCATGGCTCCATTCCGCGCCTTTTCACAGCCCATCTTCTCAGCCTCCCCGAGCAACCGATCATAAGCAGCCTTGACCTTGTCTTGCAATCGAAGCGCCTGCACCGTCCGAATGGCAGCCAGAGATTCATGGGCCTTGCTCCCCGCCGCTGCATACGCCATAGCCCCCTTTTTCTGTGCACGGGTCGCCATGGTAGCCATGACGCCTGTGGCGGCGACGACGGCCGGAATGGCGCAAAGAAGGACCAAAGTCAAACGCCACGACTGCATAAAGGCTATAATAAAACCCCCAATAAATTGGATGACGTACTCGACCACATCCCCGTTTTTCCTACCCAGCCCATCGCCAAGCGAGGCAGTTAAGTCAGAGACGATAGTAGCCGTTTCTCCCCGGGTCTGCATGTCATACCAGCTGATGTCCTGCCTCAACAGCGCCTTTACGTACTCCCCTCGAATACGGGCCGTCTGCCGTTCCCCACTCACGCCCCATGCAAAGACTTGGAGGGTGGCAGCGACAAAAGCGACGGCAGCCATGTAGACAAATTGTAAAGCCACTTTACTCACAGCCTCCACGATGTTTTCTCCAGTGTTCAAGCTGTCCAAAATGCGACCAAACAAATATTGGAAATAGGGGATCAAGGCACCCGTCACGACGCCGCCTATCGTCCCTACGACCATGAATAATAAGTCCCAATTGTCGGCGAATCGTAGGTAGAATTCGAAGAACCCAATGGCTTGGACCGACTCCTTCGGACTGGCTGGTGTGGCATGGATGGTAGGGTCGGCGATAGCCAGTGAAGCAGCATTTCCGGCACCGGTGACAGCAGCAGCCAGGCCTGCAGCTGTGGTCACACTTAAGTCACGGGCGAACTCATCTTGAATGGTCGTGACATCGTCGTCGTCGATGGGAATATTGATCGTGGCGGCTGCGGCCTCCTCGGGCTGGACCGGCGACGCCATGGCCTGTATGGGTGTATGTGAGTAAGTAGTGGACTAATAGATATCCGGCTTTAAAAAGAAGCAAAATGGAATCTGTAGGGCTCCACAGTCTGCCTAGCGGCCCATGGGGGTGGTGGTGTGGGAGTGTTCGTGGGATCTGTGAAGTGCCTGGCCTTGCATACCACAGTGGAAGCTCTCTTGTCACTGCATTGTAAATGGGCATAGACGCAGTTACGCACATACTTGAATGCATACCTTTTGGCTAGTTTACCTGCACTGGGGCGCCTGCTCGGCTGTTCCAGTTGGGTTTTGGTGTGTATGTGCCACGCGCCTTGGCACGCAAGGAAGGCGACAAGAGTATCTCAAGACCAATGCCGGGCATGACCGCGAATAAAGCCTTTCTTTCTGTCAAAGTCAGAAGGAGGTCCGCTTCGGCCCAGAATGAGGACAAGAGATACACGCGAACTGAGGTGCATTAAACGAAAGGCTCCGATTAAATTCTCGGGCAACCCCTACGAGAGGATTAAAAAAAATGCGTTTCACGCTCGCTTTGCTCGCTTCCGTTTCACCATGCCGTTGGCGCATCATCGCAAGCCAGCATCGGACTCGAGGACCAACCGCGCATAACATCTGCATCCTCCAACACTGGAACACAGCTTAACAAGCCATGGCAGGTGACGAGGAGTACCGCGAGCTTGAGGAGGAGCGGGAGGAGGAGGCTGTGGGTTTCAACTTTTCGGTTGGCGTCTGGAACGAGCTCATTGGCGAGGACATCCAGTACAAGGTACGCCAAGGAAAGGAAGGAGGAGGGAGGGTCAGCGATGGCTGCATGGTACAGGTTGTGCACTGGTAAAGGCAAATGGGAAGATGGCCTGACGGGCACAAATACGAGAGGTACCGCACACGCGGCGCAGTCGCAAGTAAACCCGTCCACTTACTCACTACCATTTCCGCATCTTACACAGTACCTACTGATGTAAAGAGTGAAGTTAATGAGAGGTCGTATTCACCATCACGTACTCACCATCTCAACTTATCAAAACCAATCACACATGCCCTCCAAGGTTCTCACCCCTGGCCACGGCCGCATTGCCGAGGTGCACATGCTCATCCGATGCAAATTCATTGGCCGCCTACAGTCCACCGGTCAGGTGTTCGAAGTAGCCGAGGACACCGGCTATCGGATCGGTGACAATGACACCACCCCTGCCCTCGAGCTTGGCCTCCGACACATGCGTAAAGGCGAGAAAGGGATCGTGCGTTGCGCTGCAAAGTACGGGTTTGGTCCTCCTGGTCGTCCCATGGTGGCTCCAGGGGCGGAGGTGGCGGTGCCGGAAAATGCTATGCTTGAGTATGAGATTGAAGTGGTGGATGTATTGCCTCCCTTTAATCCGAAGGATGCCCCGTTGTTGGCGAGAGTGGGGGAGGCGGAGTTAAAAAAGAGGCATGGGAATGGTTTTTTCCATCATTTGGATTTCAATAGGGCCATACGGTGCTACCAGGCGGGCTTGAAGGCATTAGACGCTGAGAGTGTTGATGAGGAAGAGGAAGAGGAGAGGGTGTATGCAGCGATGGTTAAAAAGTTTTGTGATGTGAGCAATAATTTGGCGGCGGCCTTGATGAAGCTGGAGAGGTGGAAGGACGCCAAGGTAGGCATATTTTCACTGGTTTGGATTTGATTGTGATGGGTTGAGGGACGGAGAGTGCTTTTGGTTATGGATTAGGTGCAGAATGGCAGATTTTGGAGGATCGCCGCTGGTTTGAATAAGAGACAAAAAACTCCATGGCCTGTGTTCACTCCTTTCCTCTCTTTCCCATCTCCCTTCCTCACTCCATCCCACAGGAAGTATGCGTAAAGGTTATTGAAGTGGATAAGGACAATGTCAAGGCTCTTTTCCGCGGAGGACTGGCTGCCTTGCGCCAAGATAATTTCGAGGAGGCTGAATTGGCTCTAAGAGAGGCAGCGAAGCTCGCTCCGAATGACCCTGTGATACGCGCGGCCGTCGAGGACCTGCAGCGTAAGCGGGCAGAGTACATAGCGAAGGAGAAGAAGATGATGAAAAAAATGGGTGGGTTTCTGATGACCCCGGAAGCGACAGGGATTAGCGAAGAGGAGGTTGAAAAGGAAGGAAGCAAGGGGAAGAGGGATGAGCAAGTGGAGAAGGAGGGGGAGGATGCGGTCGTGGCGGATACTACATCAACAGCAGCAGCCGCCGAAAAGGAGCCGGAGGAGGAGGAAGAGGAAGAAGAAGACGGAGACGAAGAAGAAGAGGAGCAGCCTATTAAGCTACCCGTAGCAGCTTCTGCGGCAACAGCCGGCGCTGTGTCCCAACAAGAGCAAATGGAGGCCCGGCCCATCAACCCTTGGCTAGCCTGGTACATCGAGCATTACGACTGGTTCGTGACTGCGGCATTTTTGATTTTGCCGGTACTTTTTATTGGGGGGGATTTGAAGGCGTCATGGGCACGATGGATGGGAGGAGGAGGGGGGGGGGGGGGTCCGGATAGCCGGGGGGCAGGGGGGGGGTTTTGGTCAAAGGGGTGGGGGGGGAAAGGGGGGG
>Ga0160419_100419_pt1 | contig 27312 bp, 24 predicted proteins | sample CelAP2metagpilot_2_FD_108196 | JGI IMG/M metagenome (GOLD analysis project Ga0160419, IMG submission 108196) | Phycosphere-associated microbial communities from Cellana algal ponds in Kailua-Kona, Hawaii, USA - Cellana AP2-4-25 metagenome pilot ... | reverse complement strand
TTCCAGGGCCTGCCAACCGATACGCAGACCCAGCGCCCCGTTGATCAGGCATCGCTCTGGAGCGGCTCGCGCCAGTCCCTGCTGGGCGATCGTCGCGCCACCAAACGCGGCGACATTCTCACTGTCGTGATCGAGATCGACGAAGAGGCCGAAATCTCCAACGACACCAAACGCTCGCGTTCTGGCTCCGAAAGCCTGGCCATGCCGCAGCTGCTTGGCCTGCCTCAGCGGCTGGATCGTCACCTGCCTGAAGGCGCGACTGCAGCCGATGCAGTCGATCTGAGCAGCACCAGCCAGTCCGGTGGCAAGGGGTCGGTCAAACGTAGCGAACGGCTTGAACTGCGGGTCGCGGCCACAGTTGTCGATGTTCTCCCGAACGGCGTTCTGGCAATCAGCGGCACCCAGGAGCTGCGCGTAAACTTCGAACTGCGTGAACTGCTGGTCACTGGCTATGTCCGACCCGATGACATCAGCCGCCAGAATGAAATCACCTATGACAAGATCGCCTCTGCCCGCGTGTCCTATGGCGGCCGTGGTCAGATCACCGATGTCCAACAACCCCGTTACGGCCAGCAGGTGCTGGACGTGATCCTACCATTCTGAGGACTGTCCATGCTGTCTAAACTCCTGCCCGTCATCCTTCTTTTGGTTGGAACTGCTGGTGGAATCGGCGCGGGGATCGTCATGGCCCCCGCCCCCGAAGAACACGCGCAGGAAGGCGCAGAACCTGTGGAAGAGGCTCAGAAAGAGTCCGAAGAGGAAAAAGAGCCAACTCGCGAGTTCGTCAAAATGACGAGCCAGTTCGTCGTCCCCGTTGTGGAGCGGGAGAAACTGTCGTCGCTGGTGGTGATTTCCCTGAGCCTTGAGGCAAACATCGGCCTCACCGAAAAGATCCACGCCTATGAACCCAAACTGCGCGACATGTTCCTGCAAGTTCTGTTCGATCACGCCAACATGGGGGGATTCAACGGCGCCTTCACCCGCTCTGACATGCTGACACCTCTGCGCACCGCGCTGCGTGAAGCGGCGCAAAAAGAGTTGGGTAAAGACATTCATGACGTCCTGATTGTCGAGATGTCACGCCAAGACGTCTGATCAATCCCGCCTGGTAGATCACCACAAAGAAACCCCCGGCACCAAATTGGCGCCGGGGGTTTCGTTATTCAGTGACCGTTTTCAAGCAGGATCAACCCTGAAAGTTTACTGCCTGGCTCACTCCTGGTTCATCAGACGATTGCGCTGTTTCTCGGCCAGCTCGACCTTGCGGCGCTGGCGTTCTTCCTTGGCCATCGTCTCGACCGCATGTTTGCGGCCAAAGGCCTTGCGCAATCCATCCATTGCACGCAGTTTTTGCGCAGTGATCTGGGCGAGCTCCATATTCAGCTGCCTCTTGCTGCGGCTATGCCAGCTCTGCCAAAGAAGATCCGCGCCGAGCGCTTTCATCGCGTGATCGGTATGGGCCAGTTCGCGGGTTTCCTGATACTGCCGGTCCAGTTTCGCCAGCTGACCGCGCAAACGCGCCTCGGCATCAAGCACCGGTTTCACCTTGGCATGTTCGCGCAGGTACATCGCTTCGGTCACGCTGGCCATCTGGTCGAGCATTTTCTGTTTCATCACACCATCCCCTTCGCCCGTTGACGCATTTTCTCCGCAAAGCGGATCGCAGCGGCGACCGGCGCGTAATGTTCCTCGTGGATTTCGTCACCAATTTCGACCGCCGCATGAAGCGCACGGGCGGTTGGTGGGTCACTGTGGATCGGAACGCCATTTTCATTCGCAACCTCGCGAATAATCGCGGCCACCTCATCAACACCCTTGGAAACGCAGACCGGAGCCTGCCCTGGCTGCCGGTCCCATTTCAGCGCCACCGCATAGTGAGTCGGGTTCACGATCACCACGTCCGCCGTTGCGACATCTTGAACGCCCGCGCTCATGGCGATTTGCTGGGCCTTTTGCCTGCGCGCGCCCTTCATGTGCGGATCGCCTTCCGAGTTTTTCATCTCGTCCATGATTTCTTTGCGGGACATCATGTTCTTGCGGATGAAATCCGCCTGCTGAAAGGCCGCGTCCACCACGCCCACGGCCAGCGCAATAATCAGCGCCAGAACCATGAATTCAATCGCAAGCTGCCCCAGCATCGTCACCACGACAAAAGCGCCAGTAGCTGCAGAGGCAATCATGTCGGGCAAACGGTAGTTGAGATAGATCCCCATGCAGACGGAAAACAGGATCAATTTGACCGTGCTTTTTGCAAACTCAAACAGGCCGGTCATGCCGAACTTGTTCTTGGCATTCGACATGATCGAGATCCGCGAGAGTTTTGGCTCCAGCTTTGACGGGGCAAAAACCAGCGCGCGTTGGCCGACCAGGGACAGGATCACCGCCGCAGCCGGGATGATGAACATCGGCGCCATAGCAGAGGCAACCGATTTCAAAAGGCCGCCAACCGGCGGTGTGCCGTTATCGGAAAAAAACAGCTCCGCATGGCGGTCGGGCTGATCCAGAAACGACATCATGAGGCTGCCCATGTCCCGGACCATGTCCTCGCCTGAGGTGTAGACGACGATGATCAGACCCAGATACGCCGCAGCCACGGACAGATCCGTGGACTTGGGCACGTCGCCCTTTTCCCGCGCCTTGCGAATTTTCTCTGGCGTCGGTTCGTATGACTTGTCTGAATCGTCGTCTTGGCTCATCGCATGCCCTCACCCGGATTTGCGAAGAAACTCATAAGCGCCGTGCTCCAGATCTCAAGCAGCATGGGGCTGGCGACCATCAGGATGGCAAGCCCACCAAAGGTCACGACCGGGGCACCGACAAAGGCAACCATCAACTGCGGCATGGCACGGTTGATGACACCCAGGGTGAGGTTGTAGATCAACGCCCCGATCAGGAACGGCGCTGCCAGCGAGAACCCGAGCGAAAATGCCCGTGAAATCCGGTGGACGCCCCAGTCGGACAGGCCCATGGCCGCCGGGAACTCTCCCATTGGGAACATCATGTACGAATAGATCATGAACTCTGCCGCCCGTACGTGGATGCCCAGCATCACCGCAAGCGCCAGGGCAGAAATCAGCAAAACCGCCCCGATTGCGGGCATTGCCTCAGCACCGATGCCGCCCAGAACCTGTGCAAGCGACGTCGACTGGGCCGCAATGGTGCCCGCTGTCTGAATGGCGTGAATAAAGAGACGGATGCCAACTCCCAACGCCAGACCAATGATGGCTTCACTCGCCGCATAGCCCGCGTATTGCAGCGGTGTGTCAGGGGCAGGAAACAACGGCAGCGCCGGCGCCACAACAAAGGTAAACGCAAGCGCAATCGCCAGTTTCACACGCACTGGAACATATTGTTCGCCAAAGGCCGGCAACATGGCGACCATGGCCGATACTCTCAGAAACACGATTGCCCCATGCCAAAAGCCGGCGCCCAGAAGGGCCACCAGCTCTGGAGGCAGAAAGCCGATATTCATGCGGGGACCATCCCGACCAATGCGGGCCGTGCTTCCAATCCGATTTCCTCGAAACTCAGCACCGGGTTCATGATCCCGCGCGATTTCAGGATCGTTCGCAGATATCGGCGGCGGCGGGTCGAGGTCACGACTGCTGCAAAAACGCCCTGCTCTGTCGTGGTGTTCAACCGATCGGTCAACCCCTCTGCCAGCTGGTTGAACTTGTCCGGTGGCAGCGCAATGTCGACGGCCCCGCCGTGTGCATCAATCTGATAGGTGGAGAATGTCTCCTCCCACTCCGGTGCCAACTGGATCAACGGAATTGTGCCGTCCTCGCGTTTCATCTCTCCGACGAGCTGGAAGCCGAGACGTTGACGCACATGTTCACAGATCATCTCGGGCTGCGAAATATGCTGGCGCGCTTCAGCGATGGTTTCCAGGATCAGTGGCATGTTGCGGATGGAAACACGCTCTTCCAACAGCAGGCGCAGCACCGCATGAAGCGTGTCCATCGGCACCTTGTCAGGCACCAGTTCATCCAAAAGCTTGCGGTTTGCTTCGGCGCGGAACTCATCCGATAGCTCTGTCATCTCGTTAAGCAGGCGACGCAGTGCTTTCAGCGTCAGCAAGCGGGGGAAGTTCTGCTTGATCACTTCCAAAAGGTGGGTTGCAAGGATTTCCGGCGCGGTCACGATGGTTGCACCAGACAGCGCAGCCTGCTCTTGCGACTTGGCCGAAATCCAGCGCGCGGGCGCGCCATAGACGGGTTCGGTCACATCAGTGCCCGGCGGCAGCGCATCCTGATTGTCGGGCATCAGAGCCAGAACCATATCCGGACGCAGATTGCCGCGCACCTGCTCAACCCCCTGCACCTTGATCACATAGGTGCCCTGCATCAGCTCTGGTTCATCGGTCAGGCGAATTTCCGGCAGAATGAGCCCAAAGGTCGTCGCCACATGGGTTCGCATGTTTGCGATACGGGCATCCAGACCGGTGCCTGCATCCAACACCATGCTCACCAAATCCGGCGCGAATTCCAGATGCAGATCATCAAGATCCAGAATATCCCCAAGCGCCCGGCTTTCCTTTGGCTGCATGACCTCTTCGATCTGCTCTTCCATCTCGGCCTCGGCCTCATCGGTGATTTTCTTGCTCATCCGATAGGCCGTGTATCCCAGAACGCCGCCACCAACGATAAACGGAATGAACGGCAGGCCCGGAACCAATGCAAACAACACCATCAGGACAGCCACAGTTGCCAGCGCGGCAGGGTGTTTGCCCAACTGATCCGCCAGCGCCATGTCGGTCGCACCGGTCGCACCACCACGCGCCAGCAGCAGCGCCGCAGCGATCGAGATGATAACAGAAGGAATCTGCGACACGAGACCATCGCCAACCGTCAGGATCGCGTAGGTTTCAAAAGCAGCCCCCACGGGCATGCCGTGAACCAGGATCCCCATCACCAAACCCATGATCAGGTTCAAAAGGGTGATCAACAGGCCCGCAATCGCGTCGCCCTTCACAAACTTGGAGGCACCATCAAGGGAGCCAAAGAAGGTGGTTTCACGCGATTCCGCTTCACGACGTTCCCGGGCAGTCGCATGGTCGATCGCGCCTGCGGACATATCACTGTCGATCGCCAGCTGCTTGCCTGGCATCCCGTCAAGGGCAAACCGCGCACCCACCTCGGCCATACGGGCGGCGCCTTTGGTGATCACCATGAAGTTCACGATCAGCAGCACGCCAAAGACGACAAGACCAAGGAAGACACTGCCCCCCATCACGAACTGGGCAAAGCCCTCGATCACACCGCCAGCTGCATCAGTGCCTGTGTGACCTTGGCCGATGATAAGCTTGGTCGACGAAACGTTCAGCGACAAACGCAGCATGAGAGAGGCCAGAAGGATCGTCGGAAAGGACGAGAAATCAAGCGGCCGCTCAATGAAAAGAGTGATGGTGAAAATCAGAATCGCCAGACCAAAGGACGCGGCGAGCCCGATATCCAGCACCCAGGCAGGCATTGGCAAGATCATCATCACGATGATCGCCATCAGCGCCAGCGCAAGAAGCACGGTCGGGCTGAACACTTTTTGGATGTCGAAATTTTGCACGAAAGTCTGCCCTTATTTCAGAACGATCAAGGCTTGCGCCGAAGATCCGCCACCGTTCAACGGCACGAGAGAGCCCATGCGGGCCGTTCCCTGCGCGATCAGTGGCGAAGGATTGTGAAGATTGACCAGCGGTTGCGGCGCCGTGAACGTGGCCCGCTGACGGGTCCGCTCCACCGGGAGGGCCGCAACAGTTTCGACCGGCTTCAGCTGAGCACGAACCCGGTCAAAACGCGCGGTGTAACGGTTGGCATAGGTGGGTGTGCGCGAGTGATAGGCGCCTGCCGCCTTTGACCAATCGCCGAATTCATTGTGCAGGTCGCGCAAAAACCGCGCCGCGTATTGGGCATTGGCAACCGGATCGAACATCTGGTCGATGGAATCGAATGCCTGCCCGTGCCATTTGAAATTGATCTGGAAACATCCGACATCAAAGCTGCGCGCGCCACGTTTGAAATGGGAAAACACATAGGCGCGGGCTTCGTCTTCGGTCTGGAACCACTTGCCCGCCCCTTCCATATTGACGGTCCAGGGCCAGGGCTGCAGTCCCTGCTTGCCACCCCGCCCTGTTTCGGTGCGGGTGATTGCACGCAAAACATCCAACGGCACACCCTGATCACGGGCGGCCCGACGCGCAGCAAGATCACAAAGTGCGGAAACCTGCGGCGAGGCCGCAAAGGCCGGTGCAGGCACGATCCCCGCAAACAGCCCAAAAGCGGCCAAACCAGCCGCGACGTACAACCTGAAGGCAGGTTGCTGATATCCCGCAACGGTCGTTGACCGCTGCCGTCTGAAAAAACGAGTCATTTTCGGCATTCTGCCTGTCCAAATGAGGATTCACCCTAATCCTGAAATTAGGCCGAGACCGTTGACAAAGCGTTAGCACTGAACACGCAAAGACCGCCCAAGAGGCGGCCTTTGTCTTTGCAAGATCTGAAAGTGGCTCCGGAATATCAGGATCCGTTGCCGACCTCGTTTTGCCGGGTCACCCGTTCCAAAAGATCGGCGATGCCACCTCGGGTTCCTTCGCTGCTCTCCACCAGGGCGCGGGCGTGGGCCAGGGGCGGCAAGCCTGTCGGCTCTTTTGCGGTTTCCTTGATCTGCGTTGTAACTTCGGCAACCCCGCCAAATTGCTGGGCGGCGTCCGGATCAATTTCAGACAGCGTTTCGCCATCCTGCGAATGCCAGAACCCGCGGGCGGCGGCGTCCTTGTCTTCGACTTCCAGCAGATACTCACCGGCCCGCGCATATTCCCCGTTCTGCCACAGCGCCTCTGCCCGCAGTTTGTCGGCATCAGACCCAGACAAACCCATCAGCTCCACCAGGGCGGCATGGGGTTTTTCCTGAACCAATGCAGCCTTTGCCAGCATCAAGCGGCGCTTGGTGTTGCCCGGTTCCATCGCCAGCTTTTTCAGCAAGGCCTGGGCCTGCTGGGCAAACCCAAGATCAAGCAACCGCGCAGCCACCAGATCGGCAACCGGCTCGACGTCTGCAGCCTTGCCGTTGGCGGCAAAAACCAGGGCATACTGAAGGAATGTGACGTCATCCGCCCGCTCTGTCAGCAGCGTCATCAGCGGTATCATCGCGGTCGCGCGGGCGGCATCACCGTCGTGGCGATCAACCTTGTCCAACTGCGCAAAACTGTCATGATACTGACCCGTCAGCGCCAACGCGGTCACGATTGCCTCGCGCAGATCAGCGCCAAGCTCCGAATCCCGGCTTTCGACTTCGTAGGATGCCGCCAAATCCGGCACATCCGGCGACAGCGCCTTTCGCTCATCATAGCTGAGTTCAATCAATTCGATCAAAGCGCGTGGTGCATTTTCCGTGCGTTCCGCAACCTCTTCGGTCAGCTCTTCTGCAACGGTTTCTATGTCGCCTTCCAGCTTTGCCAGCTCTGCCTCTGCGAGGTTGATGTCAGGAATGTCCTCAACCCCCATCCGGTCAAGCGACCGCAGCGCAGCACCCGCGAGATGCGGGTCACCGGCCTGGGCGAAAAGTTTGCTCAATCGCGGACCCACCTGGATCCGCAGGTGCGGAGGCATCTTGGCAAAAGCCTGCTGAATCGCGTCGGTCTTGGCGCTTTTCTTGATGGTGCCGTCGGCAAGTGCGGCCCAGAATGCCACGTCACTGTTGCAGACCTGTTGGCCGGCAAAGGCGTGATTGACATCCATCTCCTTGCCGTCAAGGATCGCCGCCATCGCGGCCAGAGCCATCGCGTCGTCATGTTCCACAGCGCCCGAGGGCATCATGTTCAAGATCGCCTGCGCCTCAGCTCCGAAACCGAAATAGACATAGGCCCGTGCCAGTCGCAAAACCGCGACCGGGTCAACGTCATCAAATTCACGCACCAGCGCGGCGCGCAGCGGCGGGATCTGCTCGTTAAACGAAGCGTCGGACCCCCAATTGTGCACTGCAACCTGATAGCCAGGCATGCAGTGAGAGGCCTCGCTGCTGGTCGGCGCACGGCGGGCAGAAAGGCCGCTTTCGCGATCGACAGAGGACGTCACAGCGACCTGATCCAGCGGATCAAGCGGACGATCGGCCAGGCCAAGCGGGTCAATGATACGTCCACCATCCCGCGCGTTCATGCCAACCAGATCCAGCAGGCCCTGGTTGGTTGCACGGCCAATTTGCTGCAACAGACGTTGTTCAGACGCATTAACCGTGGCCGCCCGTTCGTTTTCAGCCAGATCCAGCAGCAGATCACTGTTGACCTCAACCGCGACCGGTTCTTCCTCCAGCTTTTGTGGTTCACGGGCTGGTGTCACCTCGGTGGCGGCAGCGACTTGCTGCGCGCTGCGCTCTGGCTTGGGATCCGCCAGCGTCACGGAGGACAGGTTGAGCCCGGTCGATGTCGACCCGCTGACAGGAAGGCGAATTTCCCGGCTGAGTGCCGCCCGCTCTGCCGGATCGGGCTGGGTCACGGCCGGGGCTTCGACCGAAGAGGCGGCAATCTGAATAGTCTGTGTCGGGGTTCGGCCGGAAATCACACCAGCGAGATCCAGCGCCGTGCGGGCATCTGCGGCGGCACGGGCTGCAAGGTTGAACCGATAGCCAGAACCGGATGCCGCACCCAGCCCACCGGGAATGAGCGGCAACGACGTTGGCAAGGTGGCCCCGGTCAACTGACGCGGCGCGCCTCCTTCTCCATCGCGGATATCGACCACGAGAAATCCGTCATCTTCGATAAACGTGCTGATTTCACATTCGCAGCCCAGCTGCAGCTGCAGCGGTTGCCCCGGACCTGCCTGGGAGACCGCCTGCAGCCGGGTGCGGGGGATCAGATTGAACACGCTTGAGGTGTCAAAAACGATCGCTGGCGCATCAACCGACAGGCTGGCGGATTGGCCGGACTGGTTCAGGGACCAGGCCACGCCGTCAGGCAACCGCATGACCAGGCGGGAAAAGCTGTCGTGCTCGCCCGAACGGGTCACGACAGTTTGTGCGCCAGCGGTCGATGCGAGTGCCGCAATAAAGGCAGGTGCGATGGCTCGCCACATTATGCTGCGTCCTGTTTCACCGATTTCAGGGCGTCCTCAAGCTCGGAAAAGCCGGGACGGATATGCGAGGGCGTATTCTGACGGCCCACTTCGATACAAATAGCGGCTGCATGGTTGTGCAGATTGGCCACCAGAACCTCACGGATGAGGGAGTAGAAATGGCCGTCCTCTTCGGTCACAGACTTCACTTTGCCTGCGAAGGGACCAACGATGCCATAGGCCAGGAAAACCCCAAGGAACGTCCCGACAAGCGCGCCACCAATCAGTTTACCCAGAACCTCTGGCGGCTGGTCGATCGAGCCCATCGTCTTAATGATACCAAGAACCGCCGCAACAATGCCGAGAGCGGGCAGACCATCCGCCAGCGACTGAAGCGCATGGCTGGAATGCATGGCATGATGCAGGTTTGCCTCGATCCGTTTTTCCAACACTTCCTCCACCTGGTGGGGGTCGTCATAGTTCATCGACGCAGAGCGCATGGTATCGCAGATCAGGTTCACAGCTTCCTTGTCCGCCAGAATCTTGGGGTAGCGGTTGAAAACAGAAGAGTTTTCCGGATCTTCGATATGCTGCTCCACCTCAACCGGGTTGGCGCGGGCAATTCGGATCAGCGAAAACAGCAGGCAGAGCAGATCGCGGTAATCATCCGGCTTCCATTTGGGGCCTTTGAATACCTTGCCCAGATCTTTCAGCGTGTGCTTCACGCCGCCCATGTCATTGCTGATGAGAAAGGCACCGATGCCTGCACCACCAATCATCATGAATTCGAATGGCAGAGCTTTGATGATGATCGCAAACTTACCACCAGCAAGGAGGTAGCCGCCGAACACCATGACAAAGATAACCACGATGCCTACTATACCAAGCATAGGTCCACTCCGAATTTCGTTTGTTTGTACAAGTTTAGGCGATTCACGTTAAAAAAGCCTGAGGAGTGGCCGCGGCTCACTCCTTTGGAACAGACCCATTGCGACCCGCCAGGACCACGCTGATGGTATAGGCAGCTTGCGGGCTGAGACCCGCCATGATGCCTGCTGCTGCCTCTGGGCGCATCCGCGCGAGGAAACCCGCCGCAAAGGCCGGATCCATTTCCTCAAACAGGGCAGCTGATTCCTTGGGTTTCATCTGCTCGTAGACTGCTGTCAGCCGCGTCAGATCCCCTTCGGTTGCGCCATCAGCCAGGGCGAGCGTGGATTTCAGCTCTTCCTCGGCTTGTTCCAGCGCGACCAGTTTCTGTTCAATCGCCTCATCGGCAATCTCAAGCGCCTTCATGCGGTCTTCGATCTCCGCTTCGCGGGCGCTGAGGGCGGCTTCACGCTCCTTGAAGGCGGCGAGCATGCTTTGCAGTTCCGCAGAAGATGGCATGGATTGGCCTTTCAGCCCGCCCTTAGCTTCGCCGTCTGCGACATCTTCCTGCTGCAGATTGGCAACCTCGCGCGCGATCGCGGGGCCGGCCTCCAGGCCCAGCCGCACAGCGGCCGACCCGATCAGCAAAAGAGCCAGCATCATCAGCGCACTGCCGCGGGCGCGGCGGTTGCGCTGCTTCTTGGCCGGTTTGGCCTTGGGCTGTTTGACTTTGGCTTTCGACATTATGCTACCCGACCCTGTGCACGGTTGTGACGTACAAACATCAAGCCTGCGGGTTTTGCGGGCTCTGCTTCTGCTGCAGGTGCCGGTTCTTTTTCGGCCTCATAGGCCGCAGCCAACGCGTCCGATTCTTCCGCAACAGGTGCTGCCGGTGCCGGGGTCGGGGCTGGCTTTTCTTCTGCCTGGGTCTCGGGCATCGGCACATCTGGCAGATCGTGCATCGAGGCCATCATCAGTTCCAACCGCTGTGCCACCGATTCGGCACGCTCCGTCAGCTGATCCAGCGCCTTGCTGGAGCCATCGGAGACATGGCGCGCGGCCAGCAGCGATTTGTTCAGATCATCAACCTGTGCCGACAGCACGGCAACGGCGCCACCGACGCCTTTTTCCAGGTCATTGAATTTCTTCAGGCGGCGCGACAGCACGAGGCAGTAGAAACCCGCCCCCATGGCACCGGCAGCCAGCAGGATATCCGCAATCAGTTCCATCCCGTTCTCCTAGTTCAATACGAAGTCCATAATCAGCAGATCACGCACCCGGCCCTGACCGGCTGCAATGTTGATCCGCCGCAGCATCTGTGCGCGCAATTTTGGCAGGGCCATCGGATCGGTCAGATCCTCAAGCTCCAGAGCCCTGAGATAACTGTTGAGAACATCGACAATCCGCGGGAGGATTTTTTCGACCTCTGCCTGGTGGGCAAGATCTACCTCCAGCTGGGAACGGAATCGAAGGTGTTGCAACCCGCTTGCTTTGCGCAAGGAGATGATGATCGGTTCCATTTCGATAAAGGCGAGATTGGCGATATCTTCCGCCGACTCACCATTGTCCACGCCTTCTGGCGCCACTTCGGTCGCTTTCACCCCTTCTGGGGCCGCGCTCTGACCAAAGGGAAGAAGGCCTGACTGGACAGCGAAGAATCCCCCACCGGCACCAGCAATCGCAAGAACAACCCCAATGATGAGGGGCATCTTGCTCTTCTTGGCCGGGGCGTCCTGTTCCGTGTCTACTACAGCGTCTGTCATGACTATCCCTAATACGTCGTGCAGCACCTTCTTAGCTTGCGGACACTAACCGAATGTTAAGGGCAATCCGGCAAAAGGGTTGCACATCGGACAGAATGCCGGTGCTACGGAGGTTAATGTGCAGCAGATCAAGAATGTCTGGGCAGGTTTGGATACGCGGAAGCGGCTGATTGCCGTGGGAGCCACGGTTATCGTGATTCTCAGCGTCCTGGCGATGTCCCGTGTGGCGAATACACCCACGATGCAACTATTGTACGCCGGGCTGGAAAGCGGCTCGGCCGGTGATGTGGTGCGAGCGCTGGATCAGCGCGGTACACAATATGAAGTCCGCGGCGGATCAATTTATGTTCCTGCCACGGAGCGAGACGAACTTCGGATGACGCTGGCAAGCGAAGGCCTGCCCGCAAATGGTGGCCGCGGCTATGAGCTGCTGGATTCGCTCAGCGGATTTGGAACCACCTCGCAAATGTTCGATGCCGCTTACTGGCGTGCAAAAGAAGGCGAACTGGCCCGCACGATTGTTGCCAGCCCCCATGTCACGCAAGCGCGTGTTCATATCGCCAACACCGGATCGAATCCCTTCCAACGCACGGCTGAGCCGACTGCCTCTGTGTCGGTTGTGCCGATGGGCTCTCCCATCACACCGCAGCAGGCCAATGCGATTCGGTTCCTGGTGTCGTCAGCTGTGACCGGCCTGTCCGTCGACAATGTCGCGGTGATTGATGCAAACGGCGCGCTGATCGGCTCGCCCGAGGCCGCCGCGGCCGCGGGAGCAGGTACCGACGATCGGTCACAGGCGATTCGTGAACGCGTCATGCGCCTGGTCGAAGCCCGCGTTGGCCACGGCAATGCCGTTGTCGAAGTCAGCGTCGAAACCGTGACCGATACCGAATCCATCCGCGAAAAACGCGTTGATCCGGAAAGCCGCGTGGCCATCAGCACAGACGTGGAAGAGCGCGCCGATTCCTCGCAGAATCAGTCCGGTGAAGTGACTGTGGCCTCCAATATCCCTGATGGGGATGCTGCCTCTGGCGACGGTTCCAAAGCCAGCACCAGTGCAACACGTGAGCGGGTCAACTACGAGATTTCCGAAACCGAAAAGGAAATCATCCGTGGCCCAGGTGCGATCAAGCGGTTGACTGTTGCTGTGCTCCTCAACGGTGTTGCGACCACCAATGCTGCTGGTGAAACCGTGATGGAGCCACGTTCGGAAGAAGAGCTGGGCGCCCTGCGTGAGCTTATTTCAGCTGCTGTCGGGTTCAGCGCCGACCGAGGTGACGTTATCACGCTGAAATCCATGGAGATGCCGACGATCGAACCGCAGGGTACGGTGGTGTCCTCCTCGATCTTCGACAACATCTATCTGGACGCGATGTCTCTGATCCAGATGGCTGCACTTGCTTTGGTGACCCTGATCCTTGGGCTCTTTGTGATCCGCCCGATTCTGTCGAACCAGGCCAGTGTTCCTGCACTTGGTGCGCCGGATGGTGACGACATGGGCGGCCTGCCCGAACTCCCGGCCCTTGGCGGCGGCGACTTTATGGCCAACCCCAATCTTGGTGCGAACCTTGCGCTGGATGGTGAAATCCAGAACGGCGATGGCGGTTTTGAACCGATGGGTGGCATGGGCATGGGCTCTGGCCTGGACGACCTGGGCGGTATGGGCGACCTGCCGGCCTTGGGTGGTGGCCAGGAAAACCCGGTTGATCGCCTGCGCTCCATGATTGGCGAACGCCAGGAAGAAACCGTGCAGATCCTGCGTGGCTGGTTGGAAGAAAATGAGGAGAGAGCCTGATGACGATTGCCCATCTTCTTGAAGATTTCGCACCGCAAACGCCTGTCGTCGCGATGCCCGAAATCAACGAAGCCGAAATCGAAGAGCAAAAATTGGCATCCTATGAAACCGGCTATAGCGCGGGTTGGGATGATGCCGTGACGGCCAAGGACAACGAAGTCACGAAGATTTCGTCTGAACTGGCCAGCTCGCTCGAAGATCTTTCCTTCACCTTCCACGAAGCCCAGAGTCAGCTTCTCGAAACTCTGGATCCCATGTTCAAGGTTTTGACCAGCGCGGTTCTGCCGGATGCGATGGCTGCTAGCTTTGGCCATCACATCGTCGATCAGCTGACCGATATGGCAAAATCACAGGCGGATCAGCCAATCAACATCGTAGTTTCCCCAGGTGAAGGTGCCGCGGTTCGCGCGCTGCTGACGCGCAGCTTTTCTGTGCCAGTTACCGTGCGCGAAGACGTCGGGCTGAGCGCGGGGCAAGCCTATCTGAAGGTGGGTGGAGTGGAGCGAGAGCTCAACAGTGCCGCCCTGATCGACGCAATCAAGGATTCGATCGAAGCCTTTTCTCATCAAATGACCGAGGACAGTAACTATGGATAACTCCGCCGAGATGAAGACGAAATCCCCCGACGCAGCAAATCCGTTTGTCTCTGTCCCTGTTGAAGTCGTGGTGTCTGTTGGCAAGGCGCGCCCCCTGATCCGTGATCTCGTGAATCTCGGTGAAAATGCCATTCTGACCCTCGACAAACGGGTCGAAGACCCGGTCGATCTCTACGTTGGGGATCGTCTGGTGGCGCGCGGCCAGTTGGAAGAGATGGAAGGCGAACAGGCCGGACAGCTGGCTGTTCGACTGACGGAAATTGCCGATCTGCAAAGCGGGCTGGGATGACACGCACTCCTCTTGCTGTTGCTGCGCTTGCACTAGCGCTGGTCTTGGGCCTGCCCGGTTTCGCGGCGGCCCAGGATCTGAGCCTGTCTTTGGGTGATGGGCAATCGCTTTCGGCGCGCTCGATTCAGCTAATCCTTCTGATCACGGTCCTCAGCCTCGCACCGGGGCTGTTGATCATGGTGACCTGTTTCCCCTTCCTTGTGACGGTGCTGTCCATCCTGCGGCAGGCCATTGGTCTGCAGCAGGCACCGCCCAACATGATGATGATCAGCCTGGCGCTGTTTCTGACCTACTTCGTCATGGAGCCGGTTTTTAACGAAGCATGGCAAACGGGCATTAACCCTCTCATCGAAGAACAGATCGACGTCGAAACAGGCATGGAGCGCGCGCTTGTGCCGTTCCGTGAATTCATGGCCGCCCGTCTGGATCCCGATACCTTCTATGCCATTGCGGACCTCCGCCCGGGCACGGCTGGTATTGATCCAACCCCGGATGCACCGCTTTCCACCTTGGTATCCAGCTTCCTTTTGTCGGAAATTGCCCGCGCCTTTCAGGTTGGGTTTCTGGTGTTCTTGCCGTTCCTCGTCATCGACCTGGTGGTAGCTGCGGTTCTGATGTCGATGGGGATGATGATGGTTCCCCCGGCAGTTGTCTCTCTGCCGTTCAAACTGGCCTTCTTTGTTGTGGCAGACGGTTGGAGCCTGATCGCAAGCGCGCTGGTACGCAGCTACTATCCTTAGGGTTTCCGCTGCGCGCCTTTCATTAGCCCGGATTGCAGAAATGCATCCGGGCTTTTTTACGTCCGGTCACCAGCTCAACGAATAGGGACAGGCCCGTGCAGATCACAAAGATCCCCGGTCCGTTCCCAATTGTCTGATACAGCCCTTTGATCCCGCTTTCCTGCCAATGTTGCTGGGCGAGAACGCCGTGTTGCGACCAAGTCGGCCATAGTAGGCGCTCGTTTCGTCGTTCGTGCGGTCGATTTTCGGAACTGCAGCCGCGGTTCCACGCCAGCCCCCGGCCTTAGGCGGCACAGTTCCGGTCCGGATAAATGGCCAATGGGCACATCCCTGCACGGCCTTCCATTCACTCGGAAGACCAGCGGGTACAACACCCTGCTAGTTCCGCACGTAGACGCCACAAAGAAACACCCCCCGAACCCAAAAGGTGTCGGAGGGTGCTGTTAGCAAAACTCGGCCGACTGTTTACTCTCAGCGCACCACGAACTCTGCATGAAGCGCGCCAGCGGCCTTCAAGCTCTTGAGGATGTCGATCATATCGCGGGGGGAAACGCCCAGGGCATTCAGACCCGCAACCACTTCGGACAATGTGGTGGTCTCAGGCACCTCAGCAAGCTGGATGCCCTCTTCCTCGTCGATGGCTGCACCGGTGCGAGGAACCACAACCGTTTCACCATCAGAGAACGGGTTGGGCTGCACCACAAGCGGCGTTTCCTCAATCCGCAGTGTCAGGTTGCCCTGCGCAACAGCAACACGCGAAATGCGCACATCGCTGCCCATCACAATGGTGCCGGACCGTTGATCAACAACAACACGTGCCTTGCGCTGAGGTTCGACCAGGATGTTCTCAATCCGGCCAACCGCATGCGCCGTAGAGCGGGCGTTGGTCCGCTGGACGTCAACCTCTACCGTTCCGGAATCCCGCATCAGGGCGACGCTACGGCCAAATTCAGCATTGATCGCCCGTTCGATCCGGCCTGCCGTGGTGAAATCGGGCTCTCGCAGAGCAAGACGCATGGAGGTCAGCGACGCAAGATCGAAATCGATCTCACGCTCAACCCGCGCACCCGACGGGATCACGCCAGCTGTGGGGACGCCTTGGGTGACAGAGGCGCCTTCGCCCTCGGCCACGGCGCCACCAGCCAGAATGGTGCCTTGCGCAACAGCGTAAATCTGACCATCCGCCGCATTCAGCGGTGTCATGATTAGCGTACCACCCAGCAAGCTCTTGGAATCACCAATGGCGGAGACGGTTACATCCACCGTTCCGCCAACCCGCGCAAAGGGCGGCAGGGTTGCCGTCACGAACACAGCCGCCACATTCTTGGGACGGAACTGTTCGCCGGTCACATTGACCCCCAGCCGTTCCAGGATGTTCGACATGATCTCTTCGGTGAAGGGAGAGTTCCGCAGACCGTCACCCGTCCCGTTCAGGCCAACAACCAGGCCGTAGCCGACAAGATCATTGCCGCGGACCCCGTCGAATTCCACCAGATCCTTCAGACGGATGGCGTTGGCCTGTGCCATCGCAGGCAGCAGAACCAGAGCCAGAAGAAAACGAACAATCCGCATCATGTCAGGAACCTCATCAGGGACAGCTGCGATGTGCGCGCCGTCACGGTGAACAGGCTCTCCAGTTGGAACTGGGCCTCTTCCAGACGGGTCGCGGTTTCGTAGGGATCCGCCTGAACCAGTTCATTGAAGACAAGGCTGAGGCTGGTTTCCGCAGCCGCATTGCGCGCCGAGGTTTGTTCGATACGCCCCTCGATAAATCCGAGGTCCGATTGCATCTGCACCAGTTGATCCGTGCTTTCACGCAGCTCGATCCCCGTTGAACGCAGCAACTCGAACTTCAGGTTCGTGTCGAGCGTCAGCGCAGGCTCATTCACCAGAGAGGAAATCGACAGGCTCATCAGGGTCTGTTTGAACGCAGGATCAGTCGCCAAGAGCGAGACAGTCACCTCCTCGTTCGGACCAACCTTCACCGGATCCATCCGGTCAGGAGAACCGTTGTACATCACCGCATCAAAACCAGCCGGATCGTTGAACCAATCCTCAACAGCCTGAACAATATCTGTCGCGGTGGTCAGACCTGCAACCTCGGTCACGAGGTTCGTCATGAGCGTGTCAAAGCTCTCCAGAGGTTTGGTTTCTGTGTCCTTGCCGCCAAACAGGCTGCGCCCGGCAATTTCCCCGTTCAGCCCGCGAATTGCCTCTGTCAGATAACCGCGCGCCTGATTGGAAATCTGACGAGAGGTGTCATCATTGGGCGAGGTCGTGACCGCAAAGATATCCGATGTCAGCTTGGCTGCATTATCATGCAGCAGCGTGATGTTTTCCTGCGCAGAAGAGGCAAAAAGCGAGGCTTCTGTGTTGGCCACCTGAAAGGATTTCAAGCGACTAAGGCTGCGCTCTACATCAGACAGATAGGTCAGATCACCGCCCAGTTTCTGGGTCAGCTGAGAGGTCTTTCCGGTGCTCAGTTCCTGTGTCAGCGTCGAAATATTGTTTTTCAGATCGACGGAGCGATTGCGCAGGAACAGGTGGTGGGCCATGTCGCCATAGGAAGTCAAAATCATTCGTCAGATCCTCAGAAGCGTTTCCATCAGCTCATCTACGACAGAGATCATTCTGGCGTTCGCTTGGTAAACTTTTTCAATAACAATCAGGTTCTGCAGCTCGGCGTCGCTGTCGACACCCTGAGCCAGCTGGCGCTGTTGCATTTCCGTGTGGGTTGCCTGAGCAAAGGCAACATTCTGTTGGGCGCTGTATTCGCTTTGCGCAAAACGCGACAACAGGTTCGCGCTCAGCGTGCTGGCATCCAGATTGGCCGTTCCCAGGCCTACAGACGACACCAGACGCTTGGTATCCAGCGCGTCAGTATATGCCCGCAGCAGTGATGCATCGCCAGCATTGCCCGGACCGGCGGCATTCAGGCCATCACGCAAGCGCCAGGTTTCCGCCTGCCCCTGCATGGCAACCTTGTCATTCAGCTCGATCCGGTTGGCGATGCCGACAGTATTGGCTGGATCGAAAAAGGCCCCCTGATCGGTAAACAGCCCCGGATCCAGTGCACCCAGTGTCGTATCAAGTGCCGGGTCCTGGAACCGTTCAATCAGATCCCGCGCCACCGCATCCAGATCTTCCTGTGCCTCAACGGTCAGCACGTCGCGCACTTCGAAGTTGGCCGCAAGACTGCCACCGCGCAACGGACCACCCGGACCGGTATCAACATCGATGCCATTGATCTGCAGGCCAGACAGCAGGCCATTGCCCAGCGTCATGTAGGGGAGGGTGTCGGCCTTGCCATCAAAGGTCAGCTCTGCTGGCTGACCATCAAGCAAGACAGCCCCCCCATCCGAAAACAGCGCGACCTGACCACGATCGCGGTTCACAACCTTGACGGGGATGATTTCATTTACCTGATCGATCAGCAGATCCCGCTGGTCCAGCAGAGACACCGTATCAGCACCAGCCGCCTGACTGATGGCAATCTTGGCATTCAGCTTCTGGATTTTTTCCAGCGACTGATTGACCGTTTCAACCTGCACATCAATCGCGCGATCTGCGGCCGTACGTTCATTCCGCAGCCCCTCGGCGGCGTCAGAAATGGACCGAGCCAGTTCCTCTGCCTGGATGGACAGGTCATTCAGTCGAGGACCGGAATCGGGGCGAGAAATCGCCTCGATCAGGGCCGAGTCGAAATCGGTAAGACGCTGGGTGACCGAATAGGGGTCATCCGCCTTGCCGACCAGTTCGACCATGCGGCCATAGAAATCCGACTGCACCTTGGACACGCCAAGTTCGGTGTTTGCGGTGCGGACGCTGGCCTGCAGGCCCGGGTCGTTGAACCGCTGCACCCCGTTTACGCGAACTCCGGCGAAACCGTCCCCCGCACTGGTGAGAGCAACAGAGCGGCGCGAATACCCCGGTGTCAGGACATTCGCCAGGTTTTCCGAGACAACCGAAGTCTGACGGCCCGCCGCCGTCAGCCCGGACATTGCGGAATTGAGAGCACTTGTAATGGTCATGATCAGCCTGCTTTCAAAGGTGCAGTGTCAAAGAGAAAGGCGCGTTATCAGCGCTTGATGTTGGTGGTTTCCTGCAACATCTCATCCACGGTCTGGATGACTTTCGCGTTTGACGAATAGGCGCGCTGTGTCTGGATCATGTTGGTCAGTTCACCGGCCACATCGGTGGCGGATTCCTCACGCGCATAGCCCAGAATATCGCCTGTCGGACCTTCCCCAGCATTCCACAGGAAGTAGGAACCACTCTCGCTTGAGGGCATATAGGTCTGGCGATCCATCGCGATCATGCCATTGGGGTTGGGCAGGTCGACAAGCGGCACCTGATAGACCACGCGGCTGACACCGGTGTCATAGTTGGCACGCACAAAACCCGCCTCGTCGATTTCAACGCCGGTAAAGTTTCCAACCGGGGCACCATCCTTGGAGATCGATGCCGGGGCAAATGTATCAGACAGTTGCGTCAGGCCATTGTCATCACCGATCATGCCGATGTTGATCTCCATCGGGCCACCGGCAACGTTCACGATGATCGAACCGGTTGCAGGATCATAGGCACCGCCGGCAGAGCCCAGGGTCACGGCGTTCAGCGCACCACCAGAGGTCCGGTTGTCATCAAAGGTCAGTGTGTATTCACCGATCGGTGTTGCACCTGTCGCGGTGTCGGTGATGATCATGGTCCATTCGTTGGACTCACCGGTTGCCGGGACGGTTGGGACGAACTCAATCTGCAGCGACTCGGATTTGCCGAGGTTGTCGTAGTATTCAATCGACAGGTTTTCGCTGGTGCCCGCGGCGCCCGACTCGGTTGCAGTTGCAGGCAGGTTCACACCCAGCGACATTTCTGTGGTTGGTTCACCCGACAGTTTGTTCACGTTGAAGCGGACCGGCTCCAGCCCATCCGAGGTATCACGCGCATAGGGCGGGATGGTGCCGTCAGACTGAGCGGGCCAGCCCATCAGAACCAGACCGGACTCGGTTGCCAGCAGACCATCGGCATTGGTCCGGAAAGATGCGGTAGTGGTCAGCATCATTTGCGGATTGGATGCACCAACCTCAACCTCTGTCATCGAGGTTACTGGCAGCATACCGCGGCCACGTACCGCCAGGTCGGTCGCGTTGTTGGTCGATACCAACGGGCCACGTTCGTCGATCAGACGCACGTTCGTGGTGCGTACACCGCCGGCGGAATAGGTGCCACCAGAGGACCCCATGACCATCGAATGGAAATCGGTTTGCACCCGCTTGTAACCAGCGGTCGAGGAATTGGCGATGTTATCGGAAATAGAGGCCAGTCGGCTGGCATTCGCGGTCAGTCCGGACACGCCGGCATTGAGCGAGGAAGAAATCGTCATGGATACGCCTTTCTGCTGCATCGAATCTTTCTTGATGCAACAGCTAGCCGATCGCCCATTAACGGGCGGCTAACAGATAAAATTGTCTGGTCTGTTGGCCGCCCGAAAGGGCAAATCCGTGGAATTACTTCCGCAGGAGGACGATTTCGATCCGATTATTGCGCGCCGCCATCGGGTTTGCATCGGTCAACTTGCGGTCTGCATGCCCCGTGACGCGGTGGATTCGCTTGGATTTGGTCCCACCTGATTCGAGCATAACCCGCGTCATGTCCGCACGTGCATGCGACAGCTCCCACACTGGATTATTGGCGACCACAACAGGGTGCGAACGGGTATGCCCACCAACCGCAATGTTGTTTTCAACCACACCTGTCACACGCGCGACCATCTCGATGATGTCGCGGAACAGAAGCGTTGGCTCAGGCGTGCCTTCCTTGAACAGCGGAGAAGTCTCTGTGTCGAAGAGTTCGATCACCAGTCCCTCATCCGTGACGCGCGTGATGATATGCTGCGCCATCTCAAGCGAGACCATGCTTTCACCACCACGACCGTTCAGTTCTTCGGCCAAGGCGCGGAAGGTCTCATCCGTCTGTTCGCGTTCCTGATCATCCTGAACCCCGGTATCACCCTGGGCCTGCTGCGCATCCATCGGGTTGGTGTCAGATGCACCCGTCCCGTTCTGCGGTTTGATCTGTTCGGTGAACATGCTGTCACCGTTGAACGCGCCATTGCCGCCACCAGACACCCGGCTGAGCGGAATGGACGGCGAAAAGTAATCCGCCAAACCCTTGCGTTGTTTTTCTGTCGTTGCGTTGAGCAGCCACATCAACATGAAGAATGCCATCATTGCCGTCACGAAGTCCGCATATGCGACCTTCCATGCGCCACCGTGGTGACCATCGCCACCACCTGATTTCTTCTTCTTGATGATAATGGGCGCCACATTGCTCTGTGCGCTCATATCCACCACCTATTTTCACCCACTACCGGGATATCAGGTGGTGTCTTAAGTGAGGCTTAACAGATAAATTTGCCGGCAGTTATAGACGCCCAAACTCTGCACCTTGCCAGCCCCGGACGCGGAAACCTGCCTACAGGGTCCAGCGTCCGCAGGCTTGCTGTCTCAGTTCTCCAGCAAAATGTCCCCGTAGGTGTCGCGCAATTTGTTTTTCAAAACCTTACCCGTGCCCCCAAGCGGCAAGCTGTCGACGAACACCACCCGGTCGGGCACCTGCCAGCTGGCCACTTTGCCATCATAGTGCGACAGCAGTTCGTCGGCGTTCAGGTCAGGATCGGATTTGATGGCAATGATAACCGGCCGTTCGTCCCACTTGGGGTGTCGGGCTGCGATGGCTGCGGCCTGGGCGACTTTGGGATGGGACATTGCGATATCTTCTAGCTCAACCGTCGAAATCCACTCACCTCCGGATTTGATGATGTCTTTTGAGCGATCCCGGATAATCATGTAGCCATCCTGATCCAGGGTTGCGACATCGCCGGTATCAAACCAACCATCATCGGTAAGAGCGGATCCATCAGCGCGGAAATACTGATCGATGATCCAGTGGCCCTGGATCTGAAGATTGCCCTGCGTCTGGCCATCGCGCGGCAGGACCGTGCCCTCATCGTCCACGATCCGCAAATCGACACCATAGGGCGGTCTGCCCTGCCCCTCTCGCAGCTTTGCCTGCGCCTCTGTGTCCAGCGCATCGTGTTTCTGCAAAAGCTGGTTCAATGTTCCCAGAGGGCTGGTTTCAGTCATGCCCCAGGCATGGACCAGATCCACACCATATTTGTCGCGGAAGGTCGGGATCATAACGGTCGGCAAAGCAGATCCTCCGACGATGGTGCGCTCCAGACTGTCCGCGGTAGAGCCCGTTTCGGCCAAACCCTGCAGCAATCCCATCCAGATTGTCGGAACGCCCAGCGCCACTGTGACCTTCTCAGCGTCGATCAGTTTGGCAAGGCTGACCCCATCAAGATGCGGTCCCGGCAAAACCAGTTTGGCCCCAACTGAGGCAGCAATATAGGGCGTGCCCCAAGCGTTGACATGAAACATGGGAACAACCGCCAACACGGTATCACGCGCCCGAAGCCCCATGCCATCCGGCTGATTTCCCCCCAAGGAGTGCAGCACGCTGGTACGATGGGTGTATTCCACGCCCTTGGGGTTGCCCGTCGTACCGGAGGTATAACAGAGACTGGACGCCGTGTTTTCATCCAACTCCGGCCAGTCAAAGCGCCCATCTTCGGCGGCGATCAACTCATCATAAAACAGGACGCCCTCAATCTGTTCTGCAATGGCTTGGTCACGGGGGCCCATCACAACAATATGGCGGACACTCGAGATATGAGCGCGAAGCTGGGCCACCGCAGGAACAAAGGTGGTGTCGATGAACAGCACCTGATCCTCGGCATGATTGATGATGTAGTTCAGCTGTTCAGGTTTCAGGCGCGGGTTAATCGTGTGGCAGACATACCCGGCACCAGAGACGGCAAAATAGATTTCAAGGTGCCGCCGGTTGTTCCAGGCAATGGTTCCACAGCGTGCGCCCTGTTCCAGGCCGAGACGCCCCAACGCAGCCGCCAGTTTGCGTGCGTTCTGATCGATATCACGCCAAGTCACATGCACTGTTTCGCCGGACGTTTCGACAGATGTCACCGTAGTTGCACCGTGAAAGCGGCCCGCATGTTCGATCAGCGACCCGATGGTCAGCTGTTTGTGCATCATCTTGCCAAGCATATCGTCATGTACTCCAAGTCAGAAATTCAAATATGTGCTGCAGCGTCGCGGATCATGTCCGCTGCTTTTTCCGCGATCATGATGGTTGGCGCATTGGTATTCCCACCGACAAGGCGTGGCATGACCGAGGCATCAACCACCCGCAGACCGTCCAACCCGTGCACCCGTAGCTGAGGATCCACCACAGCCATGTCATCCATGCCCATCTTGCAGGTGCCAACCGGGTGATAGATCGTATCAGCCCGATTTCGAATGTGCTGTTCCAGCGCGGCGTCATCTGGCTCGCCTTCGATAAACAGCTCTTTGTGAATGTAGCCCGCCAAAGGCTCTGCCGCCATGATCTGGCGGGTCTTGCGCACGCCCTTCATCAAGACATCCAAATCCTCAGGATCAGATAGAAAACCAGGATCGATGCGGGGTGCGGCCATCGGGTCGCTGCTCTCCAGCGTGACCGATCCCCGCGATTTTGGACGCAGGACGCAAACATGACAGCTGAAACCATGCCCCAGATGCAGCTTGCGGGCGTGGTCATCCACGATGGAAATCACGAAATGCAGCTGCACATCGGCGCGGTCCCCAGCCGGATCGGTCTTGAAGAACGCTGCCCCCTCGGCAAACGGAGTGGCAATCATCCCCGTGCCAGTCTTGCGCCAGTTCAGGATATGACCCAGCAGAGAGACGCTGCCCGGCAACGAGATACCAAAATTGTCGCGATCCCTGGATTTATAAGCCAGGGTGAAGTCCAGATGATCCTGCAGGTTCTGTCCCACACCTGGCAGGTGGTGCCGCATCTCGATGCCGTGGGGGCGGATATCCTCTTCGCGGCCAACGCCGGACAGCTGCAAGAGCTGTGGAGAATTGAACGCCCCGCCACAAAGGATCACCTCACGCGCGGCTTTGACCTCATGGCTTTGTTGATGCTGCAAATACTGGACCCCAACGGCGCGCTTGCCGTCAAACAGGATGCGGCTGGCGTGCGCCCCGGTGAGAACCGTCAAATTGGGCCTGTCCATAACGGGATGCAGATAGGCCGCCGCCGCCGAGCAGCGTTCACCGTTCCTGGCCTCGTCATGAAACTGGGTGACCTGATAAAGGCCGATGCCTTCATTGTCGCCGGAGTTGAAATCATCCACCTGCCGGATCTGCAACGATTGACCCGCCGCGACAAAGGCATCCGTTATGGGGCGCGGTGATTTCTGGTTGCTCACCTGCAGGGGGCCGCTTGCACCGTGGACGTCATTAGCGCCGCGTTCGTTGTTCTCAGCCTTGCGAAAGTAGGGCAACACCGATTGCCAGTCCCAGCCCTCGCAGCCAAGGCTGGCCCATTCATCATAGTCACCGGCGTGGCCACGAATATAAAGCATGGCGTTGATCGCACTGGAGCCGCCCAGCCCCTTGCCCCGAGGCTGGTAACCGCTGCGCCCGTTCAAACCGGGCTGCGGCACTGTCTCATAGGCCCAGTTGTTGATTTTTGGTCGGCCCGGCAACATCGCCACCACGGCGGCTGGAGCCCGAACAAGAATGCTGTCTCCGCGCCCACCGGCTTCCAGCAGGCAGACAGTTGTGTTCGGATCTTCGCTCAACCGCGATGCAAGCGTTGCCCCTGCCGAACCGCCCCCCACGATGACATAATCCGCCTGCATAACGATCCTCCCGCACAACCAACATCTTGCAGCGCTCCCCCGCTGCGCAGGATCATTGACCCCACAGCCAAGATGAGCGCCGCAATTGGATCGCCTGTCCACACTGACGGAACGTCAATGCATCGGGGATCAGCCCAGAACGGTTTCAACCGCACGCTGAGTGGCTGCAACAATCTGGTCCGCATCTTGTCTGGTCAGGCAGAAGGGCGGCGCAAACCCCAGAATATCCCCCTGAGGCATCGCGCGGGCGATGACCCGGTCCTGCTCTAACAGGGCTGCGGCCACTTGCGGTCCGATCTTGCGGGCGGGATCAAACAGCCGACGGTCATCGCGGTCTTCCACGAATTCGACAGCAGCCAGCATGCCCTCACCGCGGATGTCACCCACATGCGCATGCGACCCCAATGCCGCACGCAGCCCCTCTTGCAGGTAGGCACCGACGGTTCCGGCGTTCTCGACCAGTCCCAGCTTGTCGATCAGCTCCAGATTGGCCACCCCTGCGGCAGCCCCGATGGGATGTGCCGAATAGGTCCAGCCGTGACCAATCGGGCCATTCTCGTCGGTGCCCTGCTCCAGCACCTTCCACATCCGATCAGACACGATAGATCCTGACAGCGGCGCATAGGCCGAGGTCAGCCCCTTGGCGATGGTGATGATATCGGGCTTCATACCGTAGTGGTCCGAGCCAAACATACTGCCAAGCCTGCCAAATCCGGTGACAACCTCATCCGCGATCAGCAGGATGTCATGTTTTTTGAGAACGGCCTGGATCGCATCCCAATAGCCCGCAGGTGGCGGCACGATACCGCCTGTTCCCAACACCGGTTCACCGATGAAGGCCGCGATGGTATCGGCGCCTTCCGCCTTGATCAGAGCCTCAAGCGAGGCAACGCATTGCGCCACAAACTCCGCTTCCGACTGGTTGGTATCCTCCCGACGGAAGTAGTAGGGCGCATCTGTGTGCACGACCTGCGCCAGGGGCAGATCGAATTTCTTGTGGAACAGCTCCAACCCGGTCAGTGAACCTGTCATCAGGCCTGAACCGTGATAACCGCGCCAGCGAGAGATGATTTTCTTTTTCTGCGGACGCCCAAGGATGTTGTTGTAATACCAGACCAACTTAATGTTGGTTTCATTCGCATCAGAACCGCCAAGTCCAAAATACACCTTGGACATACGGGACGGCGACCGATCCAGAATCATCTTTGCCAGCGTGATCGACGCCTCTGTCCCATGGCCGACATAGGAATGGTAATAGGCCAGTTCCCGTGCTTGTTCCGCGATGGCGTCGGCGATTTCCTGACGGCCATATCCGACATTCACGCAGTAAAGCCCTGCAAAAGCGTCCAGAAGCTGGGTTCCATCCCGATCTTCGATGTGAACCCCACTGGCCGTCCGGATCACCCGGTTCGCGCTTTCACCACGCGCGTGCTGCGCAAGATGGGTGGAGGGATGAAAAAAGCAATCGCGATCCCAGGCATCAAGATGATCATTGGTCAGCATATTCGGTCCTCATATCTGCGGACCCAAGGCGCGGATCCATATTTTGTACACAACCAGTCAAACGAAATGCATTCCGTCAAGCGTTTTTCCGAAGATAACCGGTAAAAGCTCACCAAACCCCGATAGGAATTGCCAGATCAATTCCGATTTGTGTACAAATTCAAGGAATCAGTGAAAAAGAGCCCTTCCATGCCAGCCATCGACCTCCCCTTTTCCAGACAGGAATACGACCGACGCCTAACCAAAACACGGGCCGCCATGCAGGCACTCGATCTGGATATCCTTTTTGTCACGGACCCTTCCAATCAGGCATGGCTGACGGGCTATGACGGATGGTCCTTTTACGTTCATCAGGGGGTCATCCTCCCGCAGGAAGGTGATCCGATCTGGTGGGGACGGCGGATGGATTCCTTTGGCGCCCGCCGTACCGTGTGGATGCAGGAAAGCGAGATCATCGCCTATGACGACAGCTACGTCCAATCGACCACGCGTCACCCGATGCAGGATCTTGCCCAGCATCTGCTGGCCCTCGCGGATCGACAGGGGTCTGCCCGCCCGCGCATCGGGGTCGAGATGGAAAACTACTATTACTCAGCCAAGGCCCATGCCGTTCTGGCCAATGCCATGCCCGAGGCACATCTCATTGATGCAACCGCGCTGGTGAACTGGCAGCGCGCTGTCAAATCCGACGAAGAGCAGGTCTTTATCCGCAAGGCCGCCCGGATTTCCGATCATATCATGCAGCTTGCCATCGATCGCGCGGCCCCCGGTCAACGCAAGAATGAACTGGTTGGCGATATCATGCAGGCGGGCATCTATGGCACTGGCGGGGGTTGGGGGGGTTTCCCGGCGGTTGTTTCCCTCACCCCCTCCCGGCAGGGCGCCACCGCGGCGCAACTGACTTTTGGTGGGCCCGAGAGTCAGATGGAGGGGGCAACTTTCTTTTAAC
>Ga0160419_100418_pt1 | contig 27324 bp, 28 predicted proteins | sample CelAP2metagpilot_2_FD_108196 | JGI IMG/M metagenome (GOLD analysis project Ga0160419, IMG submission 108196) | Phycosphere-associated microbial communities from Cellana algal ponds in Kailua-Kona, Hawaii, USA - Cellana AP2-4-25 metagenome pilot ... | reverse complement strand
CCCGCAGGTCCAGACCAAAGGACAGCGCAAACCGGTCAAGGGCCGCAACGGGCCGTCTGGCGTGAAACGATTGGCCGGGGCTGTGAATGTCGAACCGTTCCTGCAAAGGCTCTGTGCCCTTTCGGTGCGACCACTCGTTGAAATCGCCCGCGATCACGCAATGTGCGTCTTTGGCTGTTGCCGCGTTCAATACGTCAAACTGCGCGCGGCGGTCACGGCGCATCAGACCCAGATGCGCCCCCACCACTGTCAGCCCGGCGCCGATGTTCAGCTTCACACGCACAGCGCCGCGTGGTTCCAGCCCCGGCAGGTCGAGCCTTTGTATGTCGTCGACCGCAATGCCCCTGCGCAGCAACACCGCATTGCCGTGCCATCCCAGACTGAGTTTGTTTTCCGACAGTTCCAGCAGCTCAAAATCACTCTCCTCCGCGATCATCGCCCGAGGCAGCGCGGGGCGGCGGGATCCAAGCCGCCTGTCGGCTTCCTGAAGCAGGACGATATCTGCCTCAAGCCCGTTGATGACCTGCAAGATCCGCTCTGGCTTGCGCTGTTGATCAAGGCCGCGGGCCTTGCGCATGTTGTAACTGGCAATACGTATCTGGTGATCCTTCATCCCTGTTATATAGGGACAGGACCGCTGGAATTTAACACGCGACCGGCAAAACAGATATGAGACTGATCAAGGAAAACGGCATCACCATGTTGGTGATCTGGGCGCTGCTGCTGTCGACAGGGCTGGTGGCGCTTGGACTTGCGCGCTGGTCGCTTGCCTTTGTCAGCATCGCCACGCTGGCGCTGTCTCTGGTGCCGCCGCTGCTTGCAGCGCGTTGGTCACTGGCCCTGCCCCTGCCCTTCCTGCTGTTCACCACATTGTTCTTCTTCGCCTCGATCTTTCTGGGGGAGGCGTTCGATTTCTATGAGCGTCTTTGGTGGTGGGATCTGGCCCTTCATGGCTCTTCGGCTATGGGGTTTGGGCTGATCGGGTTCCTGTTTGTCTTCATGCTGTTTGAAGGCGACAGGTTTGCGGCCCCGCCGTCCGCGATTGCCTTCATCAGCTTCTGTGTGGCCATGACGGTGGGTGCGACATGGGAGGTTTTTGAATTTGCGATGGATGCGTTCTTTGGCCTGAATATGCAGAAATCAGGGTTGGATGACACCATGGGAGACCTGATCGTGAATGCGATTGGCGGGATGGTGGCAAGCGTGACCGGATATTTCTACCTGCGGCGCAATTCCGCAGGGGTGCTGGGCCGGGGTCTGGAGCAGTTCATACAGATGAACAAGCGGCTCTACCTCAAATACAAGCAGCGGCTGAAAAAGTGACACTGCGATTGACCAATCTCAATCGCCGCTGAGCAAGACCGCCCATGATCCAGCGCAGAGCAATCTGACAGCAGGAGGGCTGACCGATGGTACTGCCACCGCAATACGGATCACCCGAGCCAGCCCCGAAACAGGGTTGGTTTCCAACTGCCTATACGATCCTGTTTGTCCTCGTCATCGTCATGGCCGCTTTGACGTGGATTATCCCCGCTGGCGAATATGAGCGCGCGCCCAACAGCGCCCTTGGCAAGGATGTTCCGGTGCCCGGCACCTATGCGCAGGTCGAAGCCGCGCCGCAGGGGTTTGTCGAGGTGATGCTGGCGCCCATTGCGGGGTTCTATGACCCTGCGAGCTATAGCGCCAATGCGATTGATGTCTCTCTCTTTGTGCTGATCGTCGGGGGGTTTCTGGGGGTCGTGACGGCCACCGGTGCGATCAACACCGGGGTGGCGCAGGCCATGCGCAGGCTCGAAGGGCGGGAGAAATGGATGATCCCGATCATGATGGCGCTTTTTGCGGCGGGCGGGACGACCTACGGCATGGCGGAGGAAACGCTGGCCTTCTACGTGCTGCTGATCCCCATCATGATTGCGGCGGGCTATGACGCACTGACCGGGGTGGCGATCATCATGCTGGGTGCGGGTGTTGGCGTGATCGGCTCCACCATCAATCCGTTTTCGACGGCCATTGCGTCAAACGCCGCGGGCATCCCCTTTACCGATGGCATGCCGCTGCGATTTGTGATCCTGGGCCTTTCATGGCTGGCCGCCGTCGCCTTTGTGATGCGCTACGCCGAACGGGTGCGGCTGGACCCCGCCCGGTCGCTGGTGGCTGCGCTGAAGGAAGAGAACGAAGCGCATTTTCTGCAAAAACACGCCCCGGAAGCGGGCGCGCAACTGACGGCGATGCAGATTGTGATCCTGATCCTCTTTGCAGCAACCTTTGTCGTGATGGTTTGGGGCGTCTCGTCCCAGGGATGGTGGATGGCGGAAATGTCGGCGCTGTTCCTCACCTCCTCCATCCTGATCGGCACACTTGGGTGGCTGGGAGAGAAGGTGTTCACCAACGCCTTTGTCGAAGGAGCGCGTGATCTGCTGGGCGTGGCACTGGTGATCGGGTTGGCGCGGGGCATCGTGATCATCATGGATCAGGGCCGCATCACCGACACCTTTCTGCACACGTTTGAGGGATGGATCACCGGCATGTCGCAGGTTGCATTCGTGAACGCACTTTTTGGAATCGAGGCCTTGATGAGCTTTCTGGTCCCGTCCACCTCCGGCCTTGCGGTATTGTCCATGCCGATCATGGCACCGCTTTCCGACTTTGCAGGCGTTGACCGGGATATTGCGGTCACCGCCTTTCAAACCGCCATCGGGATCACCAATCTGGTGGCCCCCACCTATGCGGTGGTTGTCGGCGGTCTGGCCATCGGACGGGTGCCTTACAACACCTGGCTGCGGTTCATCTGGCCGTTGCTGCTGATCCTGACGGTGATGTCGATGGCGCTGCTCAGCGCGGCGGTGATGCTATGACCGCGCCCCTTGGTGTCCATTCTGAGGTTGGGAAACTGCGGAGCGTTATGGTCTCTCGCCCCGGTCTGGCGCATGAGCGCCTGACCCCCAGCAATTGCGACGCGCTGCTGTTTGACGATGTGTTCTGGGTGGACGAGGCGCGCAAGGATCACTTCGCCTTTTGCGACAAGATGCGTGACCGGGGGGTGGAAGTGCTGGAACAGCACGACCTGCTGACCGAAATTCTGGATCAGCCGGAGGCGCGCGCATGGCTTTTGGACCGCAAGATCACCGAAGACCACATTGGTGTTGGCATGATGGAGGACCTGCGCGGCTGGCTGAATGAACTGCCCTCCACCGCGCTTACCCGGTTTGTGACAGGCGGCATCACGGTGCAGGACCTGCCCTTTGCGCCGCACAGCATGTTTGGACGCTTCCTTGGGCCGGATGGGTTTGTGCTGCCGCCCTTGCCCAACCTGATTTTCACCCGCGATACCTCGTGCTGGATCTCTGGAGGGGTGACGCTGAACCCGATGCACTGGCCCGCGCGCCAGCAGGAGACGCTGATTGCCGCTGCCATCTACCGGTTCCATCCCCGCTTTGCAGGCAAGACAAAGGTCTGGTGGGGCAACCCCGATCAGGACTTTGGCCCCGCGACTCTTGAGGGCGGCGATGTGATGCCCATCGGGCACGGATGTGTTCTGGTGGGCATGGGCGAACGCACGACACCGCAGGCCGTGGGGCAATTGGCCGTCTCCCTGTTTGATCAGGGTGTGGCGACGCGTGTCGTCGCCTGCCAGATGCCGGCCTCCCGCGCGGCGATGCACCTTGATACGGTGTTTTCCTTCTGCGCGCAGGACACTGTCACCAGCTTCACGCAGGTGGCCGATCAGATCAAATGCTACTCCCTCTATCCTGATGACAAACAAGCCCTGCGCGTGGTCGAGGACCCCGGCCATATCTTCGATGTGGTGCAGGAAGCGCTGAAGATCGACAGCCTCCACATCATCGGCACCGGCGGCGATGCCTTTGAGCAGGAGCGGGAGCAATGGGACGATGGCAACAATGTCGTCGCGTTGGAGCCGGGTGTGGTGCTGGCCTACGACCGCAACGTTCATACCAACACGCTGCTGCGCAAAGCAGGGATTGAGGTGATCACCATCCGGGGCGCGGAACTGGGCCGCGGGCGCGGCGGTGGGCACTGCATGACCTGCCCCATCTCACGCGATCCGGTGGAGTAACCGATGTCCTACAACCTCAAGAACCGCTCTTTCCTGTCCCTGCGCGACTTCACCCCGCAGGAGATCAGGTTCCTCCTGAAGCTCGCGGCTGATCTGAAGGCCGCCAAATACGCAGGCACCGAACAACAGAGCCTGAAAGGGCGGGAGATCGCTCTGATTTTCGAGAAGGATTCAACCCGCACCCGCATCGGCTTTGAAGTCGCCGCCCATGATCAGGGCGCGCATGTCACCTACCTGGGCCCCTCAGGCAGTCACATCGGCAAGAAGGAAAGCGTCAAGGATACCGCGCGCGTGCTGGGCCGGGTTTATGACGCCATCGAATACCGTGGCTTTGGTCAGCAGATCGTGGAGACCCTCGCCGCGTGGTCGGGCGTGCCGGTCTACAACGGCCTGACGGATGAATTTCATCCCACACAGATCCTCGCAGATGTGCTGACAATGCGCGAACATGTGGACAAACCACTGGGTCAGATTGCGTTCTGCTTTCTGGGCGATGTCGGCAACAACATGGGCGACAGCCTGCTCATCGGTGCGGCGAAACTCGGCATGGACGTGCGGCTGTGCGGCCCGAAAACGCTCTGGCCGGACAAGAAGATCGTGCATGCAGCGCTTGCCGAAGCGAAAGCCACGGGCGCGCGCATCCTGCTGACCGAAGACGTGCAGCAGGGCGTCAGCGCATGTGATGTTGTCTACACCGACGTCTGGGTGTCCATGGGAGAGCCGGAGAACGTCTGGGCCGAGCGGATCAAACTGCTGATGCCCTATCAGGTGAACGCCGATGTCATGGCCATGACCGGCAATCCGCATGCCAGGTTCATGCACTGCCTGCCCGCGTTTCATAATACCGAAACAGAGGTGGGCACACATATCCGCGACACGTTTGGACTGGACGCGATGGAAGTGACGGAGGAGGTTTTCGAAAGCCCCGCCTCCATCGTCTTTGATCAGGCGGAGAACCGGATGCACACCATCAAGGCCGTTCTGGTCGCAACTTTGGGGTCCTGAATGCGCATTGTCGTTGCTTTGGGTGGAAACGCCTTGTCAAAACGGGGCGAAGCCCTGACCGCTGCGGGTCAACGTGCGAGTATTCGCGTTGCGGCCAAATCCCTCGCCACGCTGCTGGAGGCAGGCCATGAGGTGGTGATCACCCACGGCAACGGTCCGCAGGTGGGGTATCTGGCCTTGCAGGGCGGACCGTTCCCGCTTGATGTGCTGGGGGCAGAGACGGACGGCATGATCGGCTATGTCCTGCAACAGGAGCTGGACAACGCCTATGCGCCTGCGGCGAAATACGCGACCCTGCTGACCCAGATCGAAGTGGATCCGCGCGATCCGGCCTTCCGGACCCCGACCAAGTTCATCGGCCCGATCTATACCGAAGAAGAAGCCGTTCAGCTCAGCGCGGAGCGCGGCTGGACGATTGGTCGGGACGGCGCGCATTTTCGCCGCACGGTCCCCTCCCCCCGGCCGCAGCGCATCCTGGAGATCGACGTGATCAACCTGCTGCTGGATCAGGGGGTGATCGTGATCTGCGCAGGCGGGGGCGGCATTCCGGTTGTGCAGAAACCCGACGGGATGATGGTTGGCGTTGAGGCGGTGATCGACAAGGACCACGCCAGCGGCCATCTGGCGCGTGCGTTGAACGCCGATGCCTTCCTGATGCTGACGGATGTCGAAGGGGTCTTTGATGGATGGGGCACGCCGGACCAGCAGGTGATCCGCCACGCAACACCACAGGCGCTGAGCGAAAAGACCTTCCCCGCAGGGTCGATGGGGCCAAAGGTTGAAGCCGCCTGCGACTTTGCCCGCGCCACAGGTGGCTTTGCAGCCATCGGACGGCTGGCGGATTGCATGGCATTGGTTGAGGGGACAACGGGCACGCGGGTCAGCATGGATACGCCAGCGGGGTGATCAATCCGCACAACGACGTGACCCAATCTTGGTGACCGGGCTGAGATTGAGCCATTTGACAAAGGCGTCACGCGCCCAATTGTCCCCAAGCACCTCGACCCGGTCGGTCTCCATCGCGCGGGACGGGGTGATATCGCCCCGGATGAGGTAGATTGCGTCCCGAAGCGTCGATGCCAGATAGAGGTTCACCTCGCCCCCCGGATCTTCGAGGCACAGCTCGCACCGGCCCTTCTGGTTAAGAAACCACCACCACCGTTTCGCCTCTGTCTGGTCGGTAAGTTCCAGCCTTACAAGGCAGCGCTTGCCAGCAAATGCGTTCGGGTCGGATGCGCTTTCCAGGCTCCAGACCAGCAGTCCCAAATCAACTTCATGCGCCTTGAGTTCCCTGCGGGTCCAGCGTTGACCCCAGACGCCCAATGCCTCCACCAGGGGGACAAACTCCTGCCCCGCTTCGGTCAGGGCATAAGCCGGGTGCCGGTCTCCGACATCCTGGCGCGCGATCACCCCTTCCTCCACCAGCCACTTCAACCGGGAGGACAACAACGATGGGGACATGAGCGGCACACCGCGCTGCAATTGAGAGAACCGGCGCGGCCCGGCCGCCAGATCCCGGACGATCAACGCATTCCACCGTTCGCAAAAGACTTCTGCGGCTTTGGCGACGGGGCAAAACTGGCCGTAGGACTTCATAATAGACTTCCTCCGTATCGCTACAGATTTCGAACTATACCCGGCAATGGCTTTTGGGTCACGATCTGGCTGATCACATTTGAACAGACGGAGGATACCCATGAGCAAGGCAGCAGCAGACACCGGACAGGTTTCGGCCTCAGCCGCAGAAATCTATGATGCGTTCTTTGTGCCCGCACTTTTTGGCGCATGGGCCGGGCCGCTTTGCGAGGCCGCAGAGGTGGGCGCGGGGCATGCCGTGCTCGACGTTGCCTGCGGGACCGGGGCAACGACCCGCGACGCGGCGCGGCGGGTTGGGCAGCAAGGGCATGTTGTCGGGCTCGACCTGAATGAGGGAATGCTGGATGTTGCCCGGTCCCGCGCGCCCGCCATCGCTTGGACCCAGGGACCCGCAGAGGCGCTGCCTTTTGCCGACGAGACGTTTGACCGGGTGCTGTGCCAATTCGGCCTGATGTTCTTTGATGACAGGTCAACAGCATTGCGGGAGATGATCCGCGTGCTGCGTCCGGGGGGGCGGCTTGCGCTGAGCGTGTGGGATGATGCCGATACCTCTCCCGGTTATGCGGCGATGATCGCGCTGATTGACAGGATGTTCGGATCCGAAGCCGCGGATGCGCTGCGGGCCCCCTTTGTGCTGGGTGACAGGCAGACACTGCGCGGGGTGCTGGACGGCGGCGGGCTGGCAGAGGCGGACATCCAGACTGTGCAGGGCACCGCACGGTTTGCGTCGATCCGGGAATGGGTTCGGCTGGACGTGCGGGGCTGGACGTTGAGTGACTACATCGATGACGCAGGTTTCGAAGCCCTTGTCGCCGCTGCGGAAAGCCGATTGCAGCGCTTTGCGTCAGAGGAGGGTGCGGTCGCCTTTCCTGCGCCTGCCCATCTTGCGGTCTGGCAGAAACCGGCCCCTTGATGGGGCACAGGCCGGATTGGCACTCACCGTGTCGAAGCGTTCCTCTCCGTTCAGCTCAACCCATCATATTGCGCCAGCCGCCTCAGCACTGCGTCCCGCTCTTCCAGCAGTTCCAGAACCAGCGCCACACCTGCGGTGTTGATCCCCAGATCACGGTTGAGGCGGCGGGCCTTTTTGGCGCGCACGATGCTGCGGCCCATGAACTGCCAACTTTCCACGCTGTTGCCTTTGGGTTCCAGCACCCCATGTTGCACCAGTTCCATCACCCAGGCTTCATCCGCCTGACAGAAGCGGCACAGGTCCTGTAGGGACAAGGTGGTCACAACCGTGCTGTGCGGTTTGGTCTTTTTCATCTCCTATCCTCCCAGATGGGCGCGCGGGTCAAAGGGCATCTCCTTTGACATCTTCTCGAAAAAGGCGCGCGCTTGCGCGGTTTCGACTTTCGGGTTCACAATCTTGAGCGTGGCATAGATGTCGCCTGCCGGTGTTCCCGGCAGGCCCTTGCCCTTCAGCCGCATCTTCTGACCGGTCCGCGCGTTCCTGGGGATGCGCAGATCCACCTTGCCTCCGGGGGTTGGCATCACGACCTGCCCGCCCAACGCAGCCTCCCACGGCGCGATCGGCAGATCCAGATGCAGGTCCCTGCCATCGGGGCGGTAGACCGGATGGGGGGCAAAGCTGACTTCGAGAAACAGATCACCCGCAGGTCCCTGACCAAATCCCGGCTCCCCCTGCCCTGCCAGCCGGATATGCTGGCCTGCGCCAATGCCCTTCGGGATGGCCACAGCGATGGTGCGGTTCTTCAGCGTGACAGTGCCGTCAGGCCCGACCACGGGAGATCTGAGGCTCAGCTGCCGGGTCGCGCCGGTAAAGGCATCCTCCACCGCCACCTCGATCCGGCCATGGCTGTCGGCCCCGCGCGCGGCCCCCATGCCGCCCCTCGGGGTGCGGTCACGGCGGAACAGGGTTTCAAAGAACTCGCTGAATGCCGCATCGTCAGGCCCGCCGCTGTCTGAGAACGCAAACCCGCTGTCCCACCCCGGCGGCGGGCTGTAGCCCGCGCTCCCCTGCGGAGGCTCCTTGCCCAGCTGGTCATAGGCCGCGCGGCGTTCGGGATCCTTGAGAACCTCATAGGCTTCGTTCACATCCTTGAACTTCGCCTCCGCTTCAGCGCCCGTGTTGATGTCAGGGTGATAGGTCCGCGCCAGCTTGCGAAAGGCTTTCTTGATCTCTGCCGCATCCGCCCCGCGCGATACGCCGAGCACGTCATAATAGTCTTTGAATTCCATCTGCCGAGGTCCGCACCTTCCAGTTTCGCGCAGAATGGCACGCGGGCAGAGGGTGGCGATTGATCTGTATCAGTTGCTCCAACCGGGCGGTGTGACACCCTTGGCCGACGGCCCGGACGGCTATCCGGGTGAATGCTCAGCAAATGGAGACTGCGATGAACCGCCGGACAATACTCTTTGTGATGAACGCTGCCACCCCAGACGCCCAGATCAGCGATGCGGCAGATGCGGCGGCACGGGATGATACCCATCTGACCTGCCTTGTTCTGGCGCTTGCACCGATCCTGCCCATGTATGCCTATGGTGTGCCGCCCTATGGGGGAATGAACATCCCTGACAATTGGTCTGAACTGGTGGCCGACGCGCAGAGCGCGCAGAAAGACCGGGTGAACGCAGTGGAACGGCTGCTGGCCAAGAGCAACACATCTGGCGCTGTCGTGTCGGCGCTGTGTGTCACGCAGGACATCAAGCACCACGTCGCACGGGCGGCGCGGGTCAGTGATGAAGCGTTCTTTGCCGCCAACCTGCGCGACACACCGGAATTCATGCGGGAAGCGGCATCCGGTGTTCTGTTCCATTCCCCCATCGGCTTTCGCATCAACGGATCGCTGGCCAATGCAAACGAGCGTATCTACATCGCATGGGACAGCAGCGAAGCCGCAGCCGCAGCCACCCATGCCGCCCTGCCCCATCTGAAAGCGGCCAAGGAAGTGCTGATCGGCTGTATCGACCCGGTGATGACATCCGAACGGGATGGACAGGAACCCGGTGCTGATCTTGCGGCATGGCTTAGCCATCACGGCTGCACTGTCACCCTTTCCCAGTTTCCCAGCGGCGGGCGTGAGGTCGGCCAGTGCATTCAGGAGCGCGCACAGGAGTTTGGCGCCGATCTGGTTGTGATGGGTGCCTATGGCCATTCCCGCATGGTGCAGACCGTTCTGGGCGGCACCACCCGGTCAATGGTCGAGCAGACCGCGCTCCCGGTTCTTCTGAGCCACTAAATCCCGCTGATGCGACCTTGCTCAGGACGCCGGGGCGCATCCATTCCCGTGCCAGACGTCAGGTTATCTGGAGCCCAACCAAATTGCGCTGAGGCGATCATACATCCACTCAGCTTCCCTTTCGGTCAGTCTGGCATGGTCCAGCAGAAAACGCTGTGTGTCAAAACCGGTGTAGCGCCCGATCAGAACACCGTCCCGCTGGATCAGGTTCAGCCGCACGAACGTCTAGGCCCTGCCGTGACAGGTGTAGCACCTGTCCTGGAAGAAACTCTCCGAACTCAGCTGGGTTTTGAAATTATCAAGGAACAACTCGATTTCGGTGGTTGAAAGACCGCCCTGATGTCGCTCCAGAAAAGGGCGCAGATGCTGTCCCTCACTGCCAAGGACGTTCCCATCCTTGAGTGTCAGCATCCTGCGTGCAAAGTCGCCCGAATGCCCATGGCACTTCATGCAGCGCGCTTCGAAGGTCTGGTGAAAATCATCTGCGAAAGTGCCACCAGCCCAGAAAACGCTGAACAGAAATGCTCCAACCAAGGTTTTAACAGTCATGCTGTACTTCCTTCCATACTGCGGTCTGTTGCGCCCACATTGCCCTCGGGGTCTACGTCCAAGTCCATGCCGGACAACGCCTTGAACGCTTCGAATTGGGACAGGAATACCTCCCCCGTAAGCCGATCCAAAAACGCACTTTGCTTGAGCCTGTCCATCACCGGCCCCTTTACTTCTGACAGGGACAGATCAATCCCGATCTCCTTGAGCCGGATGTTGATCAACTCCAAGGTCTCAAGCGCGCTCAGATCGATCTCATTCACCGCAGAACACATCAGCACCACGTGTTTGAGGTCCTTGTCCTCGATCACCCGGTCATAGATGTAATCCTCCAGAAACCGCGCGTTGGCGAAATAGAGGCTTTGATCAATGCGCAGGGTCAGGACCTGTGGGTCCGTTTTGACGGCATGGCGCAGGACATTGCGGAAGTGTTCTGAGCCCGCGACCTGCCCCACCTCCGCCACATGTGGGCGCGAGGTGTCATAGAGGAACAGCAGGATCGACAGGACCACGCCGGAGGTCACTCCGATCTCGACCCCGAAGGCGAGCGTCAGCACCATGGTCGCGGCCACCGCGCCAAAGTCGCGTTTGGAATAGGTCCAGCTGTGCCGCAAGGTCCGGAAATCGACCAGAGACAGCACCGCAACGATGATGGTCGCGGCCAGTGTTGCTTTGGGCAGAAAATAGATGAGTGGCGTCAGGTACAGCGCTGCGATGCCAAGCCCTGCGGCGGTGAAAGCCCCCGCCGCTGGCGTCTCAGCACCGGCATCGAAATTCACCACCGATCTTGAAAACCCCCCGGTGACGGGAAATCCCCCCGTCAAAGACGCGCCAATATTGGCCGCCCCCAGACCGATCAATTCCTGATCCGGGTCGATCCTCTGGCGTTTCCTGGTGGCAAGGGTTTGCGCCACGGAAATGGATTCAACAAACCCGATGATCGAAATCAGCACAGCAGGCACAAACAGCGCCGCGATCAGGTCCAGAGACAAATCCGGCCATGTCAGCGGCGGCAGGCTTTGCGGGACCGCTCCGACGATCTTGACACCGCTTGCGTCCAGATCAAATTGCCAGACCGTGAGGGTTGTCGCCACAACGGCCAGCACCGGACCCGCTTTCGCCAGAAAATCCGCCGCACCGGGTCTGAGCCCCGCACGGATCAGCACAGGCCTCAACCCCGTCCTCACCCAGAACAGAAACGCCGTTGCCGCCAGACCAATCGCGAGGGTCAGGCTGTTCACCGCATCCAGATGCGTCCAGAGCGATGCCAGAAGCGCCACGAGGGTATGACCCTCAGCCTCCACGCCCAGGATATGTTTGAACTGGCTCACGGCGATCAGGATGCCGGAGGCGGTGATAAAACCCGATATCACCGGATGGGACAGGAAGTTGGCCACAAACCCAAGCCGCAGCACCCCCATGGCCAGCAGAATGCCGCCCGACAGACCCGCAAGGGTCAAGGCGGCAGTGGCGTACCCCACATCAATTGTGCGCGTCACCTCTCCAATTGCGGCGGCGGTCATGAGGGAAACGACAGCGACCGGGCCGACGGCCAGCGACCGACTGGTGCCAAACACGCTATAGAGCAGGATCGGCACGATGGAAGCGTAAAGCCCTGCTTCGGGGGGCAGTCCTGCCAGCATCGCATAGGCCAGTGACTGCGGGATAAGCATGATCGTCACGATCAGCGCCGCCGTCAGATCGTTGCCCGCCGCCCCGCGATCATAAGCGCGGCCCCAGACGAGAATCGGGAGGTACCGCGCCCATCCCCTCCGCTGCTGTGAACCCTGTTGCCCAGAGGTCATTGTACCGGTGTGCCGGCAATGGGGCCCAATGGCATATCACTGGCCCGGATCATGCCTCAGCGGCTCCGGTGAAAGGTCGCAAGACCTCTGTCATGTCATATCCGGCCTGCTGCGTTGCCCGCAGGATATCGGCCAAGGGCATCGCCTTGGCTTGCGCCAAAGACCACAGCGTGGCGGAGCGGGTGCCAGAGCGGCAGTAGGCAAGGATTGGTTTGGGCAGATCACCCAGCGCGTCTTTGAACAGCGCCACATCCGCATCCTGCACTGTCCCGCCGGAAACCGGGATATACTGCATGTGCAGCCCCAGATGTTTCGCGGTGACGGACAGTTCCTCAAATGTGGGTTGATCGGCCTCCTCCCCATCCGGTCTGTTGCAAATCACCGACCGGATGCCCTTGGCTTTGACCAAGGCAAGATCGGCCTTGCTGATCTGAGGGGCGACCAGAAACTGCTCTGAAAGCATGCGAAGGTCCATCATGTCTCTCCAACGGGTGTCCATCACAGCGCATTGACGGGCAGCTTGAGCATCGGCTTGCCGTTGTCAGCTTTGGGAATGTCACCCGCGCGCATGTTGACCTGAAGCGAGGGCAGGATCAGCTTGGGCACATCCAATGTCGCATCCCGCGCCTCGCGGAACGCGATGAATTCCGCGCGGGTCTTGCCCTGGCCCACATGGATGTTGCTTTCCTTCTCAGCAGCGACCGTGGTTTCCCACATGATCTCACGCCCGCCGGGGCCGTAATCATGGCACATGAACAGCCGCATCTCATCGGGCAATGCCAGCACTTTCTGAATGGAATCGTACAATTCTCCTGCATCGCCACCGGGAAAATCCGCCCGCGCTGAACCGCCGTCCGGCATGAACAGCGTATCGCCCACGAAGGCCGCGTTCCCGATCACATGCACCATACATGCCGGCGTATGACCCGGTGTGTGGATCGCAAACCCTTGCATGCCACCGATCTGGTAGGTGTCGCCGTCCTTGAATAACTGGTCAAACTGCGACCCGTCTCGCTGGAATTCGGTGCCTTCATTGAACACCTTGCCAAAGGTGTCCTGCACGATGGTGATCTTCTCCCCGATCCCGATCCTGCCGCCCAGCTTCGACTGGATGTAGGGCGCAGCCGACAGGTGGTCGGCATGGACATGGCTTTCGATCAGCCACTCAAGTTTCAGGCCCTGCGCCTCAATATGGGCGATGATCTCATCTGCGTGCTCATAGGTGATCCGTCCTGCGGCGACATCGATGTCCATGACGGAATCAATCACAGCGCATGCGGTCGATTTGGGGTCTTTCACCACATAGCTGATTGTATTGGTCTCGGGGTCAAAGAAGGGCGCGACGTCGGGATGAACATCCATGCGTATGGGATACTGTGTCATTTGGTTCTCCATTCTGAGGTTGGCCGCAGGCATACGGCAGCCCACCGGACAGGTCAGTGACTTGGTCACATTGGTCCGGATCGCACGAAGGACCCTTGAGAAAAATCAATGAAAGCGCACAGGTCAGTCGCGCGGGTCGCGCATCAGGGTGATCGCGCCGGAAATGAAATCTCATCCACCTCAGCGTGGTAGAATGCGAAGTGCGCATCCGTCCCAAAGAAGTTTCCGGCCGCCACCCGCGTCGGGAGCCGGTAACCCTGAAAGTCTTGAAATGCTGAAAAGGTCCCACCGAAAGGCTGGAGTTTTTAGGTCTTTTTTGGGTTCGCATCGCTCCAGCGGTCGAAGACAATCTGGGTTGGCCGACCCTCCTTCGACACCGTCAGATCAACACTTTGCGTCAGATCAGCATGGTCGACTGTCACCCGCGCCGTGTCTTCATCAACCGCCTGCCATGTGACATTCGGGCCGGGCAGGACCGCAGCCGGAGACCAGAACACCGCCTCAGCCACATAGCGCCCAAAGGCCGCGCGCCTGTGGTCTGCATCCCCACCACGTTGCGCAACGGGCCAGACTGCTCCAATCCAGAACCGGGTCCATTTAGCGCTGTCAGATCCTGACAGACGCATGACACCTGCGCCCGCTTTCACTTTCCAGATAAAACCCTCAGGTGCGGCCAGTATCTGGGTTGCCTGCATCGCCATGTCGTTGGGCGCGTCCTTGTTGCCGATGCTGAACCGCCCTTGCATCCGTATGGTCACAACAGGCAAAAGCGGCGTGCCCTCGGCAATCGAAAACCGGAAAAACCGCTGTGCTGGTTCCGGCAAACCGGCAATCATGTCATATCTGAAAGGGACAGGGTCTGAGGGTTGCAGCGCAGACAGACGCGCCATCTCGGCCCGGTCTGCCCGGTGGTTCCATGCCCGCCACAGCGCAAGCCCTGACACCACCGCAAAAATCAGGCCGACACTCACAACAGCAAGGCGCATCATGCCTTCCTTTGCGCTTTCCCGCTACGCGGCACGCTAGACCGGGAAATTCCCGTCATCAAACGGATCGGGCGGCGGGTCTTCTGCTGGCGGTGTGGTCTGCGGGATTTCAGGCGTTTGGGGATCGCGGGTTGGATCCATCGGTTGCGGGCTTTCCGGAGCAAGCGGCGCTTCACCGGGATCAGCCGGCATCGGCGCTTCCTGCGGGGTCTCTCTCGGCGGGTCGGCTGTGTCAGATGTTGCCATTGTCGGTCCTCGTGGCTGAGATGGCTCAGGCTACCGTTCACCAGCCCCGAGGGATTGATCCGCATCAATTGGTCAGCGCATGACCGGCGCCCGCCCTTTTCCGCCAATCGCCAGCGATAGATCCTCTGCCGCTGCCACAACGAAGCGGCTCAACCGGTCAGTATCCTCTGCGCTGACGCGGCTGACCGGGCCGGACACGGAGATGCCTGCAACCGCCTCTCCGGCGACATCGAACACCGGTGCCGCGATACAGCGCATGCCAAGGTTCTTTTCCTCACCGTCGATTGAGAATCCCCGCGCCCGCACGGCTGCCAGATCGTCGCGGAGCGCTGCGAAATCGGTGATCGTGTGGTCGGTGAAGGCGTCCAGCACCCGCCCTTCCAGCGTGCGCCGCAACCGTGCATCGTCCATCTCTGCCAGCAAGGCCTTGCCAATGCCCGATGCGTGCATGGGCGACAGCGTACCGGGGGGAAAGAACGCGCGGATGGTGGCGTGGGTTTCCACCTGACTGAGAAACAGTACGAACCCTTCCTTCTCCACCCCCAGATTTGCTGTCTCTCCGGTCTGCTCCATCAGCTTGCGCATGACGGGGCGGGCGCGGTCCACGAGGCTGGTGCGGCGCAGGAACCGCGCGCCAATGACAAAGGCCTGCGGGCCGATGTGCCAGACTTGTTCAACAGGGTCAAACTCCACCAACCCCCGGCCTTCAAGCGTCACCAGAATACGGTAGACGGTCGCGGGGGACTGCTTCATCTCGGCGGCGATGGTGCTCAGCGCCTTGCCTTGCGCTTCGCTCAGGAACTCAAACACCTGCATCGCGCGGTCCAGCGATTTGATGGTGTTTTGCGCAGTCTTGTCGTCCCAGCCACGGGGCCTGCCCCGCGCGCGGCGGGGGCTTTCGTCAGCGGTATCAGGTGATTCCATTGGAGTCCTCAAAACATAAATGAAATATAAATTCACAATGTGAAAAATATAAACCCATGACAATGATGTATTTTTCTACATTTCTCACTTCTGAAAAACGATTTCAAAAAAATATACAGCGTAGGAACGGCCCCTTATACAGGCCTCAACATCACCAAGGAGATGGATCATGAGCTTTCAGAACCCCGTTTTCATTCCGGGCCCCACCAACATCCCCGAGGCCCTGCGCAAAGCCTGCGACATGCCGACCATCGACCACCGCTCCCCGCTGTTTGGTCAGATCCTGCATCCGGCACGGGCGGGCGTTCAGGAGATCCTGAAGAGCGACAGCGCGGAAGTGTTCATCTTCCCCTCCACCGGCACCGGCGGCTGGGAAACAGCGCTGACCAATTGCCTCAGTGCGGGTGACAAGATTTTGGCGGCGCGCAACGGCATGTTCTCTCATCGTTGGATCGACATGTGCCAGCGTCACGCGCTGGACGTGGAGATTGTGGAAACCCCATGGGGCGAAGGCCTGCCTGCGCACCGCTATGAGGAAATCCTGACCGCCGACACAGGTCATCAGATCAAAGCAGTGCTGGCCACGCATAATGAAACCGCCACGGGCGTGAAATCCGACATCGCCGCCGTCCGCGCCGCTTTGGACGCAGCAGGCCACCCTGCCTTGCTGTTTGTCGATGGGGTGTCCTCCATCGGCTCCATGGATTTTCGTTTCGACGAATGGGGCGTGGATGTTGCCGTGACCGGCTCTCAGAAGGGTTTTATGCTCTCTGCCGGGCTCGCCATCGTGGGCTTCAGCGACAAAGCGATGCAGGCCACCAAGACAGGCACCCTGCCCCGCACCTTCTTTGACGTGCACGACATGGCCAAGGGCTATGACAACAACGCCTACCCCTACACGCCTGCCGTGGGTCTGCTGAACGGGTTGAACATGGCTTGTGACATGCTGCTGAAGGAAGGGTTGGAGAACGTCTTCGCCCGCCACACCCGCATTGCCACAGGTGTACGCGCGGCGGTGGACGCCTGGGGGCTTGAGCTTTGTGCGGCTTCCCCAGAGGTCTATTCCGACACCGTCAGCGCGATCCGCACGCCTGATGGCTTCAACGCCACTGACATCGTCACCCACGCGGCCGAAACCTATGGTGTGGCCTTTGGTGTGGGTCTGGGTGAGGTTGCGGGCAAAGTCTTCCGTATCGGTCACCTTGGCAGTCTGACGGATGTGATGACGCTTTCGGGCATCGCCACGGCAGAGATGTGCATGGCTGATCTGGGGCTGGACATCAAACTCGGCTCTGGCGTGGCGGCGGCACAGGAGTTCTACCGCGCCAACCCCGCCACAACACTGAAGGATGCTGCATAATGCTCGACAACCCGATGTATATCCCGACGTTTGACGACATGCTGGAAGCGCATGCGCGGATTGAACCCTACATCAACCGCACGCCTGTCCGGACCTCTGCCTACCTCAATGAATTGACGGGCGCGCAACTGTTCTTCAAATGCGAGAACTTTCAGGAACCGGGTGCCTTCAAGGTGCGCGGGGCCACCAATGCGGTGTTCGGGCTCAGCGATGAGCAGGCCAAACTGGGCGTCGCCACACATTCCTCCGGCAACCACGCTTCCTGTCTCAGCTACGCCGCCAGCCGCCGGGGCATTCCATGCAACGTGGTCATGCCCACCACGGCCCCACAGGCCAAGAAGGACACCGTGCGGCGCTATGGCGGGCAGATCACCGAATGCGAACCCTCCACCACCTCCCGCGAAGCGACTTTCGCCGAGGTACAGGCGCGCACGGGTGGTGATTTCGTGCATCCCTACAACGATCCGCGTGTGATCGCCGGCCAAGGCACCTGCGCGCGTGAGTTCATGGAGCAGACAGACGGGCTCGACATCGTCATGGCCCCCATTGGCGGCGGCGGCATGATCTCCGGCACCTGCCTGACGCTCTCGCATCTGGCACCAGAGGCGCAGATCATCGCGGCAGAGCCGGAACAGGCCGATGACGCCTACCGCAGCTTCAAGGCGGGTTACATCATTGCCGATGACGCGCCCAAGACCATCGCGGACGGGTTGCTGGTGCCGCTCAAGGACCTGACATGGCATTTTGTTTCCAACCACGTGACGGACATCCTCACCGCGTCGGAGGAAGAGATCATCGACGCGATGAAACTGACCTGGAAACACCTGCGCGTGGTGATGGAGGCCAGCTCCTCCGTCCCGCTCGCCACGATTCTGAAAAACAAGGACCGGTTCGCAGGCAAGCGCGTCGGCATCATCATCACGGGCGGGAATGTCGACCTCGACAAACTGCCCTGGACTCTTTGAAGGGAGATAAGACCATGAACGTACAGTCAAAATTTGAAGGTCTCGAAGTCGGTTTCGACGTCCCTGCCCTGCCCGGCATGGACGAAGCGGATATCCAGACACCTTCCCTCGTGCTTGATCTGGACGCGCTGGAGCGCAACATCAAGAAGATGGGCGACTACGCCAAGGCCCACGGCATGCGCCACCGGGTGCACGGCAAGATGCACAAATCCGTCGACGTGGCCAAGCTGCAGGTTGAGCTGGGCGGTGCCTGCGGCGTGTGCTGCCAGAAGGTGTCAGAGGCGGAGGTGTTTGCCCGTGGCGGCATCAAGGACGTTCTGGTCTCCAATCAGGTGCGTCAGCCCGAAAAAATCGACCGTCTGGCGCGGATGCCCAAGCTGGGCGCGCGCACGATCTGCTGTGTGGATGACCTGGCCAATGTCGCCGATCTGTCTGCTGCTGCGCAAAAGCACGGCACCCAGATCGAATGTCTGGTGGAGATCGACTGCGGTGCGGGACGCTGCGGTGTGACCACAACCCCCGCCGTCGTGGAGATCGCCAAAGCCATCGACGCCGCTGAAGGTCTCAAGTTCGCTGGTATCCAAGCCTATCAGGGCGCGATGCAGCACATGGACAGCTATGAGGACCGCAAAGCCAAGATCGACATCGCCATCGCCATGGTGCGCGACGCGGTGGACACGCTGGCAGCGGACGGCATTGAATGCGACATCGTCGGCGGCGGCGGCACCGGGTCGTATTACTTTGAAAGCAACTCCGGCGTTTTCAATGAGTTGCAGTGTGGCTCCTACGCCTTCATGGACGCGGATTATGGCCGCATCCTCGACAAGGACGGCAAGCGCATTGATCAGGGCGAATGGGAAAACGCTTTCTTCCTGCTGACCTCCGTGATGTCCCACGCCAAGGCGGACAAGGCGATTGTGGATGCGGGCCTCAAGGCGCAATCCATCGACAGCGGTCTGCCGGTGATCTTTGGGCGCACGGATGTGGAATACGTCAAATGCTCGGATGAGCATGGCGTGGTCATGGATCCCGAAGGCGTGTTGAAGGTCAACGACAAGCTCAAGCTGGTGCCCGGTCACTGTGACCCCACCGCCAATGTGCACGACTGGTACGTCGGTGTGCGCGGCGGCAAGGTTGAGACGTTGTGGCCCGTGTCAGCCCGCGGCAAAGCGTATTAAAATCAAAGCGGTGCGCGGCACACGCGCACCCGATCACCACGACGAACGGCTGATGGGTGCGAGCACCCATCCTACGTAGGATGGGTGGTTTCACCCATCACCCCATAAAAAGACCCAAGGAACACCTCAATGTACATCGTCCCCGAACGCGAAATCGCTGACCTGATCACCCGTGAAGCCTCCTTTGACGCGGTCGAAAAGGTCTTTGCCGCCATGGCCGCCGGAGACGCCTACAACTTCCCCGTCATCCGCGAAGCCATCGGCCACGAAGACGCGCTCTATGGCTTCAAAGGCGGGTTCGATCAGGCGGGTTTGACCTTGGGTCTCAAAGCGGGCGGCTACTGGCCAAACAACCTCGAAAAGCGCGGGCTGATCAATCACCAGTCCACCGTGTTCCTCTTCGATCCCGACACCGGCATGGTCAAAGCCATGGTGGGTGGTAACCTGCTAACGGCGCTGCGCACCGCTGCGGCTTCCTCGGTTTCCATCAAACACCTCGCGCGTGACGATGCCAAGGTCATCGGTATGATCGGTGCAGGCCACCAGGCCACCTTCCAGCTCCGCGCCGCCTTGGAACAGCGCAAGTTCGAGAAGGTGATCGGCTGGAACTACCACCCCGACATGCTGCCCAACATTGAGAAAGTCGCAACGGAGGCTGGCCTGCCGTTTGAGGCTGTCGATCTGCCCGGCATGGCTGAGGCCGACGTGATCATCTCCATCACCTCCGCCTTTGCGCCGTCGCTCATGGCTGATCATGTCTCCCCCGGTACGCATATCGCCTGCATGGGCACGGACACCAAAGGCAAGCAGGAGGTCGAAGCCGAACTGCTGGTTCGCGCCACTGTCTTCACCGATGAGGTTGCGCAATCCATTTCCATCGGCGAAGCGCAGCATGCGATTGCATCCGGCATGATCAACGAAGCGGATGTTGCGCAGTTGGGTGCTGTCATCAACGGCACCCATCCGGGCCGGACGTCCGCTGATCAGATCACGCTGTTTGACGGGACCGGCGTTGGCCTTCAAGACCTCGCTGTTGCGTCTGCTGTGGTCGATCTGGCCATCGAAACCGGCAAGGCGATTGAAGTGGATTTCTGAAGCACCCGACCCATCGCGTCCCCCTTCAGACCCGCACCGTGAACCCCCGCGACAGGTGGTTGCGGACAAACCAGATCATCACCAGCCCCGGCACCAGCGACAAGGTGGTCATGGCCATGACCAGCCCGATGTCGGTCTGAAACCCAAAGAGGCTGGAGATGGCTGTGGTGATCGGTTTGCCATCGGTGATGGTCAGCGTGCGGGCAAAGACGACTTCTACCCAGGAGAACATGAAGCAGAAGAACGCCGCCGCACCAATGCCCGGCGCAATCACCGGGATCAGGTGTTTGATGATGAAACCGGGCGTCGAATACCCATCAAGGAAGGCTGTTTCATCCAGCTCTTTCGGCACGCCCCTGATGAAACTTTCGAGTATCCAGATGGCAATCGGCACGTTGAACACGCAATGGGCCAGTGCCACGCCGACGGGGGTGTTCAGCAGTTCGATCTGCGCAAAAAGCAGGAAGGCCGGCAGCGACAGCACCACAGGTGGCGTGACGCGAAAGGCCAGCAGCGCAAAGAACGTCGCGCGGGCGCTACGGAACGGGAACCGGGCGAAGGCATAGGCGGCAGGCAAGGCGACGATCAGCGTGAGGGCCACGTTGAGAGAGACGTAGATGGTGGAGTTGAGGAACGACGCCACCAGCCGGTCCGTGCGGAAGATGTTGGCGTAGTTCAGCAGCGTCAGGCTGCCCTTTGGGGCGGTGTCATGGTGCAGCGTAGACAGAAAGCTCAGCACGATCACCTGCACCAGCGGCAGCAGGATAAACACCGTCAGCGCCAGAAATCCAAAGGTCCCCAAGATGCGCTTGAGGGTCATACCGCGTCCTCCCGCCGGGCGGAGAGCAACCGCCAGAAGGCATGCACGATCAGCAGCGTGATGGCGAAATAGATCACCGATCGGGCAGCAGCGGGACCGTAGTTGAAGGCCTTGATCTCCTCCCCCAGATCAAGGGACAGGAAGGTGGTCGCCCCGCTTGGCCCGCCTGCATTGATGCCGAAGGCTTCGGTGTAGATCATGAAACTGTCCATGAACCGCAGCAGCAGCGCCATGGTCAGGGCCCCCGTGAGTTTGGGCAATTCAATGAACCGGAACACCTGCCAGCGGCTGGCGCGGTCGATGGCGGCGGCTTGATAGTAGGCAGGCGCGATGCCTGCAAGGCCAGAACACGCAAGGATCGCCACCAGCCCGACCCAATGCCAGGTATCCATCACCACCAGCAGGATCCATGTGTGCACCGGGTTGAACTTGTAATCAAAGGGGATGTCGAAGGCGGTGATCAACTGACCGATGGCCCCTGTCTCGGGGTTGATCAGGCTCAGCCAGATGGCGGGGATCATGTTCCAGGGCACCACCAAGGGCACGGCCAACAGGATCAGCCCCAGCGACCGCACCCAGCCGCCGCGCGGCAGCGAGAGGGCAATCAACAGCCCCAGCGGGAATTGCACGCAGATCACCACGGTTGAGAACAGCAGGCTGCGCATCAGGCTGTCGTAGAACCGCTCTGACGTCAGGATGCTGACATACCATTCGCCCCCCACCCAGAATTTGTTTTCGAGCGAGAAGATATCGAAGAACGAATGATAGGCGTTGATCGCCAGCGGGATGCCGCCAACCAACAGCAGCAATACAGCCGCTGGCGCGATGTAGAGCCATGCGCGTGCGTCGCTGGTCATTGCCCCTCCCCCGTCAGCTGGCGATCCAGTTGGCCACCTGGGCCTGTTCAGCCGCGCTCATCAGAACGCCATGTTTGGTGCGGCGCAACAGCATGTCGTCAGCGGTCTGCGCCCATTCCTGCGCGCGCAGCCAATCGGCTTCACGGGTGTAGAAGAGCCCGCCGAAATGGGGGCCGAGATCGTCCAGCGCCTCAGCGCCTTTCAACATCTCATCGGCTCGGGTGCCGTAACAGCGGGCGTAATGACGGGCCAGATCGGACGGCAGCCAGGGCCAGCGGGACTGGAACCCGGCAAACCAGGTGTCAAAATCCGCATTCAGCAGATTGCCGCCTGGTAAAGGCGCGTCCGCCGTCCAGGGCCGGCCCATTTGGGGAAAGGTAGTCTCCAGCTTGCGCAGTGCGGCTTCGGACAGCTTGCGATAGGTGGTCAGCTTGCCACCAAATGCCGACAGGATCGGTGCACGGCCCGGCTGTCCGCCATCCAGCTCAAACGTGTAGTCCCGCGTCACCGCAGAGGCGCCTTTGGCCGCGTCATCGTCAAACAAGGGCCGCACACCGGAATAGGACCAGACCAGATCACCCGACGTCAGGTCGGTTTTGAAATGCGTGTTCAGGATGCCCAGCAGATAGTCGATCTCATGGTCTTCGATCCTCACCTCTTCCGGCGCGCCTTCGAAGGGGATGTCGGTGGTGCCGATCAGCGCCAGATCGTCCATATAGGGGTTCACGAAGATCAGCCGATTGTCAGGCGCTTGCAGGACATAGCCATGGTCGCCCAGCCACCAGCGCTTCATCACGATATGGCTGCCTTTGACCAGCCGGATGCGTTTGGTGGAATTGACGCCGGCGACATTGCCCAGCACCTGCTCCACCCACGGCCCAGCGGTGTTGACGATAGCGCGGGCATGGACCTCTCGCGCCGTGCCGTCAGGCTGGGTCAGCTGCGCGACCCACAGATCGCCGTCACGCCGGGCGGAGGTGACGGCCGTGCGCGTCAGCACCTCGGCCCCCAGCCGTGCGGCATCCAGCGCGTTCAGCACCACCAGCCGCGCGTCATCGACCCAGACATCGTAGTAGGCAAAGCCGTTGGGGAAGGTATCGCGCACCATCTGCCCTTCGGGGGCGCGGTCCAACCGCACGGGTTTCGTCGCGGGGATGCGTTTGCGCCCGCCCAGATGGTCATAGAGGAACAACCCAAGCCGGATCAGCCATCGGGGCCGTTGCGCAGGTGAATGCACCAGCATCAACCGCAGGGGCCACGCCAGATGCGGTGCGGCGGACAGCACCACTTCGCGCTCGATCAGCGCTTCGCGCACAAGACGGAACTCGTAATACTCCAGATACCGCAGCCCGCCATGAATGTACTTACCGGACCGCGAAGACGTCCCCTCCCCCAGATCATCCTTTTCGGCCAGCACCACAGACAGCCCCCGACCTGCCGCATCGCGGGCCACACCAACACCGTTGATGCCCCCACCGATGACCAGCAGATCAACAGGCGCTGCCATTGCTCAGCCCTTCTTGCCGGATGTGCCTGCGGCGACATCCTTATAATCGTCCTGCACGCCGTAGGATCCGAACCCCGCCATGGTCTGGGCGATCTCATCCTCGTTCAGCAACACAGGACCACCGATGCACAGCGACAGGTAGTACTGCCGGGCAATCGTCTCCAGCTCGACCGCGCGCCACATGGCTTTGTCCAGATCCTCTCCCATCGCGATGGAGCCGTGATTGGCCAGCAGGCAGGCGGTGCGGTCTTGCAGCGCCTCAATCGCCAGTTCGGACAGGGCCGCAGTGCCATAGCAGGCAAAGGGCGCGCAGCGCACGTGAGAGCCGCCGAAGACTGCGATCATGTAATGGGCGGCAGGGATCTCCTTGCGGGCCATGGCCAGCGCCGTGCAATAGGTCGGATGGGCATGCACCACCGCCGTCATATCCGTGCGGTTCTTGAGAATATCAAAATGAAACCGCCATTCGGTGGAGGGTTTCAGCGGCCCGTCCCAGGACCCGTATTCCCCGTCAAAGGGCATCGACGCGATCATCTCTGGCGTCAGCTGGTCATAGGGCGTGGCGGAGGGGGAAATCAGCATCCGGTCCTTGTACCGGGCCGAGATATTGCCCGATGTCCCCTGATTGAGCCCAGAGGAATTCATGAACCTGCATTGGTCAATAATCGCCTGTCTGAGGTCTTTTTCTGCTTTGTCCATGGGGGGCTCCTGTCAGCAAGGGTTAAGCGGTGGCGCGCCGTCAAGCCAGCGCTGGACTTCTGCTGCGACCTTGGCCGCAGCAATGCGAATGGTGGTACGCGACGCGCCTGCGATATGCGGCGTCAGGGTCACGTTGGGCAGTTTAAGCAGGGGCAGGTTCGCCGGTGTCGGCTCCACCGCGAAAGTCTCCAGCATGGCACCGCGCAGATGGCCTGCGCTCAACGCGTGATAGAGCGCATCATAGTCCATCAGCGGGCCACGCGCAGTGTTGATCAGAATGGCATCGGGTTTCATCGCTGCGATGGCATCCGCGTTGATCAAATGGCGCGTCTCTTCGGTCACGCGCGGGTGGAGGGAGACAACGTCGGACGTGGTCAAAAGCGTCTCCAGGGTGCATTGGGTGATGTCCGGATCGGTGGCATGCTCTGCCGACAGTTCAACGTAAGGGTCGGTGACAAGGACGCGGGTGCCAAAAGCGCGCAGCAACTGCACCACCCGGCGGCCGATATCGCCGTAACCGATCACGCCCACGGTCATCTCTGACAGCTCATCCCCCGCCATATCCGCGCGGTACAGATCACCACGGTAGACCCCACGCCGCAGCGCGTCATGGCCACGGGTGATGTTGCGGGTCTCTCCCAGAATGGCCCCGATGGTGAATTCCGCCACGGCAGAGGCATTGCGTCCGGGTGCGTTCACCACTTTGACACCGTGATCGGCGGCGGCTTTCATGTCGATATTGACCGGCCCACCCCGCGCGACAGCAACCAGCTTCAGCGCGGGCATGGCGTCGAACATGGTGCGGGACAGAGGGGCAAGGTGCGTCACCAACACAGGGGCGGTGCCCACGTGGGCGATCACATCCTCTGGCACGCCCATGTATTCGTGCAGGCCCGCCAGATCAGCACGCCCGGCCTTGTGTGCCATGGGCTCATCCGGCCACCCCAGATCGAGGGTCCGGCACGCCACCCGGTCGCCGCATGCCGCCTGCACAGCGTCTACAAAGAAATCCGACCGCATGAAGCGGTCCCCGATGATTGCAACCTCGGTTGTCATGTCAGTTTTTCCCGCATCTGCGCCTGCGCCGCCCAGACGGGGGACAGGGCCGCGCGTGTGGTGGTGTAGGCTTCAAAGAGGGTTTCAAACGTGTCGGCAAGCGCCGCGTCGGGAGGCTCGGGAGCCTGCAACAGCGGGCTGACCCAAGCCTCTGTTGCGGCCTGCGCATCCTCAAACACGCCCAGCGCGATCCCGGCGATCATCACAGCGCCTGCGGCTCCTGCCTCTTCCTGCGCCACCGTGCGCACCGGCACGCCCAGCGCCGCTGCCAGCATCTGCCGCAATGCAGTGGACCGCGCGCCACCCCCGCTCAGCCGGACTTCGGCGGGCATTGGACCCATTGCGGCGTAGCAATCGCGCGTTGCAAGGGCGAGGCTCTCGAACACGGCGCGCATCATCCCGCCCCAGCTTGTGGTCGCATCCAGCCCGGTGAAGCTGGCCCGCGCGGATGTGTCGGTGAAGGGTCCGCGCTCTCCCGCCGCAGAGATATAGGGATGGTACATCGCAGCACCGGCGGGCGCGGCCATCACCTGCGCATCCAGCCCGGCCAGTATGGCATCCCGCGCCGGTTCAATGCCCTGCGCACGCATCATGTCGGCGGCAAGCCCCAGCATCCAGTCGATGTTCAGCGTTGCCGCCATGTTGGTCTGAAACTGCGCCAAAGCGCCACCGGGCATCGCCAGCGTGTAGCCCGTGCGCTCCGGGTTCAGCGTGACGCCTGCGACATCCCGCACAAACCGCAGATGCGCACCGGTGGAGCCCAGCACCGAGACGCCCGCCTGCACCTGTGGATCATAGAGCCCGGCCCCCAGCCCCGTGCAGGCAATGTCCACATAGCCCAAGGAAACGGGCAGCCCTTCAGGCAGGCCCGTGGCTGCGGAGGCCTCTGCCGACAGCGGATGGGTCTGCGCCGCGCCATCCAGAATGGGCGGGAGAAGATGGCGCTGTTTCTCCAGACCCAAGGCTTCGAGAACGGCGCCCGAATAGCCCCGCGTGCGAAAGTCACCGAAGGTGAAAACCCCCTCGGTCGGGTCAGTGGCGCGCACATTGGTCAGTTTGAAATGCAGCCAGTCCTTGCAGTGAAACGCCGTTGCCGCGCGGTCCAGCAATTCAGGCGCATGGGTCTGCATCCACTTGAGGTGGCTGCGCATCTGGCAGACGTTCACGCCAGTTCCCGTGGCCTGATAAATCGTGTCTTTGCCCGGTCCGCTGGCAATCCGCGCCGCTTCATCCGCCGCCCGCGCATCCAGCCACAACCAGCCGTCATGCACCGGATCGCCCGCATCATCGATCAGCCAGGTCCCGTCCCCCTGCCCGGTCACACCAATACCGATCGCGCGGCTGCTGAGGTTGGGCACCTCCTTCACCAGATCGGCCAAGACCGACGCCGTGTCGGCCCAGGTGCGCTGCATGTCCTGCTCCACCCCGCCCCCCGGCAGGGTTGTGTAGCTGTTGCGCCGTGTTGCGATGCCTGCCCGCGTGCCATCAAGCTGAAAGGCAACTGCCTTGATCACAGAAGTGCCCGCATCAATGCCAATGAGGATGTCCTTGCTCATCCCGCAGCACCCTCATCCAGCGCTCTTGCTGTGGCTTCATCCGTGATCAGCCCGGTCAGCAGACCACTGCGCAGCGCACTCCGGATGGCTTGGTGCTTGGACGTCCCGCCGGCAATTGCCACCACCTCCCTGCCGCGCAGCGCGTTCAACGGGTGCGCCATGACCCGTCGATCAAACGGTGTCTCAACCGGGCGACCATCGGCCTGCAGGAACTGCCCCAGCACTTCGGCGACGGCCCCCGCTTCGGCAAGCGTTTTGCAAGCCGCCGCCCCATCCTCCATCGCGGATATCGCGCCATAGCCGCTTTCCAGATCGCCGATGCCGACAACCGCAAGGGTGGCCTGCGCCATCCGCTCTGAAATCTCCCGCAGCATGGTCTGGGACATCATCACGGTGCGGTCTGCCTCACTGTCCACATAGAGCGGCACCGGCATCAGCCAGGCATCAGCCCCCGTGCGT
>Ga0160419_100417_pt1 | contig 27335 bp, 34 predicted proteins | sample CelAP2metagpilot_2_FD_108196 | JGI IMG/M metagenome (GOLD analysis project Ga0160419, IMG submission 108196) | Phycosphere-associated microbial communities from Cellana algal ponds in Kailua-Kona, Hawaii, USA - Cellana AP2-4-25 metagenome pilot ... | reverse complement strand
GGAGGGGGGGGGGGGGGGGGGGGGGGGGGGGGGGGGGAGGGAGGGAGGGAGGGAGGGAGGGAGGGAGGGAGGGATAAGTCAAAGGAAAGCTGCTAACACCAGGTACGGGTGAACGTCTGGCCAACAAAACAAGGCCTCCCTCCCTCCCTCCCTCCCTCCCTCCCTCCTTCCACGTACCCGACCCATCAAAGGCGGTCTTGAAGAAATCGTACAGAATGTCTTTTTTCAGCTTCTCTAATCCCCCAAAGCTCCGCTTGATTAGGTTCTTGACTCCCTCGTCTTCGGAGTAAATCCGCTCGAGCTGCTCCAGGCATTGGACGATGGGCGCCAGGATGCGAGGGACCTAGGGAGGGAGGGAGGGAGGGAGGAGTCGGTGATGTAAGTGAAGATAACTTGATGATTGCATCCCCCCTCCCACCCTGCCTCCCTGCCTCCCCCCCTTCCTACTTGTGTGTATTTATCGATGAACATCAAGGCGTTCGGCACATTATGATCGCCGAGATGGATGACGCTGCTGCCTACCCACGATCCCACTCGGCGTTGGGTCTTGTGAAGGATGTCCTGAGGGAGGGAGGGAGGGAGGGAGGGTATGTCAACACGTAAGTCATGGAATGGAAGACCCAGAGGGCGGGAGGAAGAGAGAAAGATAGGATGGGAAAGAGGGAGGGAGGGAGGGGTGTCTCACCCGCATCGCATGGAAGGTCCGTGGGCACTGCTGGACGCGATGGAGACCCTGGCCGGTGTCCTTGAGGACGTAGGGCGACCCCACCGACGACGACAACAGGTCTTCCTCCGCTGCGTGTGTGGTTCATACATGTATAGTTGTGAATATAAACAAGTGTCCTTGTGAAAAGAAGTAAGTGCTCTCTTTCCCCCTTGCCCCTTATGCTTCCAACTAGGCTGGGCAGGCGCACAACCCCGCTCCTTTCTTCGCCAGCGCTTGTTCCCTCCCTCCCTCCCTCCCTCCCTCCCTCCCTCCCCCCCTCCTTTTCTCCTATCTTGGTAGGGCTCATTCCCCCACCCTCCCTCCCTCCCTCCCTCCCTCCTTACCAAAGCACCACAATCGGAACATGTCATCCGTTATCTCCCTCCACAACGTTAGTGACTGCAACGCAAAATTAAACTGCCGTTCGTGCGAGTGAGTGAGACGCGCCCCATCTTGCCCTTGAAGGATGGAAAGCGAATATCCAGGCTCCACCTGGGCAAGGGGGGGAGGGAGGGGGGGAGGGAGGGAGGGAGGGAGGGAGGAATAAGTGGTTGGATGAGAGGGAGGGAGGGCCTTGGGCGGGGTGGGATTGAGAGGGAGTGATTGTGATGAATCGAATGCGGACAAAGCCGAGCCTCGTGCTCCCTTAATATGAAGGGAGGAAGGGAGGGAGGGAGGGAGGGAGGGGAAGGCAGACACGCGTACCTTGCTCGGAGAAAAATATTGCAGCAATAAGGCGATCGTCTTGTCGATGGGTAGGCGGTTGGAATTCAAAAAGGAGTTGTTGTCGCATATTGAATACAGACACAGCCGGATGTCGTCGCCCTCCAGGGCGGGGGAGGCGTACGCACGAACGACGGCCTCGATGGCCCGCTCTTTCTTCTTGATTTCTTGCTGGATCTGTCCACGGCTTTTGCCCTTGTCAGGCAGGATCTCTTGGGTGGCCACGTGGATGAGAGGGTCGTCTAAGAGCCTGGGAGGGAGGGAGGGAGGGAGGGAGGGTGGTCAACCACAGAGTGTGCAGTCGTGTACAAGGCGCGAGGAGGGAGGGGAAGAGGGGAGGAAGGGGCATTTGAGGTGCATGCGGAGGGACGGTAACAGGGGCATGGCAGGAGGGAGGGAGGGAGGGAGGGAGTAAGGGAGGGAGGGAGGGAGAGGGTATCTTACTTGAGGCCACCCTTCTCTTCAAGGAGGGAAAAGACGGTGTTCAAGGATCCCGAGACACGGATGTTGAGGTGCCGGCGGAGGGAGGGGGAGAGGGCATCTTGCAGGAGGTAGGCGAGCTTGCCGTATTCGCCCCGCATTTTCTCCGGGTTCATGATTTTGTGCCGACGGGCGACCTCGAAGCAGTGCTGTGGTGGCAGAAGAGGAAGGGGGAATGGGGGGGCAATAGGTGTGGGTGAGAAGGAGGTGAAGAAGTGCTAACCAAACGCAAAGCTGTGAGTGGTGAGTAGAGACGAGACAAGGGGCTATATGTCCGACTCAGAAGGGAGGCGGGGCAAGTGCTACTCCGCACGTACCTGGAAGAAGTCCTCGAACGGCTCATATTCCTTGTCCACCACCAACCCCCTCCCCCTGGGGTAGTCGTCCGATAGCACCAGGGCCTGGAGCACGCCCGTGATCTGCTTCAACTGTGCCTGCTCCCTGTGAGGGCCAGATCGGAACAAACGATCTACGCGCGCCGTGTAGTCGCAGGCAGTCAGGGTAGCTTGGACGAGGCGAAGGGTTTTGCGTTGTTCGTAGGACAAGCGGAGAGGGATGGATTTGGCCCTCTCGCGCATTGGCTGTGAAGAGCCAAGGGGAGGGGCTTGGGAAGGGTGGAGAGGGGCGGGCGGAGGGGAGGAGGAGGAGGCGCTGCTCCAGAAAGCGAAGGTGGGGAAGCTGCTTGTTTTCTTGACGTGTCCTTGGCTTCCAGTGCTGCTGCTGCTGTTGGTACTGCTGCTACTGGTGGTGCGGATGGAAGAAAGGGGGGCTGCTGGTGGTATTGACGAGGTGCTATTACCGTTGCTGTTCCCGGTGATAGAATGCCCTGCTTCCCCTTCCCGGGGTCGCTTCGGGTGGAGCGCGCGCTTGCCTTTACGGTGCAGGACGTCAAAGCACATGTCACACATTTTCATCTCGCAGGTCTCACATATCCACACGGACATGTCTTGCTCGCATTCCTCGCAGGTGCCTTCTGGTAGAGCGACAACATCAGGGGAAAAGCCCATGTCGTCGGTCAACCCGAGGTTTTGTTGCGTGCCCTCATCCATAAGGCCCTCGCTACCATCGTCGTCGCTATCAGCGGCGCTCATCTCTTCACTCCCCTTGACGCTGCTTCCGTCTTCCTCCTCTTCTTCCACCTCCTCCTCACTCTCCTCGTTTAGCTTCATTGTAGTAGCCTCGTCCTGCTGCTGCTGCTGCTGCTGTCTCTCTTCTTCCTCCCCCACCACCTCCTTCTCATCCTCCTTCATCAAGTTCGTGGCGGCCTCCTCCTTCTCATCCTCTTCGGCCACAGCATCCCATGCTGCTATGATGTCCCCCTCTTCGGCCCGCTTCATGACAGCAGCAAGAGCGGTAGCTTGGCGTAAAATACAGATTTCGTCCCCCCCGTTGTCCTCGGTTCGACGTTGGTTGGAAAGCAGGAGCTGGGTGTGGGAAGGAAATAAGGCAATGGTGGAGGAGGAAAAGGAAGGAGGAGAATCAGTGGGCGTACTGCTGCTTGCAACCTCGGCGCTGCTGGCGCTTTTGTCTTCTCGTTCGATAGAAAGGCTCGGGTTGATGGCTGTGATATTGCCACTCCTGCTCCTGCTCCTGTCGCTCCCACTTGTGTTGGTGTTCACGACAGGGACATGGAGAATGCACGCGACCAAGCCGGTGCACGAAGAAGCCGCTTTCTCGTCGGTGGGCAGACGGGGCGGCAAGGCTGGTGGGTTCCGGTTTCGCCCTGTGCAGGTGTGTGAGGGAGGCGCGCACGATTTTAGTGGAAATAAAAACCACAGAAGTTTGTGAGGAGACCGTTGGTGACACTACTATTCTTCTGTGCGTGTGAGATTTCACGCTTGGGAGAGAGAGGTGCGTAACCCTGGCCGTCGGTTGTATGTTGCTGGGTGAAGCGAAGGAAAGAAGGCAAGAAGAGCCACGGCGGTTTGCTTTTGCGTGCACATTTTGGCTTCTTGTTTGTTCCTCGCAGCAATCCCATCCTCTTTGATACAGGTATAATTTGGACGAGGTATGTCCTCTCGTGATTTTGGTGTGGGGCCGGTTATTATTTTGGTGTGCTGTACGTGGGAAGCTGTTGGCCATCGTAAGGGTGCGAATCAGTGCCCCAACGGCAAGCCATCGGATGGTCCTGCCAGTTGTATGGTTGCTGCTTTTGGCCCTTGGACCGTGTGCGCCCGCAACTTTGATCAAGACCACAGACGGCAACCGTACAAGAAAAAGCACTTGTGTGTGATGGCTACAGGAGTCGGTGGTGGTCGGGTCAAAATAATATTATTCTCCCAAGGCTTTTATTTGGCAGACGTCATCTTGCTACGACCTTCACCGCACCTCAGCCTTTGCAGCCGTCATCTGCCGACCTACCCACAGCACAGCCCCCATTCATGTACTTTAAACGTGCACTATATACTGCAGCTTTTATCGTGGCTTCCCATCGCCCTCGAACGCAGGGCTCCGACAGTACGTACCCCCAGCAATTATCACTGACCTCCCCTCCACCCTCCTCCCTCCTCCGATTCATAAAATTAGTAGCATGGTCGTCAACACCATCGCGTCTGCAGGTCCGGAGAACCGGAAGCTACCTAAGAAGGAGCAAGATCTGTTTCGGTCCATCGTCAAGTTCTATGAGACGAAACAGTACAAAAAGGGCCTGAAAGCCGCGGACGCCATCCTAAAGAAATACCCCACCCATGGCGAGACCCAAGCGATGAAAGGGCTTATTTATAACTGTATGGAGAAAAAGGAAGAGGCTTACGAGCTCGTGAAGCAAGGATTGCGGAATGATGTGCGGAGCCATGTGTGTTGGCATGTCTTTGGGCTGCTGCATCGCTCAGACAGAAATCATAAGGAGGCCACCAAGTGTTACCTCAATGCTTTGCGCATCGAGAAACATCACATGCAAATCCTCAAGGACCTTGGCAACCTCCAAGTACAAATGAGGGATTTAGAAGGTTTTGTAGAGACGAAGCGGACGATCCTGATCGAGAACAAGAAGTTGAAGGTGAACTGGATTGGCTTCGCCGTGGCGAACCATCTGTACGGCGACCTCGATCAGGCCCTTAAAGTCATTGATGCCTTCCTCAGCACCCTCGACAACCGTGAGAGGGGGTACGAGGAGGGAGAGCTGGTATTGTACAAGACGTTGATTTTGGAGCAGGCAGGACGGATAGAGGAGGCGCTAACGTGGTTGGAGGCCGAGATGAATTATGTGGTGGACGGTCTATCCGCGCGCATGAAACGTGCAGAGCTCTTACTGGCCTTGGGGCGCTTCGAAGACGCCCATGCTGCCTACCGGGCGTTGCTTGCGGAAAATAGCGAGCATTATCAGTATCATTCTGGATTGCAGTGTTCGGTATTGCGCCTGGATGCGGCCACGAGTGCAGACATGTTGCAGCTATCGGGGTGTGCCCTACCGTCCACCGAGCTCCCCTCCCTCTCCCTCCAACAACGCGCCCTCCTTCTAGCAGAGTACGAAGAGATAATCAAAATTGAACCTTCCTCCCACGTCTGCGACAAGATCCCTCTCACCTTCCTGGAGGGTGATGCATTTAAAACCCGCGTGGACACCTACATGCGTAAGCACCTGCAACGCGGCCTCCCCTCCCTCGGCTCCGACCTCGCCGCCCTCTACCTCACTCTCGACCCAGAGACCGGCAAGAGCGTAAGGGCAAAAGACCCTTATGACATCAATCAAAATGGGCGTTTCTTGGTCGTTAAAGAGCTAGTAGAGCGATACAGAGACTCCCTGACCAAGACCGGAGCCCTCCCTCCCCCTCCCTCCTTCTCTTCCTCCTCCTCCACTTCAACACAAAATGGCACCTCCTCCTCCTCCTCCTCCTCCTCCTTCTTTTATTCTCCTTCTTCTTCTTTTGATGCCAAAACGACCCTTCTATGGACCAATTTTCTCTATGTCCAACTGTTGGAAGCTTCCGGCGCTCTCCCTCAAGCCCTCGCACTCCTTCTCGACCACTGCCTACCTGCATGCGCCGACGACGATAACGGCACCTCGTTAGACATGTATCTGCGTCAGGCCCGCCTACTGAAAAAGAGTGGAATCGTTGCAGACGCGGCCACGGTGATGGATAAGGCAAGGCTACTGGATCTTTCCGACCGGTACGTGAACAACAAGTGCACGAAGTACTTGTTAAGGGCGGGGAGGGTGGAAGATGCCCAAGCGGTGGTAGCGCTGTTTGCCAAGCACGAAGGCGACGCGCAGGCCTACTTGTGCGAAATGCAGTGCATGTGGTATGAGTTGGAATGGGCCAAGGCCGTGTTTGCCCAGGCATTGATGAACGGAGGGAAGGAAGGGTTGGGCAAGGCGTTGAAAAAGTTCGCCGCGGTGGAAAAACATTTCGCGGATTTTGTTGAGGATCAATTCGACTTTCACAACTATTGCATACGGAAGATGACGCTGAGGGCGTACGTGGACGTGTTAAGGTTAGAGGATGGGTTGCTCGCGCATGAGGACTATCTCGAGGCGGCCCGGGGGACGGTGGAGTGTTATTTGGCCCTGCTCGCGAGGCCTAAGGAGGAGGAAGGGGGGGAAGTAAAAGACCTTTATGCAGGCATGACGGCGGCAGAACGCAAGAAAGAAAAGGCCAAGGCACGCAAGGCGGTGAAGAAGCAGGAGGAGGAAGCAGCAGCTGCAGCAGCAAGAGTAGCAGGAACAGCAGCAGCAGCGGAGGAGGAGGCCAAAAACAAGGCAAACAAGAAGACGGCTGAGGGGGTAAGAATCCCCGTTGAAGATGACCCCGACGGCGTCAAACTCGCCGAGAAGGATCCGTTGGAGGAAGCCAAGCGAGTGCTGGTCTCCATGACGCAGCACGCGGGCAAGGTCGTTGAGACACACACTCTGGCGTATGATGTGGCCACGAAACGAGGTAAACCCCTGCTGGCGCTGCAGGCGCTGATCCGTGCGCACGCCCTGCGTCCCTCCCATCCTGAAGTGTTTTGTCGGACAGTCGATTTTATGGCCAGCTTGAAGGATGGAGGGAAGGATGCCGGGTGGGCGAGAGGGATGCACCCGACGGTGGCTGCGGTGATAGAAGCCGAGAAGGAGGGGTTGTTGGAGGGGGGGGCAGACCTGGGAGGGTTTGTGGAGGCATACGTTAAGAAGGCCACGGCGTGGGCGTCGTTACCACATATGTTGGCTGCGGCTCGGGGGATGGCGCGCGCACAGGTCCGGCCAGGCGCAACGGAAAAGGCGGTGGGATTGGTGATAGACGGAGTGAAGGAAGGGAAGTGCAGGGGAATGACCGTGGGGGGTTTGAAGGAGGCGCTCAGGATAGCGGAGACGGAGCTGCGGGCTGGACCGGCGGCGTTGGCGGAGATGAGGGAGGTATGCATGGAACGATTTCCCTCGGCGACCTGCTTTGCGGTGTCGTCATGAGGGGAGACAAGCGAGAGGGAGGGGCAGTTCAGGGAACGAAAGAGATGTGTTGAAATGGAGTGCGGGTAAGAGAGGGGATAAAATACGTTAAAATGCGACCCCGAAGGAAGGAAGAGGAGGAGGAGGAGTAGAAAGAAAGCTGAGCTTGCCACCATGGTGATGGTGCAGCGAAACCAGAGAGCTGGATAGATTGAGTGGGTGGGAAGGAAGAATTAGCAAGCAGGAAAAGTAGTTGCCAGTCCAAAAAATAAACAACAGTGACACACACAACCATCAGTAGCGCATACACAAGACAGTTATTGTGACCCTATCTACAGATGACTTGTTCACTGCCTCTTCCTTCTCCTCCCTTGCTCACATCCTTTGATCACCCTCGACCTTCACTCTCCCTCTCTCCCCCTCCCTCCCCCTCGAACTCCCGCGCTTGCCTCCCCGCATGCGACTGCTGCTCCTGCTGCTGCCTCTGTCGCAATCTCCACAATCCGATCATCTCTCTCAACGCCCTGTTCGGCCTCAAATCCTCCTCCGCCAACGGCTGCTGTGTCATGGGATCCACACCCCTCCGTCGGATCTGCTCGACAATCACCGCCCTCTCATACGAGTACCCCGATGGCGTTAATGCCGGGTCTACCATCACTTCCATGGTCAACGGATCCAAGAAAGGCTCAGGAGCATCGTCATCCTCATCGTAGGCATCAGCAGCGTTGCCCTTTTGCTGCCGCTGGCCCGTTTCATCATCACTGCTTGAATCGTCTTCCTCTACGCCCTCCACACCTCCTTCCCTTTCCACCACGTCCCCGTCCTCCCCTATCACTAACCCCGCCATAGCAGCTGCAGCTTGATCCGCCCCACCACCGTCGTCTTTCTCCATAGGGAATTGCGCCGTATTGTGAGGGCGAGCAACAGCAAACGTGCCTCCCTCTTCTTCTTCTTGTCCTCCTCCTCCTCCTCTTCCTCCCTCAACAGGAACGGCCATGGGCATCGCTACCGGCAACGCGGCAGCATTCGATGGCGGCGTCAGTAAAGAAGACCCTCCACCACCTTCAGCTGCAGCACCAAGACCAATACCAGCACCAATACCAGCACCAGTGCTTCCTCGCCCTCCCGTCTGATAGCGAATGGCCGGTCGATGGTCGTTCAGGTACCTCACTTGCACCTTCCCTTCCGCCACTTCACTCGCTAGCTCCTTGTACAGCGATGGCACCATTCCATCCCAAGACCAGATCTCCAAACGGTGTCCCCATCGAAGCATTGCCCGCAGAGAGGCAGCAAAACTAGGAATGGCTTCCAGGCTGCCGTCTCCGGCGACGAGGACGATGACGCCTGGCCCACGTCGACGGGAGCGACGTTGGAACCGGTGCAGAGCACCATTTACAAACTGAGCTTGTAATTCTCGTGGGCCCAGAATGGGGACATAGAGTCGACGACGGAAAATGTGCCACAAGCGCGTATTTTGGTGGAGCTGCGCAAGAGAAGCAGAGAGTTCAGGGGTAAAGAGGACGAGGCGGGCACGCACCCATCGGGTAAAGGGTGTGCCGGATGGGAAGCGAGAGGTTGGGGGGGGCTGGGTGTTGTGGCTACCTTCGACTAAGCTTAGGAGACGGCGAGCGTCCACGACCGGTGGCGGAGCCACGGCAAAAATTTGGCTCATGTCCGCAGGACTAGCAGTGCTGCTTGGGCCTTCCTCGAGGTCGGCAGCGGTGGCATTTGGCGTTCGCATCATGCGATTCAAAAATGCGGCATCCCAACACACGAGAAGGAAAGCGCGCTCACGAGGATTGCAGCACCCACCACGATTGGCCGACTTGGAGGAGTACCCACCCATAGTATTTTGCTGCAGATGGTAAAAAAAAAAAGGAGCGAAATATTTATGAGCCAGGCCGATTTTAAAGTAGTGCGTGCGGTATTTGGTGTGGCCATGTCCAAGCCCTCACTGGACGGAACATGGATTCGGCCACCTGTCCTGCTGAGTCTCCTGAAGCTATCAAAGAATTCCTTTCACGTTGCGAAAGCATAGTGTGAGGGACACGTGTGCATCCAAGGGGCAGCGTGTGCATAAACCCCAAGTGCGGTCCCACTGCACGGTTCGCGCCACCCCTGGGCGAAACGCGCTCGAGGAAGGATCGCCTTTGTACACGTCACGTCGTACACGGACGTCTGCCGCTCCCTCCACAATCCAGACAACCCCCGCCTCTACACACACGAATCGACTACTCAATCACGCACAGGTTCATTAGTTTATGAAATCCAGAGGACCTGCTGGCGGTTCCAGGAGCCGCAAAGCAAGCAAGAAAGCAGCCATGGCGTGCTCCACTTCCTCAGCTCGATCCCAATATATGCGACCCTCTTGCTTGACCACCATGACTACGGCGACCGCAATGCTATTGGCGCCCTTACTGTTCCTAGCTCCACGCACCCTATGCGCCACGGCCTTCCTCTCGGCCTTTCCCTCGTCGTCAGCATCTTTGTTGACAACCTCCTCCCCATTTTCCACTGGCTCCTCCCTGACCCAAGCCCGAGGCAAGGCCATGAACAATTTACTCACAAAAAGAGGGGGCGCTATGTTTTTTCAAAAGCGGGCAGGAGGAGGGTCGGTGGATGTGCAGCCACTAACTGATGTTGAGGGAGTTACTTCATCGCCCAAGCAGCTGCAGCAGCAGCAGCCTCCAGCCCCACCAACGTTCATGGAGGAGGTCACCGACGTGCTTAGCAGCTTCCAGTACACCCCCACCACCACCACCAGCACAACTACTGAAATAGTACCATCTTCCCAAGATGACATTGATGGTGATGGTGACGAGATTCTGGCCGTAACTTCAGTCCCCAAGGAAGACTCCGAGCCCCTCACTCTAACCAGCGCCATCGCCCTGGTTGCCGGGACTACTGTGGGAGCGGGCATTTTGGCCTTGCCCGCATTTACCATTAAATCAGGCTTTTTCCCCTCCTCCCTCAGCTTGACTGGTGCTTGGCTTTACATGGTCACGACGGGGTTGCTCATTGCGGAGGTGAACTTGAATTTGGCGGGGAAGAGTCATCGGCCGGACGGAGGGCTTGTGAGCATGGCCAGGCGAACGATTGGGTCCACGGGGGCAGCGGCGACGGGCGCGGCTTATTTGTTTTTGCATTATGCCCTGTTGGTGGCATATATCGCGCAGGGCGGGGAGATACTGACCTCGGGGTTGGAGGGGTTGTTGGGCCTGCTTGGCGTAGGAGCGGGGGAGGGGGTCACCGTGCCGAGTCAGCTGGCGCCCGTGTTGTTCACCGCCACACTAGGGGGGGCATTGGCGTTTGGGAACAAGAAGTGGCTGGACTCGGCGAATGATGTCTTGGTTGGAGTGGTGGTGCTGACGTTCGTGGGGTTGGTAGGGCTGGCAGCACCGAGGGCGAACCCGGCGGCGTTGTTGCAGGCGGATTGGGGGGCAACGCTGAGCTCCATCCCGGTCATGTTTGTGGCACTGGTAGGGCGGCGGTTGGATGGTGTCGGGGGTTGAGTAGAAAGTAGAGGGCTTGTCTTCAGTTCCTCGCCGCCGATACGTCTGGCTACTGCTGATTGGCTTCAACCAACATTTACTGACCACTTTCCTCCCTCCCTCCCTCCCTCCCTCCCTCCCCATCCTCCATTTTCCCTCCAGGTGTTCCATAATATTGTGCCGGTCATCAGCTATCGCCTCAAGGGCGATGTGGACAAGATCCGTACCTCTGTCGTCGTCGGCTCGGGCATCCCCCTACTCATGTTCCTGGTGTGCAACCCTTCCTCCATCCCACCCTCCCTCCTCCACAAGCTCCCTTCTTCCTTTATCTCTTTCGTTTTAAACCAAAACAAAACTCACCATACGCCATTGTGCACTCATCGTTTCCTCTTCCCTCCCTCTCTCCCTCCCTCCCTCCCTCCTACTCTTTCTCGTTGCCTCCTTCCTTTAGGCTTGGAACGCCGTCGTTCTCGGGAACATCGACTCCTCCGTCCTAACCTCCTCCTCCTCCTCCTCTTCCTCCGTCCCGGTGGACCCACTAGCCTTGCTGCGCGCAGGAGGCGCTGGGGATGGGCTAGGGAGGTTGATTTCTGTCTTTTCCGAAGTGGCCATTGTCACCAGCTTCACGTGCGTTGGGAGGGAGGGAGTAGTGAGGGAGGAAGGGAAAGAGTTAAGGTTTCATGGGCATAATGGTTTTCCTTTTCTCACGACACACTGCCTTTCCTCCGTCCCTCCCTCCCCCCTTCCCTCCATGCCTCTCTGCCCGACACAGGGGGTTCGTCTATGGCCTCAAAGATTTCCTCAAGGACGTCTTATTCTCCCGCTCCCTCGCCAAGTCAGGAAATCGCCACCTCTCGCACAACCAGGATATGCTCGCCTACAGCTTGATCCTGCTCCCTCCTTTAGCAGTCGCGGTGGTAAGTCCGGGTATTTTTTTCTCGGCCCTGGACAATGCTGGGGCCTTCGGGATTTGTGTGTTGTTTGGAATAGTGCCCGCGGCCATGGCGTCGATTGTACGGTGGAGGAGCGAGGGAGGGGGGAAGGCAGGGATGGATAACGAGGAAGAGTACTTGAGATTGGTTCCAGGGGGAAATGTGGTGTTGGCGGGGGTGGGAGTGATTGCGGCGTTTGTGATTGTTCAGAAGGCCATGCAGCTGTTGGGGTAAGGGTAGGGGAAGGGGGAATGGACGGAGGGAGGGAATGGCGTTTGTATATAGCGATTTAAATTGAAGAAAAGGAGGGGGGGAGGGCGGGAAGCAGGCAGAGAAGGAGGGAGGGCGAGTGGCCGAGAGGGAAGGGGGTGTATTTTGTCCAAATTGGGGAGTGCGTGTGTAAACTCGAAGTGGAGATGGTAGGATGAGCGAAGGAGATGAAGAAGAGAAAAAGAAGAAGAGGGGGAATGGAGAAGAGGGGTTAGGAGGCGAAGAGGGAGGCGTGGAAGAAGGAGGGGGGAGGAGAAGGAGAAGAATGATAAAGAGAAACAGAAGGAGGAGGAAGAAGTAACGAGACGCGACAATCAGTGTCTTTTGTTGGTAGTGGTGATGGCTTCTGTCTGTCGTATATTCTTTCCCACCACCGTTGAACATTTCGACAGGTTCGTCTTGTCTTGCCCGCTCGTCATCTTCACCTAAACTCTCGTCCCTCCTATCTCCCTCCCTCTACTCCTCCCCCACACTCTTCACACCAAGCTGCCTCCGCACCTCATCCATGATCCTCGCGACCACCAGCGTCTCCTCCGTGGAATACTGCGGGCACTCCATCCTTCCTCCCTCCACACACCTTTGCACGGCCGCAGCCTCATACATAAAGCCTTGTGAATTTGGGTAATTAAATCCCCCCGCTTCCACCACCGCAGGCGATGGTGCAGGTAACGCGTACTCAAAGACGTAATCTTCCACGTTGCCTCTCCCTTTGTTCTTCCTCGACACGATCATCTTGGTCGGACAGTGCGCCGGTCCGAGGATCTTGATCCTTCCCTCCGTCCCGACAATCGTCGTTTCCTCCGGGGTTTCACCCATCAGGTTGTAGGTCAAGACCGCCACCCCCCCCCCCTCCCTCCCTCCCTCGTATTCGAGCACTATCCCACCCGAGAGGTCAGCCCCTGTAGGCATGTCCACCACGCCCGCTGCTGCTATCTTGCTCGGCATCGCGGTGCCGAAACAGAAGGGGGCCATTGAAATGGGATACACGCCCACGAAGAGGAGACCCCCGCCACCGAGACCGTGGCAAAAGAAAGGGGAATCGGGATATGTCTCCGAATCGGAAGAGTTGAAGCCTGGACGAATTGAAGCAAGGAAGGGAGGTAAGAAGAAGGTGGAGGAAAATGAGAATGAAGCAGGGAAGGAAGGTAAGAAGAAGGTTGAGGAAGGGGGGTAAATTTCTTGGACAAACACTTTCCTGGACGTGGCAACGTGGAATACATATTTAAACATTTTAAAATAAAATCAAACGTTGACCACGACGTACCGAAATCGGCATGCAACGCCACCACCCGTCCTATCGCTCCTGTGCCAATCAAATGCCTGGCCATCTCCACCACGGGGAAAAACCGCGTCCACATCCCCTCAAGAAACATCACGCCCTTCGCCTTGGCTCTTGCCACCATTTCCTCGGCATCCTTCCCTGTGCAGGCGACAGGCTTCTCCACCAGCACGTGTTTCCCCGCTTCAATCGCTAACAGAGCATGTTCCTGATGAAAGAGGGAAAACGGGGAATGGAGAGGGAAATAATAACAATAAAATGTTATGAATAACGAGTATTGTTTCTCGGCGCTTGGTATTCTTCCTCTTCCTCCTCTCCCTCCTCTTCCTCGGCGTCCGTCAGGGTGCAATGCGAACTTGGCCGTTATTAATGTATACCTTGTGGAAAGCATGTAACGTCCCCACATACACCACCTGGACCTCCGCATCGCCCACCACCTCCTCGTATGACCCGTACGCCGTTTCAATGGCGTGTGTCTTTGCGAAGACCTCGGCTTTCTCCAATGTACTTGCACCGACGGCCACGACCTTCGCTTGAGGGAGGGCTTTTAGGGATTGGACGAAATCGTGAGACACGCGGCCCGCGCCAAGAATACCCCAGTTCAAAGTGGAGGTAGAGGGCGTGGACAAGGAGGAGGAGGAGGAGGAGGAGATATCGAGTGGGATGGGTTGTGGTGGAATGGAGGAAGAGGAGGAGGAGGAGGATGAGGAGGAGGAGGAGGAGGAGGAGGAGAAGGAGGAGAAGTAAGTTTCAAGGGACTCGGCGAGGGCGTCGGTCTCTGTGCTGTTGCCGTTGTTGCTCATTCTGTGGATGGCTCCTGTATGGCCTGTGGGTATGGAAGTATGGAATAGAGGGAAGGAGGGTGGGTACGTGCGAGAACAAGATAAAGAAAAGGGCAGGAGTTGATGATCCGCCATTTATACCGCCAGGCGCTGTTTCTCGTTGCGCCTTCGTCTCGATTCGCCAAACTATTTCACTACTATTTTTGCTTCTACTTCTTCTTCTTCTTCTTCTTCTTCTTCTTCTTCTTCTTCTTCTTCTTCTTCTTCTTCTTCTTCTTCTTCTTCTTCTTCTTCTTCTTCTTCGACGATATACATTTGACCGTCAACATCTTATTTACAGCGTCAAAATGGCTCATCGTTTGTTTCATCGGCAACACCTTTCAAAAATATTTCGCTCCAGTGCGCTGCAGCACTCCAATTGATTGTGGCCTGCCTGAAAAGCTAGCACTGATATCCCCTTGCCTCATCAAGGGCGCGTGCCTCGTTACATTCAGATTCGACGCCAAGAAACGAATGTGCTCGTTGCCTGAACCTTTGTCCTTCACCGCTGTCTCTGCTATCTCCTGGCGTGGTACACGGCCAGGGTGAGGTCGTCATACTCCTTGATAATGATACAGCTGAGTGGCAGAGGTAGGAGGGCGAGATGTTGATAAATGAATGTGAGAATATCAGATCTCGACTCTTAGTAAAGTGAAACGAAGCCATGAGGAAGAGGTTTTCAGTCTTGATGGGTGCCATCGATCCAACCATCCTCTTGTCTTCCTGCCACCCTCCCGCCCACCGCCCGTCCTCCCGACCACGACAAACTTACAGCTTCTCCGTCTCAATAGACACTGTCAACCCTTCCCTTTCCCCGCTACTCTCGTCTATCGGAGGTCCTGCCAGAGTGGCAGCGCGGCGAACCAAGGCCGTGAAGAAGCCAGCGGTATTCGGATCTGCCGTACCACTTGCTTGGACGCACAGGCCTCGAGCGTCCGCACACAGCGTTCCTTGCACCCCGTCCTCGTCCTGGGCGTCTGCGAAGGGTGTCGTATAGGACATTATTACGCTGCTGATGGGTTTTCCAGAGCTGCGCTGTGTGGATTATTCGTGGTGTTGTGTGAGAAATTGAGATTGTAAGAGAGGGGAGGTCCCATCGTACCCCAACGCCGATGCTGGACGGCTAGGGCAATTGCTTCCTCTTTCAAACTCAACCTGATCCAACACAAAACAACCAAATTGGAGGACGTCATCGACGCCCGCTGGCCCTGGGGATTATGATTTCCGCCGTCGCCTCTGAAGCAGCAGGAACGACAGGCACACGGGCATCAGAAAGTAACCTCCTACTGCATAATTGTGTGAGGGTCTTGCTCGACGCAGGGGAGCGGCTGCGCTTACCACAGGTGCGTGCACACATTTAATTGAGTATTAATCTAGCGCATCCTATTGCCTGAATCTGCCCTTCAGATACCTCGATGGTGTCTGTCTTTCCTATGCTCCTCCTTCCCCTGCCCAATCCTTTCCATCTCCCCACCCCGACTCCCAATGCCTCACTCCACCATCATCCGTCTCCTTCCCACAGGAGACCATCGCTACGGCCGTCATAATCTTTCACCGGTTTTTCGCCAAGCGGAGCCTGTCTGATTACCTTGCTAAACAACGCATGGACGTGGTGCTCATGACCTGCCTCTTCCTTGCTGCCAAGGTGGAGGAGCAGCCACGCCGTATTCGGGATGCAATCAATTGTGTCTATTTTGCGCAGAGGCGAATGCAGATTCTTCGTACTGCCTTTACTGCAGATGTTGCTGGTGGTAACAAAGGTGACAAAGGGGGGGAAAGAGATGTAGGGAAGAATAGTGGAGACTTCCGACAGCAGGACGAAAGAAGACATGGAGTGGCAACAGCACCGCAACGGGAAGCAGATGCTATTTTGCCGTTAGACCGCGGGTATTGGGAAATGAAAGAAAGCGTTGTCGACATGGAGCAGCTTGTCTTGCGTGTCCTGGGCTTCGACCTTGATACCTATCGACCATACCGCATCCTCCTCAACTATGCCCGTTCGTTACGTGCACGTCCTGTAACGGTCGAAGTGGCCTGGGCGCTCTTAAACGATTCCTTGTTCTCGCCTGCCTTTTGCTTGACGAGGCCATCGCAAGCCCAGGCTGTGGCTGTGCTGCATTTGGCACAACGGTTTCTAATGGTGCAAGAGCAGGAAGAGGAGGAAGAAGAGAAGCAGCAGCAGCAGCAGCAGCAGCAGCAGCAGCAGCAGCAGCAGCAAGATTCGGGTACAACAGCGGGGAGTACCAGCAGCAGCAACAGCTTCAAGCCCAGAAAACACAATTTTGTCATTAAGAGCAGCATACGCTTCAGAAATACGAGCGGTGAAATGCCGGTCAATCGGGGCATGTGGACAGTGCTGGGAGCAAAGGCTGAAGATGTCGAAGCTTGTAGTAACGATCTCCTGGCGTTGTATGAGGAGGGAATCGAGCCTTCTTTTCAGAGGGGATAAATGGGTATGGAGGGTGAAGAAAGATATGAGGAGGAGGGAGGAAATAGCGTGGTGATATGGGGGGGGGTCACTGGAGGCAAGAGGCCTTGGGCAAGCAAAGGCCGCGCGGTGCGAAGTAAAAGCGTGTATATAAATAATGTAAAAGGCTTGAATCGGTAATATAGGGCAAAAATAATGCACAGAGATTGTTTAGAGAAAAAAGGAGATCAAGTGTGCGTTAGAAGTTTTTTTCCTTTCTCATTTCCTTCGTAGCGATTGATGAATTATTTGATGCATTTCAAAATGCGATGATATTTACATCATCATCCTGGTACTTTTTCCAGCGCCTAGGTAATAACCACATGCACATCTCTCTCATCTCTTCCTCTCTTCCTCCCCCTCTCGTCAAAAATCAAACGAGTCCCAACCATGCTGCTGCTGCTGCTGCTGCTGCTGCTGCTGCTGCTGCTGCTGCTGCTGCTGCTGCTTCGGGCTTCCTTGACCTCCCTCGTGGGTTGGGCTCGAGCCGCACCCAAATGCGTCCGCTTGGTAAAACCCTAGAGAAGATTGGCTGATCATACCTGAGGCAAATCCCGGGTGGCCTTGGTAGCTGCTGCTGCTGCTGCTGCTGTGGTGATTCTCTGTGATACTTCCGTCCACAGTGCCTCCTCCTGAACGGGAAGTCAGCGACTGCTGCTGCTGCTGTTGCTGCTGCTGTTGGTGATGGTAGTATTGCGGATGGTGCGGTGGAAGAGGAGCCGCGAATACTCCTCCTCCTGTCCCTCCCCCTCCGCCTGCGCTACCGAAATTGAATGCGCTGTTATTGATGTTATAAGGGTTGAGTTGCTGTTGCTGCTGTTGTTGCTGTGGCGGTTTCCACCCACCACCGCTACAATACGGGTTGACCGCTGGGTACAGCGACCGTGGCGGTGATTTATGGTACTGATGCTGCTGTTGCTGCTGTTGCTGTTGTTGCTGTTGTTGCTGATACTGTGACTGCATTATTTGTGGAAACGACGGAGATGCGGGGTGGACAAGGGAGGATAAGGGGTCTGCCATCTGTTCTTGGAAAGAGGGAGGAGGAGGCTTCATCGCTGGTGGACGAGCCGGCTTGGGTGGTTTCGAGGGAGGAACAAGTGATGCCGACGCAGGAAGGCCATTCTTGTAGATGCGACCGGTATTGTTGTTTCTGTCCCTGCTGCCGCTGTTGCTGCTGCTACTGCTGCTGCTGCTGTCGATGGTGGTAGGGAAAGTGGGCGGTCGCTGTTGAGAGAAACCTAATCCACCCATGCCACTGGTGGTCCCAGGGCTGCCGGACAGGGCAAGGAAGTCGATTGTTGTCTCCTCGGGGCCCAAAACGTTGACAGCGGAATCAGTAGGGAGAGAATGGAAGGTAGCTGAGGGCGTGGTGTGGTGGGCAGTCGTGGAGGTGCTGGTATTGGGGTGGGTGTCGAAAATAGGATCGAACGTGCCAGAGGGTGTGTTCCATTCTGCCTGGTTTTCTTCCCTTGGGCCCCTCCTCTTGTTGCTGCTGTTCCTCCCACTGCTGCTGCTGCTGCTGCTGCTGGCGGTGGTGGCTGCTGTAATTGTCGAAACAGCACCGAAATTCTCGTCATCAAAAGAGGGCTTGCGCACGCCTGGTTGCGGTGAAATTATGGAGGAGGAGGAAGACGGAAAATCAAGCAGTGAGGCAGGCGAGAGGAACCCATCACTACTCCTCATACTAGTCCCTGATGTCGCTGCAGCCTCTCCTGTCGCTGCTGCTCGACCAGCCATCGGTGTATCGGGAAAGGGGTCCATGGCCTGAAATTGCTCCGTAGGGGGCAGACACACAAAGCTACCAACCGCCTCTTCCTCCTCTTCACTCCCTACTCCCTCCTCAGTATTATCCACAAACAGGGCATCAGCAGCCGTTTCTTCTCCCCCTCCTCCTCCTCCTCTTCCTTCTTCTCCTCCTCCTCCTCCTCTTAATCCTGCTTCTCCAGTCGAACCCAAATCTGCCACCGTCGTCGTCGCCGCTGGAGTCGCACCCACTCCCGAAGCAACCCCTTCTGTAAACGTGGCAGAGACGGCTGCTGAAACGGTAGCGGACATTCCTCGAGACCTGCCGGCCAACCGACGAGCCGCCGCCGAATTAGGATTCAAAGCTCTGACTGCTGGCTGCTGCTGCTGCTGCTGCTGCTGCTGCTGCTGCGATAGTCCTGATGGAGACCTACTCCGTCCTACCGCGCCTGCCATTTGTCCGGCCGCTCGACGTTGCTGCAATTCTTCTTCCCTTGTGAACCGTGTGCGGGGGGGTAGCCCCCTCCCTTCTCTGAGGCATCTCACATGCTCCATTACCTCATCTATATTCAACCGCGCCATCGCATCCGGCAGCAACATCCGATCAATCAACTCCTGTACGTCCCCCTCGCCATCCCTCCCTCCCTCGACCTTGCGACGTTTATTATTCAATATTCCCAGCTTGCCAGCATCTTGAAACGGGTGAACAAAGTGCAAAACTGTGAAAAACACACAACCGAGCGCCCACACGTCCACTGAATGGTCTAGCTCTCTCCTTAAGTATAAGTCAACCATCTCTGGTGCCCGGTACATCTGCGTTGTTGTCTTCTCGATCCTCTCTTCTTCGCACGCGCGCTCCTGAGCATTCCTTAGTGGCACTGGCCCTTCCACTGCAGAGCCAAAGTCGATGAGTTTGTACACTACGCCTTTCCCTCCTTGATCGCCTACATCGCTGCTGTAGTGACTGAAACTGCTGCCGTTGGAGGAAGGGAAGGAGAGTAGGATGTTCTCGAGCTTCAAATCGCGATGAGCGATAGCAAGAGGTTGCTGGTGATGCATGACGGCAACGGCGCTACTTACATCCCAGGCTATTTGTAATATCTCGGGGTTACTAAATCGACGTTGTCCCCTCCGTTTGATTGTCTCAAAGAGAGAACCGCCCGTGCAGTGCTCCATTAAGATGAGCGCCTCTAATTGGGAGGAGCAGGAGGAAGAGGAAGAGCCCCCGGGCTGGATGACGGCGTCATGGAAGCGGACGATGTTGGTATGTTGCATGGTTTTGAGGAGACGGATTTCCTTCAAAATTTCTTTCTATGGTGAAAGGGTGGGCATGGAAGGGGGGAAAATAATTTGAAGATGCAAGCGCATGGATGAGGGCACATTGTAGAGAAATTATGTAGACAAACATGGGTCATACGACACCGTATTTTCATACATTATGAGCTTGGTCCTGCACGATTAACTTCTTGAGCACCAGCCGACGAGATGCATCTTGGACGTCGGTGCAGGCGTAAACAAACGCAAAGCCACCTTCGCCCAGAAGTGGACCAAGTGATACCCTGTGAAGGGGATGTCATGTGCAGGAAGAAGGGGGGAGGGAAAGGGGTGGGTGAGAAAGGCCTCCCGTTAAAGACCACAAGACGGATTGAAGTATATTTATGCACTGCCGAATTATAAGAAGTTCTTGTTCTGCATGCGCATGATGATGCGGTGATACAGGGATAATGTACACACTTCAGTTGATATTTACTCACGTACCTCGTTCGGCCGACGTCGACACAAGGAAGCTCTTGCTCCCCCCCATTCCCGCCAGCGACCCCCACCACGCCCCAGATAAGGTCTCCGAAGGGCTGTGTTGTTGTCATGAGGGCCCACGCGAGCTGTATGGCTGTTTAGCGGGATTGGAGAGGTCGAGTAATTTTAGGAATGCTGCATAAATTTGAGTTTCAGGTTTTAGCGAGCTACTTTCACTTCGGGAATGCTTCGGGCTTCATTGCTTATGTCCCTCTCACGAACTCGTACAATGCTACGGACACAAACAAACAAGGGACATCTGACCACCCTACATGCCTGCTCTGGATTTTAAGGCGCTGCTCCAGCAGGAGAGGGCCCAGAAGCGCCACGAACGAGAGCGGCAGCAGAAGGAGGAGGTAGCCTCGGAGGAGGAGGATGACGACGACGAGGAATACAAGGCGCCAGCCAACTTTGCTGCCCGCGTAGATGCCATGCTGGGTGCCGTGGTCACATCCAACGTGTCTCCTGCGGTGACTTTGCCGGAAGAAGGGCAAGATATGGATATCATGGCTGTAGCGGCGGCAAAAATCGTGGAAGAAAGCCAGCAGGCAAAGCACTGCTTGCATGCGCGCTTGGAACCCGAGTACCTCAGCACGGCCATGACAGAACGCAACCTGGCCCAGCACGCGTTGGTCGGACCACTGCATCGTGTTTTTTATTTGCCTGAGTACGTGTCCCGGGAGCTGGAAGAGAAGGTGGTGGAGATCACGCACACAATGCCAGCCAAGCAGTGGGTTACTCTAAGGGGCCGTCGTCTGCAGTGCTTTGGGGGCAAGCCGACGGAGGACGTAGCGAGCTTCAAGCCCAAGGTTTTGCCTCCGTGGATCAAGCAATTGTGTCAGACCTTGACGTTGGCGGGCATATTCGGCATGGAGGAGACGCCAGACCATGTCCTCTTGAACGAATACCAGCCAGGGCAAGGCATCATGGCACACACCGACGGTCCCTTTTTCCGCTCCCGCGTCGCTATCCTGAGCCTGGGAGGCCCAGCCATTTTTCGTTTCAAGCGGCGGCTGGCCACGGCAGAGATCGAGGGAGGAAAGGAAGACGAACAGCAGCGGCCGGTGGGTACGGTGGTTTTGCAGCCCCGCAGTCTCATTGTGTTTGAAGGCGACGCCTACCACGAACACATGCATGAAATCCTGGCGGTAGAGGAGGAGATGGTGGGAGGGGAAGAAGGCATCACACCAGTTTTGAATCTTGCGACGGCAGGGGAGGGTTTGAAGTTAGGGGACGTTCTGCGGCGGGCATTGCGGGTGTCATTGACGTTTCGTAAAGTCAACAAGCCCGAGCAAGAAAGATGTGTGGCGCGGTTGTCATCGCAGACCAAATAAGAAGCAAATTGTCGGATGTATCAGAAGTCAGAGGATCGTTTGTCACTTAACCACGATTTGCTCAGATGTTTATTTAACAAGGGGCGCAATGGGATGGGAAAGAATGGCGGTCCAATAAAAAATTATACAATGCCCTTGTGTTGCTTCTACAGTAATAGCGTCCATGAATAACTGCAGGGCAGGGTCAGTGGTATATGGTGGACGAAGTGGCTCTTAATCAGAGATGGAATGCCGGGTCAGGTTATGATGTCCGGAGGTGCTTTCTGATGGGGTGTGGAGGCAGGGGGGGACAGAAGAGTTCATATTCCCCACGTTTCTTTGCTTTGCATGCTCGGAACTTTCTTTATATTTAAACAAGATGCACAGATGATTTCGAGCTGTCAATGGCGTCTCGGAAAATGTGCACAGCGGTCACTCACGGATGTGCTAAGAGGATCATATGGGCCGGTCGGTCCCAGAGGAAAGTCTCTCGAGCGCGACGAATGCTCGAGCTAAGAGATCCACATCAGCCAGTGCGCTCAAATAGCGTGGGATTTATGGTACTTGGTCCCGCGAGCATCTTTGTGCATGTTTGGCACGATATTGGGTGTGGTTGATGTGCGTTTCAAGCGAGCTTGAGCCCCTTCGTCTCTGCCCATGTCTGTTGCCTCGTCACCTCCTCGACGAAAGCAGAGAGCAAATGCTGCGTCACTCCCAGGTGTATTGCCGGCCCCCCTTCCTCTTTCTTTTTTACAAGCGCCCGCGCTCCTTCCTGCTTCTTGATGTTGGTACCTGGCATTATTGCGTGCACTTTCGATGTGTCTCTCCTTTTTATCATCATTCTCTCTTCCGGCATTCACGCACACAACATGACAGCCTCGTCACATCGCGATCGCCCAAGGAGTCCGCCGACCGTCGCGGTGCCAGCAGCAAGAACACTGCGCAGATCCGTCACCACGTGCATAGACTACAGCTAAGAAACCACCATCACCATGCCGCCTCAAAATGTGCACATGCTCAGCCGGGACACCCTTCCGTCCTCAAGCTCCCTCGTCGGTACGTGTGACAATTTCTTATCTACCGCTGCCTTCCAGAGCTCGTGCGAAGAAAACCTGCGTCGCATGCCGCAACCAGAGTTTGTCGGGCATCGTGTCCTATGCCTTGATCCCGGCAGGGATATAACCCCTTTGTCATTCCTGTGTCCCTATTTGACCCATCCTTCGCCCGGCTGTGCTTGTACCACCTGGCTTCATTCTCTTGTGTCCCGTTCTTTCGATGTTCCACCTCACGCTTGTGTCCCTCCCACATCCCCCCTCCTGACAGATGAAGACGGCTCCCCCCGCTACCCCGGCACGTCTACCCATGGGGGTGCTTCCTCCTTCTCCTCCCCCTCCACCACGGCAACTGCCACTGGCACAATGCCGCGCACCACCTCCATCTCCCACCTCAGCCAAGAGGCCACCAAGGTCAAAATCATCCGCGACGCCATCCGGGCGGAAGACAAGCGGCTGCGCTCCCAATATTTCCTCCTGCGTGAGGAGTGGCAAGACACAGTCGGTGCGGCTATCTTCCTGACGGCCGCCTGTACATGGGCCTTGCTCTCCTACGCGTGGTACATCGGCGCCCTTTCCACCCCTTTCCTCATCATAGGCAATGCCCTGGCCATCTCGCTGTTGCATGAGATGGAGCACGACTTAATCCACGACTTGTATTTCAAGAAGAACAAGGCCGTTCAAAATGCCATGTTCGCATTTATCTGGGTGATCAAGAGGTACGTCTTCACGACTATTCTTCCTCCCTCTCTCCAATCCACCTCGCTGCTGCTGGTCCCTCCCTTGCGCGTGCCAGTGGCTGCACGTGATGGAAGACATATTTAATCCATCTTCTCCCTCCATCTCATCTTCACTCCATGACAAGAGAAACGGTTATAGTCATCGCGCCAGCAGTTTCACTGGACCCTCCCCCTTCTCCCTCCCTCCCCCTCTTCTCTCTCTCCCCCCTCCCTCCCTCCCTCACTACCCGTCCTCCAGCAACGCCAACCCCTGGTGGCGGCGCTACTACCACTTGCGACATCATCAGTATGCCGGGCAGGTGGTTGACGTGGAGGAACGTTTAATCGGACTGGGCTTGCCCTGGAACTCGTTTAAACGGCTCTTGGTGACGTTCACACCCGCCGCGACCCTCCTGATCGCCGATGACATTGTGAAAGACGACCCGGACTTCAGCAAACAGGTTCTCGTCCGGTACAACTCGCCTGTTATCGCCTTTTCGACTGCGGCGATGGTAATCCACCTGTGCCACTGCCTCGGGGTAGGAGAGCTTCTGGTAGCGGCCGGCATCCTCCCCGTGGGGTTTCACGAGGCTTTGCTTCGCTACCTCCTTCCCTTCCTCGTGCTGTATAATTCAACGGTGAATCTCCCGAATGTGTTGAGGCAGAGTAGCCTGGTGATCATATCGACGTACTGCCACTATTACGGGGACATCCCTGAGCGAGACGTTTTTTTCCAAACGCAGATTTTGAACCATCCGTTGTTGTGGCCGTTCCAGATGTTTTGTTTTAATTTTGGAGCTACGCACATCATCCACCATTTTGTGACGCGGCAGCCGTTTTATCTGCGGCAGCTGACGGCGTTTCGGGTGACACCGGTGATGCTTGAGCAAGGATGTCGTCACAACGACCTTGGGAATCATTTCAGGGCAAATCGATGGGGTAGGAAGGGGGAGGAGCCCTCGGTGATGATGCCGGTTGGGGAGGAGAAGAAGGTGCTTTGAGGTAAAATCGGAGGAATCGGAGAGGGGGAGTGAGAGTAGGAAAAAGGTTTTCGCGTAAGATGATTTTTTCTGTCCCCCAAAAAAAGCATGATTGAGTTGGTGAAGCGGGAAGGAAACAGAAGGAAAGTAATTGTCCCAATTTTTCATTGACGATGTTTCTCTGTGACGGGTGTCCAGTATCTCGTTTGTGGTTTCGCTTCTGGTGGTGGTGTGGTGTGGTGTGGTGGAGGGAGAAACAAAACATGCGTGTGTGGACTGTATCATAGTAGTAGTATATATATACTCTCTCTCTAGGTTGACACTTCGCTGTAAAACGTCAACCAACGCGCACCGTGCGGGATCTGTGGTTGAGGATGTGGGCGGTCGACGACGGTGTGTGGGTGGAGGACTGACATGGGAGATGAAGAGAAAAACGAAGTAGAGGAGGAGGATTAAGATTGAGAAGAATAGCGACAAAATCAACATCTAGGATTGGTTAGAAGTTCAAACGAGGAGGAAGAAGGCAGGGAAGAGGGTGGGGCCATGCTGAAAGGGGGAAGGGCCGCAACCTAGAGGTGCAAGGCCCTAGAAGACAAGGAGCACTGTTAAAACAAGATCAAGAAAAATAAGGATAAGTTGAAGAGCAAGCAGGAAACCATCATGAGGAAACAACGAATGCGTTTTTTACACTCGTCTTGTTTGGCTGTTTTATGCGATTTACACCGATTACTTAAAAAAATTAAAGGGAGCTCCACCCCTTCCCGACCTTACAGCTGCTGCAAAGCCACTTGAATAAGGTGAAAATATGAAACAAAACGATAGACATAGCGACGGTACGTGAGAAGAAATCATTGTCAGGGCGGAAGAAGCCCCCGCTTCTACTCGTTTTTCAAAAGAGACTCTCGAAGGGGGGGAAAGATCGAAAGATAAGATAAGGACTTTAAGGCACCTTTTACGTGCGTAAATGTAGACGGAGAGTAGCAATGGGAGGGCCAGCGGGCGAAGTAGGAGGGGAGGGTTGAAATGGAGCATTGCGCACAGGGTGGTCTTCGCCTTTGTCTAGTCGAGGCGGCTGGCCTTGTGTAAGGATTTGTCGGCCTCAATTGTTCTTCGAACGGCTGAACGTCAGCGACTGCTGCCACGCTGACGAGGAAGTCCAACGCGATGATCGACGTTCGGTCGGTTGCCATCGTCGTTCCTTGGCTCAAGCACCTTGAAATAACACCTCGTCCTCATCCTCCACCCTTCCACGCTTCTCTCAGGGAGTCTTCTTGCCTCGTAACCCTCATTTCTAGCAGCATAATGAAGTTCTTTGTCCTGCTGGCTCTGTTCCTGGCCACCTCCTCTACTGTGCTTGCATTCACCACTACTAGGCGTAAGTTCTGAAGAACGGGAGGATCTGCAGTGCTTGTCATGACTTCGATCCAATGTGGTCATATAGATAGCTATGGGAGGGTTCATAAGGGATAGAGGGGCTGCGCCCATGACTGACGGGAAAAGGAGATGGGAGACAAATTCTCTCATCACACCGTCTGGAACCCTTCGTCCGACACAGGTTTCATCGTCCCGTGCACCAATCCGATGATTTCACCGTCGATCCGCAGTGTCCGGACCGCCCGAAATGCACGTGGTGGTATGCTGGCCATGAAAGTCCAACCCCCGAGCCGCAAAAACGAGGAGAACGAACGCCTGCGAACCCTGGAGCAGGACTCAGAGAGGTGGTTCCAAGAACAGCAAAGACGGGAGGCGAACGGCGAGTTGGGTAAGTAAAATCAAGTAGAAGGAGTAAAGAGCATGCCGTAGAAATCATGATGGGGCTGGGAGAGCAAGAGAAGTGATCTGTATGTCTCTGGCGGACCTCTTCCTCCCTCTCTCCTTCCTTCCCTCCATTCTCCTTTCCTCCTCTCTATTTGTGTTTCCCGCTGATGACAATTAACTGAAATCCAACACTTAGACCTTTTTCATTGAAGGTGCTGCTGAATTTCAATGAATTCGAGCTTTTTAACCCTGAGGAAAACACACCGAACCCCACCACTCCCTCCCTCTCCCTCCCTACCTTGCATACCCTCACGGACGAGTCCAAAGCACTTCAATGCCTCACACACATGCCTCCTCCGAATTTCATTTTTCTGTCTTTTCCCTTTATTCTTAACCCTCTACCAACAGGATGGCTCGAGAACCCAGCGTTTTATACCGCAGTTTTCTTCCTCTGCCCCCTCGTCATTCTGGTGGGGGGCGCCGCAACGGGTGTCATCCCAGGCTTTGTCCCCAACACTTACGAATACTCTACCATGGAGGAGGTGAAGAGCAGTTTCTCCTATGGAGATTTGACGCAGGCCGCCGAATATGCATCTGGTGCGAGTTCGTTGTTTTAACGAGGGAGGGAAGGAGGGAGGGAGGGACGGTGGGGCTGTCCTTCTTTTGCATTGAGGACATGAAGAGACGTTTGCCCATAAGACGTAGGCGGGCTCGAGCTTAATTCAGTAAAACGAAGGAGGGAGGGGGAGGGATGAAGTGGGATTGTGAATAGGTATCATGAAAAGACAGATGAGTAGAGAGAGGAAGCATCTGTATGTATCATGCCAGAAAAAGGGTTGAGCCAGCTTAGGATACCTCGACGGTAGATGGTGTCTTCATCTCGGACAAAATTCGTGGTTTCAAATCTTTTTGTACTTATATTTACCAGATGGGTTTGCTGTAGACAATGAATAAACTCGAATTCATCCAGTCGTTCATGTAGTCATGGCCCACGTAGCCAAGCCCCAGAAGATTTGTATCTCCATCTTTGATACCCTGGCACCGGCAGACAAATCGGTCGCACATCGCTCATGGAACCATCCAGAAGGATGAAAGGTAGATCAGAGATGTGTGGATGGCGCTCACATTGTTGCTCGAGAGACGATCATGTCCCCGTCTCCGAGTTGCACATTAATGTGTCCCTCTTCCATTGCGGTCTCCGGCTACCTGCCAACGACGTACATAAATAACAAAAATAAAAATAAAAGTGCCCAGAAGGGACCATCCGTCCTACTTATGTCAACAGTTTTTGTTTTCCTTCTCTAAATCAAACAGTGTCGCCTCCTCCGCGCCACGTTTCGTTTGCTTTCCTCTCGTGTGTCTTTGCTCACACCCCTGAGGATACGTTGATCGTACACACCAGTCGTACATACAAGATACCCCAAAACAATACATCTATCATT
>Ga0160419_100415_pt1 | contig 27426 bp, 27 predicted proteins | sample CelAP2metagpilot_2_FD_108196 | JGI IMG/M metagenome (GOLD analysis project Ga0160419, IMG submission 108196) | Phycosphere-associated microbial communities from Cellana algal ponds in Kailua-Kona, Hawaii, USA - Cellana AP2-4-25 metagenome pilot ... | reverse complement strand
TCGGCGGGCGTCGCCTCCTCCACCAGATTGGGCCAGATCATTCCGGCATTGTGCACCAGATGCGACACCGCATGCGCGGCTGCAATCTCCGCCCCCGCCTGCGTCACGGCATCTGCATCCAGCAGGTCCACTTCCACATGCACCAGTTTCGCATCCGACCACTCCGGTGCGCCGCGTGAGAGAGAGACCACGGTATAGCCCCTCCGGATCAGCCGCTGCCCCAGATCAGCACCGATGCCCTTGCTGCCCCCCGTGATCAGTGCGGTATATGCGCTCATGCCATCACCATCGCCAGCACCCGCAGGGGGCTGCCTGTCCCGCCTTTGATCTTGAGCGGCGGCGCGATCAGCAGCGCACCCGTGGGCGGCAACAGATCAAGGTTGCACAGGCATTGCAGCCCGAACTTGCCCGCGCCATGCAGCAGATAATGCGCCGGGTATGGCGGCGTGTAATGCATCCCCTGCCCCGCATCGGTGCCCACGGTCTCTGTCCCGAACCCGCGAATGCCGCGCGCCAGCAACAGTTCAATCGCCGCAGGCGTCGGCCCCGGCGAATGCGCGCCATCTTCTGCCATGTTGAGATAATCCGCCCCGCTGCGTTTGGACCAATCCGTGCGCATGAGCACCCATGCGTCTTTCGGGACCCTGCCATGCTGCGCTTCCCAGGTTTCGATGACCTCCGGCGTCAGTTCATAATCATCGTGCCGCGCCGCGCCGTCGGAGCAATCAATCACCACCACCGGCCCGACAAATGCCCCCGGATCAATCTCATCCACCGCCCCGTTCGGCACATCCTTGCCCGACACCCAATGAATGGGCGCATCAAAATGCGTGCCAGTGTGTTCGTTCAGCGTGATGTTGTGCCACTTCCACGCAGGCCCGCGATGGTCATAGGCGCTGACCTCTTCCATCCGGAACCGCGCGCATTGGCCGAACTCCGGCGGCAGCACGATCACCGGAAAATCCGGGTCGAGCGTGTGGGTCAAATCCACAATCCGCGCTGTGCCTCTGGACAGGGCTGCAGCCACCTCTGAAACCGCCGTGCTCATGCCCCTGCCCCCGTCAATTCACGCTCCAACAACAGCGCGTTGTCCTGCCACCGCGCGTAGACATCGCGCGCGACATCGCCGCAGGTGACCTCCTCCACGCCGTCAACCAATCCCTGCACCACCGACCGCGCCAGTGCTTTCGGCGTAACCTTGGGCGGGGGCGCGGGCTGGAACCACGGATCGTCCTCTCCCGGTCCCGCATAGACATTCATCACCCGCAGGCCCGACGCCCTGAACTCCGCCCGCAGGCTTTGCGAAATCGACCGCGCCGCCGCCTGCGAGGCGCCGAACGCGCCAAAACCCGCATCCGGCACCAACGCCTGCACCGACAGGAGATTCACAAAGGCCGCTGCCGCATTGGTCCCGTCCTGCACCCGCGCTGCCATGCCCGGCCCAAACCCCTGCGCCAGCCGCATCAGACCTAGCGTGTTCACCTCCATCGCGTCGCGGGCGAATGTCGTGTCGTTCCCAAGCACACCACCGGGCCGGGTAAAGCGCGCGCTGTTGATCAGGATATCCACCTTGCCACCAATCTCCGCACTCAGCTTTTGCACGGAAGACACATCCGTCACATCCAGCGGCAGGAGGGAGACGTCTTCCATCGCCTCAAACGCCGCCCGCGCAGGCCAATGCCGCCAGGCCTCCGGCTCTCCCGCAAACACATGCGCCGCCCCTGCGGCCAGCAAAGCCTCCGCCAGGGCCAAAGCCACCGGCGACCGCGCGTCCGAGATCAGCACCCGCCGGTGTTTGGGATCACAGGACATCGCCCGCAGCACAGGATCATCTTGCATCACATCACTTCCTTCCAGCGGCAGCGCGATCAACACGCCCTGCCCCGCCCTATCCAGTTTCAGCGCCATGCGCACGGTGTCGCCGCGCGCCACTTCGCCGTGCAGATGGCAATTCAACATCGGCCCCGCGTCCAGCTTCACCGCCCCAATCCGCCACGGCATCCGCTCGCGGAAGTATGGCTCAGGTGAGACCCGGATGGTGGTTTCGGCCATGAGCGTGCCCGCCGGGTCCACATCCTGCCATGGCAGATCGTGCGACAGGCATTTCACACAGGCATCGCGCGGCGGGTATTGCACCGCCTGACACTCTGCACAGACCTGCAAGCCAAACCGCCCCGTTGCCGCCATCACGCCCAACCCCAACGCCGCGCGGCTGCGCGTGGCGGGGGGCAGCAACGGCGTCAGCGTGCGTTTCTGCGGGTTCTTTTTCGGCGGGGGTGCCAGCGGTTCCGTCATGCGCCCGCCCCCTCGATCACTGCGGCAGCGGAACACAATCCCCGGTCGTAATTGATCACCCCAAAGCCCGAGACCGCCGCGCGGCGCGCATCCGGCACCTGCGTCGGCCCTGCGGTGCCCGTCACCTGCCGGATTGCTTCGACCAGCCCCAGATATCCCCCCGCCGCCCCCGCCTGCCCGACGGAGAGTTGCCCCCCAGAGGTGTTGTGCGGGAAGTCTCCACCGATGGTCAGGTCATGCTTGGCCACAAACGCGGCACCGCCACCCTTGGCGCAGAACCCCAGATCCTCGAACTGCATCATGCAGATCACCGGATAGTCGTCATAGGTTTGCAACAGGTCGATGTCTTCCGGGCCATGCCCCGCCATCTGCCAAAGCTCATCTACATCCACCGCCCAGCCGCCGCGCAGCTGGATGGGATCGTTAGGGAAGGCATTGGTCCGCTCAATCGTTGCGCTGATCCGGGCAAAGGGCAGGCCCTTGGCCACCGCCATGTCTTCGCGCATCATCACAAAGGCCTCCGCGCCCGCGCAGGGCATGACGCAATCAAACAGACCAATGGGGTCGGAGATCATCCGCGCGTTCATGTAGTCTTCAAGCGTTAACGGTTTTTTCATCAAGGCTTGCGGGTTCTTCAGTGCATTGGCCCTTTGCGCCACGGCGATCTGGCCAAAGGCCTCACGCGGGGTGCCGAACTCGGCCATATAGGCGTCTTGCAACAGCGCGAAACTCGCGTTGGGTCCGCCAAAACCATATGGAAAGGTTGCGTCCATGGAGAACCGCGAAAACGCCGACAGCAGGTTGCGAAAGCTGTCGATGCGGTTGGTGTCGCCGGCCACGCAGGCCACCACATCCACATCGCCTGCCTGCACCGCCCGCGCGGCCCGGCGCATTGCGGCCACACCGCAGGCCCCGCCCATCGGCACCGTGTCCAGCCAGCGGGGCGACAGGCCCAGATGCTGCGTCAGGCCCACGGGCGTGTCGGGCGCAAGGGTGAAGCTGGAGACGGAAAGCCCGTCCAATTCAGGCGGCGTCATGTCGATGATCTTGAGCACTTCCCGCAGCGCGCGGGCGATCCACCAATGGGCCGTCTCATTGGTATAGCGCACGTAAGGCACCGAAACGGGTGCGGTCAGGACGACCCCGTCATAGGGCGCGCGCCTCACGCAGCGGTCCGCTTTTTCAGGTGCCGGGTGTCGATGGTGCCGGGGTCGTCCAACAGGTCTGTTGCCATTTTCTTGAGTTCACCGCGCTGTAGTTTCTGCGTTGCAGTAACCGGCAGGCTTTCGAGAAAAGCGATATATCCCGGTGCCTTATAGTACGCCAACTGGTCCAGACACCATGAGGTGATGCGTTTTGCGAGCTTAACATAATCTGTCCCCGCGGGGACAGGCTGGTTTTCGGCCAGCACGATACAGGCGAAAACCTCATCCCCGCGCACGGCATCCGGCACCGCCGCGACCGCCACCTGCGCGATGCTGGGATGTTTGGCCAGCACCGATTCCACTTCGACCGCCGCGATGTTTTCTCCGGACCGACGGATGACGTTTTTCTTGCGGTCGACAAAGTACATTGTGCCATCCGCGGCGCGGCGCACGATATCGCCGGTGTGAAACCAGCCGTCTTTCCACGCCTCTGTGGTGGCGTCGGGGTTCTTGAAATAGCCCGCAAAGAAACCCTTTTGCGGGTCCTCCCCAGCCGCCCGCACCAACAGCTCCCCAAGATCGGCATCACGGCCCTGATCATCGACCAGCCGCGCCTCGACCTTGTCATCCGGCGCGCCGATGCAGCTGGTGCCCACATTGCGCGGTTCGCGATTGGCACAGATCGTGCCGCCTGCGCCGGTTTCGGTCATCGCCCACCCCTCGCTGAGGGGGAAGCCAAAGCGATCTTCAAAAGGTGCGTGGAGTTTCGGGTCGATGCCCGCGCCAAACCCGAAGCGGACGCTGTGATCACGGTCCTGCGGGGACGGGTCCGCCCCCATCAGCATCGACGGCATCACGCCAAGGTAGTGCAGGCAGGTGGCTTTGCTGTCGCGCACAGATGCCCACCACGTGCGGGGATGGAACCGGTCGAGCGCTGTCAGGCAACCGCCCACGGCCACCATCGCCATGAAGGAATAGGCCATGGCGTTCATGTGGAAGATCGGCAGCGGGGTGATCATTCGCTCCCCATCCGTGTTGAGCGCGCAGATGCCCGTTGCGGTGCTGTACCAGCGGCCCGCTTCGATGAAATATGCGTTGGTGAGGATGCAGCCCTTGGGCTGGCCGGTGGTGCCGGAGGTATAAAGGAGAGCCGCTTCCGCGTCGCCGTCGCGGGCGGCGATGGCGTCTTGGGTGATCGCCGATGGCAAGGCTGTCCCCACGGGGACAACGGGCATTGCGCTGCCCGCTTCGCGCGCCGCATTGCGCAGGTCATCGACACGGGAGGGAATGGAAATAGCCAGCACCGGTTCGGCATGGCCGATCATGTAAGCCAATTCGGCCTGCCTCAGATCGGGGTTCACGGGCACCACAGAAATGCCCAGCGCGTTACACGCCAGCCACCATAGGAAATAGTCCGGACGGTTTTCCAGCAGCAGCATCACGCGCTGGCCTTTGGTGTATCCTGCCTCCATCAACTGCTGCTTGTGTGCCGCCACGATTGAGGCAGCCTCGGCATAGCCAATCTCTCCATCGTCGATGCCATACACCCCGGCAGTTTCCGGCAGCACGTTCAGGAACGGGCGCTCCGGCCAGCGCGCGGCGCTATCCGCAAAGGCGTCAAATACGGTTGCGGCGGTGATCATGGCAACAACTGAATATTGCGAAACGCCGCGTCGCAGTTGAGGATATCGACCCGCTTGTTTGCAATCCTGAGCGCGCCGTCCACCAGCGCCAGATCGTGCCGCGCGGTCAGCGCCAGCAGTTGCTGTTCGTCCAGCCGCGTCTCCACATAGTGCATTGACGTGTTGGTCACGAAGGTATCGCCGTTCATTTCGTCCACGAAGGGGCGCTGGATGACATGGTGGCAGCGGCTCTTGGGTTTCTGGCTGAAGGTGCGCGCGCCGTTCAGACGTTCGACCCGCAGTTTCAGCATGAACATGTCCTCATAGAGCAGGGACGTCTCGTTGATCGGATCGGCCTGTTTGTAATCGAGCGGCATCCAGTAGTGGCCGTCGGGGAGCCAGAGGGCGAGCCATTCGGTGTAGCGCCCTTCGTCCAGCATGCGTGCTTCGTCGTAGATGAAGTCGATCAATTGGTCCTTGGAGACGCTCATTCCGCTGCCTCCTGCGCCTGCGCATCATAGGTCATGAATTTGGCCCAGGCATCGAACTGGTTGCGCATCTGACGCTCGGTGGTGCCGTTCAACACGGCTTCTTCGCTGAAATCCTCGTCCTCTTCCAACAGACGCTGGATGTTGACCCATTCCATGCCGTCCACATGCAGGCCTTCCTGCGCGCGTTCGTACATTTCCAGATCGTCATGGCCCACGATGGAGGTGGGCGCGTTGATCATGCGGTTGTACATCGCGGTGCGGGCGGTCAGCTCATCCGGCGCGCCCACCAGACGGTAGATGTAGCTTTCGACGATGGTGCGGTCAGCGGCCAGCGGGATGAAATTGCGCAACTGCTGGATCGGGCCTTTGATCATGATGTTGGGGAAATAGACGGTGTTGTGCCGGTTCTCGTCGAGAATGGCTTTCGCCTTCTCCTCGCCATAGGTCTCCGACATCGCTTCGAAGTAGCCGGGGATGGCGGAGTAGTTGGAGTGGATCGAGTGGTTCACCCCGGTGTGGCCGTGCCCGTTGGGCCAGGTGCGGATGCCCATGCCTTCGAAGAACTCATAGGGCGACATAAAGGGGGCGATGATCTCCATCGCGGGGGGCTTGGGGGCATCTTCGGGCAGGCCGAGTTCTTCGTAGAGTTTCACAGCGGTGCCGGCGGAGCTTTCGTGGGCCACCATCGGGTGGCAGGTGTCGGTCTGGTTTTCGACCAACATCTTCCAGTTGCAATGGTGCAGATAGCGCAGCGGGGGCCCGACAACTTCGAGCCGTCCCTCCGGGGACCGGTCGACCATGTTGTCGAGGGAGGACAGGCTGTCGCCGAAGAACTCCTCGAAACTGATGCCTTCCTCCGCCAGTCGCGCGAAGATGAAGCCGCGATAGTTATGCACGGCACCAACGGCTTTCATGCCTTTGCCGCTGGGGGTATCCTCCAGCCCGGTGCCTTCGTAGCCTTTCTTCAAAGGGATCGCCAAAAGGCAACCGTCGGTCTTGAAGGACCATGCGTGGTAGGGGCAGCGGAAGAATTTGCCGGTGTTGCCTTGGCGATCAATGACGATCTTGGTGCCCTTGTGCGGGCAGCGGTTGTAGAGGACGTGGATGTCATCGGGTTTGTGGCGCACCTGGATGACGGGTTGGTCGCCCACCTGGGTGGCGAAGTAATCGCCCTTGTTCGGCGTCTGGCTTTCGTGGCCGACAAAGACCCAGGCATTGGCGAAGACGTGTTTCATCTCCAGCTTGTAGACGTCGGGGTTGATGTAGACGTCGCGGTGGACCTGATTTGGCTGCACAAGATTGGCAGCGGCGGCGGGGTCTCCGGTGTAAATGCCCATGTCGTTCCTCCCTCAGATATCCAGAACCAGACGCGCGGATTTCGCGCGGCTGACACAGATTTGCATGACGTCGCCTGCGGCGCGTTCGGCCTCGGACAGGACCACGTCGCGGTGATCGGGTTCGCCTTCCAGCACGTCACATTGGCAAATGCCGCAATCCCCCCGCTGGCAGTCGTACATCACGTCGACGTCGTTTTCTTCCAGCACGTCGATGATGGAGCGGCCCGGCGGGATGGTAAAGACGGAGCCGTCGTTGATCTGCACCTCGAAGGCGGTGTCGCTTTCCTGCGGCGCGGCGGCTTCAAAGAGTTCGAAGTGGATGCGATCTGCGGGGACGCCTGCGGCTTCGGCTTTGGCGCGGGCGGCGTCGATCATGCCGCGTGGGCCGCAGACGTAGAGGTGGGCATCGCCCAAAGTGACGATGAGCGCGTCGAGGTTGAGGGCGCTGGCGTCATCGTCGCAATGGAGCGTGAAGGCATCGCCGAAGGTTTCGGCGAGTGCCGTGCGGTAAGCCATGATATCCGCGCTGCGCCCGGCGTAGTGGAAGCGGATGTTTTGACCAGCGTCCTTCACCGCTGCGGCCATGGAGATCAGAGGGGTCACGCCGATCCCGCCTGCCAGAAGCACTGCATCTGTTTCGGGTGTGACACGGAATTCGTTCTTGGGCGCGGAGATTGTCAGGGCATCGCCCGCTTTCAATTCATGCATCGCAGCGGACCCGCCGGTGCCATCGTCCTCCCGCTGGACGGCGATGGTATAGCTGTCGGGGGAAGCGGGCACCGGGGTGAATGAGATCAGCGAATAGGATCGCGTGCCCTCCGCAATCTCTACTTCGATATGCGCCCCGGCCTTCCAATCCGGCAAAGGCCCGCCCGCAGCGGCGCGCAGCCGGAAGGCAGAGATCCGGTCGGTCAGCGGTTGCACATTGTCGACAACGGCGTCAATTTTGCCCATGTGAGATCCTCCGTTTGAAAGAATATGAATTTTCATATAACTTTGGTCAAGAGGGTTTGTGAAACCGATCAACCACGGGATCCATAAGAAGGGGCATCCATGACTGCACAGCCTGAACCCACGGCGCGCCCCGGATTTGTCTCGGACTACCTGCTGTATCTGTTGGCGGCGGCAAGTGACGGGGCCAGTGCGCAGTTTCATGCGCAGGTGCGCAAGGCCGGGTTGCGGGTGCCGGAGTGGCGGGTGCTGGCCTGTCTGCATGATCGTGACGGGGAGATGATCACCCAGCTGGCGCGGATTGCCTTGGTGGAACAGTCGCGCCTGACGCGGATTATCGTGCAGATGGAAGACCGTGGGTTGGTTGTGCGGCAGAGCGATCCCCACGACGGGCGGCGCGTTCGGGTGTTCCTGACAGCGGCGGGCCGGGAGGTGACGCAGGCGCTGGTGCCGCAGGCCAGCGCGCATGAAGCGGCGCTTTTGGCCCGGTTGAAACCGGAGGATGCAGCAAGGCTCAAGCCGATCCTGCACGCGCTTTTGGAAATGCTGGAGCAGGACACGCCAGAGTAGCGCGTGGCAAGAAAACTGTTTTCAAGCCTCGGGAAATGGGCTTATATGAAAACGCATATAACCACTGAAACGCGGCGAGAGACCGTGAAGATCAAGAAAATCAAACCTCTAGGGAGACACACCAGATGAGTAAATTCACCAAGATTCTCAGCAGCGCGGCCTTTGCCGTCTGCACCGCAACCAGCGCCTTTGCTGCCGATACGATCACGATCTCCACCTGGCTGCCGCCGACGCATCCGGTGAACACCGGCATGTTCGCGCAGTTGAGCGAGATGATGGCGGAAGCCACGGATGGCGCCGTAACAACGGAATTGAAGAGCGGTCTGGCGTCCCCGCCTGCGCAGATGGATCTGGTGCTGGATGGGGCGGCGGACGTGGCGATCCTGTTCCACGGCTACACACCGGGACGTTTTGTGGGCACCAAGCTGGTGGAAATCCCCGGCTATGACGGCAACGCCGAAGCCTCCTCGGTTGCGCATTGGCGGGTGCATGAGGCGATGCTGGCCGAGCTGGACGAGCATCGCGGCGTGAAGGTGATCGCGCTGACCACGCATGGTCCGGGGCAGATCCACTCCAACAAGGAAGTGTCGTCTCTGGCCGATCTGAACGGGTTGAAGACCCGTCTGGGCGGTGGCGTGTCTGCGGATGTCGGTGCGGAACTGGGTCTGGTGGGCATTCAGGTGCCGGCGCCCAAGGTCTATGAGACGCTCGATTCCGGTGCGGCGGATGCGGTTGCGATGAACCTGGGGGAGCGGATTGGTTTCAAGCTGAACGAAGTGGCCAAGAATGTGTATGAGATGCCCGGTGGTTTCTATCGCGGGTCGTTCTCTGTCATCATGTCTCAGGAGAAATTCGACAGTCTGCCTGCGGATGTTCAGGCGGCGCTGGACGGAGAGGTCTTTGGCGAACCGGCATCGCGCATGATGGGTGCGGTCTGGGACGCGGGTGATGATGCGGCGCGCAAGATGACCATGGAAGCGGGCGACAACAAGATCGTTGAAGCCAGTGCCGAAGATCAGGCGGCTTTCGCAGCGATGGCCGAAAAGGTCCGCGCCAAGATCATTGCCGAAGTCACAGCAGCGGGCGTTGATGGTCAGGCAGCTTACGAGATGATGGTCAAGGAGATGGCTGCCGCCTCCGGCAGCTGATCCGACCTGATGACACGCGGGCGCGCCGGTTCTGGCGCGCCCGTTTCTTTAGCCCTGCGGAACGCCCTATGCACCCGGCCCTTCGTCTCATTCAGACCCTCGCCAAATTGCCGATGTTCGTGGCGAGCCTCGCGCTGTTTGCGCTGATGTGCCTGACGTTCGCGGATGTGCTGATGCGGTCGATGTTCAACGCGCCGATTGAAGCGGCGACGGAACTGATCCGCATGGGGATTGCGCTGATTGTCTTTGCTGCCCTGCCGGTTCTGTCCGCCACAAACGCGCATATTGCGGTTGATTTGATGGATGGCCCGTTCCGGCGGTTCAAACTGGATCGCTGGCGGGATGCCTTCATCGCGCTGGCCTGTGCGGCGATGCTTTGGTATCCGGCCGGGCGCATTGTTGATCTGGCGGAACGCGCGCGGGGCTATGGGGATGTGACGGAGTATCTGTCGATCCCGACGTTCTATGTGGGCTATTTCATTGCGGTGATGACCTATATCACCGTGGTGGCCTTGGTGGGCCGGGGGCTGCTGCACCTTTTCGCCCCGCACCTGTTGGAGACCCGGCATGTTTGAATCCGCACTGGGGTTTGTTGCGGTCTTTGTGCTGGTCCTGCTGCGCATCCCGATTGCCTTTGCGATGGGTTTTGTCGGCATGGTCGGGCTGATGTATGAGACCAGCTACCGCGCGGCGATTTCCATGGTGGGGCGGCTGATCATCGACACCTCGCAGGACTACGGGCTCAGCGTGATCCCCCTGTTCATCCTGATGGGTTTGTTCGTGAACAAGGGCGGGATCAGCAAGGAGCTGTATCAGGTCTCCAACGCCTTTCTGGGGCACTTTCGCGGCGGGCTGGCGATGGCGACGATTGTGGCCTGTGGTGGGTTTGCGGCGATTTGTGGCTCGTCATTGGCCACGGCCGCCACGATGTCCAAGGTCGCGATGCCGGAGATGCGCAAGTATGGATATTCCGACAAGCTGTCGAGCGCGTCGATTGCCTCCGGTGGCACGTTGGGCATTCTGATCCCGCCGTCGGTCATTCTGGTGATTTATGGTTTGCTGACGGAAACCTCCATCGGGAAGCTGTTTGTGGCGGGGATCATTCCGGGGTTTCTGGGGATTCTGTTCTACCTTGCCGCTGTGCGCCTGACGGTGACGCTTGATCCGGCCTCCGGCCCTGCCGGGCCGCGTGCGACATGGCGGGAACGTTTCAGCGCGCTGAGCCATGTCTGGGCGGTGCTTTTGCTGTTTTTCCTCGTGATTGGCGGGCTCTATGGGGCGCTGGATTTCTGGCCGCTGCACCTTGCGTTTTCGCCAACCGAGGCGGCGGGCATGGGCGCGATGGGTGCGTTCCTGATCGCGCTGGCACGGGGCGGATTGAGCTGGAAGGACATGCGGGAGGTGTTGGGGGAAACGACGCTGACGACCGCGTCGCTGTTTTCCGTGTTGATTGGGGCATGGGTGTTTTCCAACTTCGTGAACCTTGCCGGACTGCCTGAAGGGTTGCTGGCGCTGGTGACATCGCTGGATCTGGGGCCTTGGGTCGTGATGGCGCTGATCATGGTGATCTATCTGGCGCTGGGGTGCATTTTTGAAAGCATGTCGATGCTGCTGCTGACGGTGCCGATTTTCTTTCCGCTGGTTACTTCACTGGGGTTTGATCCGATCTGGTTCGGGATCGTGGTGGTTGTGGTGATTGAGATCAGCCTGATCACGCCGCCGGTGGGATTGAACGTGTTCATCCTCAAAGGCGTGGTGGGTGATGTGTCCACCGGCACGATCTTTCGCGGGGTGACGCCGTTCTGGCTGATGGACATCCTGCGGCTGCTCTTGTTGCTGGCCTTTCCGGCGCTGGTGTTGTTCCTGCCCAACCAGATGTAGCCCAATTTTTGGGCGCTCGTGTCCAGCGCTCCGTTAGGGTGCATCTTCCTTTCCGTTAGGGTGCGTCTCCCTTTCCGTTAAAAAGACCGCCACCGGGCGCTTTACCCCATTTGGAGGATGGCAAAGGCCTGCCTGCCTGCCAGTCTGTTACCCATTCCCCGTGGTCGCAGACAGGGATCAGGAAAGGTCCGATATTTCCAGGCCGGTTTTCCCCTCCTCGCACCACTGACGACAGATATTTCAGGTGCGGATTTTTTGATGATTGAAACCCTTTTTCAGGACACGCCAACAGTTGTTCTTTTTGGCATTCTGTCCGGTGTGCTGAGCGTTTTTGCCTATATCCCCTACATCAAGGACACGATCGCGGGGCGCACCAGACCGCAGCGCGCCTCATGGCTGATCTGGTCGGTCTTGAGCACGATTGCGCTGGTGTCGCAGATCCATGAAGGGGCCGGCCCGTCGCTGTTGTTTGCCGGGGTGCAGGTGTCCTGCACGGTTTTGGTGTTTGGCCTGTCAAGCTGGGTGGGCACGAACAACAGGCTGCGCCACACGGATCATCTGATCTTCATGGCAGCCGGGTTCGGACTTGTCTTGTGGTACTTCACGGAATCGGCGGCCTATGCGCTGGCGGTCACGATCAGCATCAGCTTGCTGGGTGGGGCGGCGACGGTCGTCAAGACCTACCGCGATCCGGGGAGCGAGACATCCGTGACCTGGGTGGTGTCTTTTGTCGCCTCGGGGTTTGCGCTGTTGTCGGTGGGCAGTTTTGATCCGGTGCTGCTGGCCTATCCGATGTATTTGTTTGTCCTGTATGGCGCGATCCTGGCGGCAATCGGTCTGGGCCGGGTGCGTCTGCGTACCCTTGGTACGGCATCCGCGCGCAAGGACGAACCCGTCACGGCACAGGTCCATCCGCAGATCGTGACCCCTTGGCCAGAGACATCAGAGTTTGAGGAGACTCTCCATGCGGCCAATAAACCAACACCCGTTGCGGGTTTCAGTGAAGCGCACCACCGCTAGGCCTGTGCGAGGGCTTCCATGATCGGCACGAAGTCAGCAGCCTTGAGCGATGCGCCCCCGACCAGCCCGCCATCCACATCGGCGAGGCCAAAAATCTCTGCCGCATTGCCCGGTTTGACGGACCCGCCATAGAGCACCGAAAGCGTGGCCCCCTCGGGCAGTTGCGCGTCCAGCATCGCGCGGACCTCTGCATGGACGGCCTGAATTTCATCCGCCGTCGGGGTCAGCCCGGTGCCAATGGCCCAGACGGGTTCATAGGCCAGAACAGTGTTCTGCGCCGTGGCCCCTTCGGGCAGAGAGCCTGCGATCTGCCTGCGGAGCACGTCCAGCGTGCGGCCTTCCTCATATTGCGCGCGGGTCTCTCCGATGCAGATGATGGCGGTGAGGCCTGCGGCCCATGCGGCCTGCGCCTTGGCGGCAACCTGATCGTCGGTTTCACCATGATCGCTGCGGCGCTCGGAATGGCCCAGGATGACGAAATCCGCGCCGGCATCTGCCAGCATCCCGGCAGAGGTGTCTCCGGTATGCGCGCCCTGGGCTGCGGCATGACAATCCTGCCCGCCCAGCGAAACCCTATTGCCTGTCGCGCGGGTCAGGAGGGTTGCCGGCAGGCCCAGCACTGTCTCAATCCCGGACAGACCCGCTGCCGCCTGCCCAATCGCCACCACTTCGGGCAGGTCGCCGGAGGTGCCGAACATCTTCCAGTTGCCAGCGGCGATCTTGCGTCTTTGGGTCATGGACAGGGCTCCTTTGGCGGGGTCAAAACGGCCCCGCCTTTATGGGTCACATCCGGGCCCGCGTAAACCGACGGAGCGGGATCAGGGCCGATCCTCTTCCTTGAGGTTGAGCAAAGCCATGCCGCTGTTGCCAAGGTCAACGGCCGCAAATGGGCCACCATGCAGGAAGTTTGCCGGATCTTGGGGATCAAGGGGGCCTGCTTCGGCGTAGATTTCCTTGGCGAATTGTTCGGCGTTGTCCTTGGGCCGGTAGCCAAGATGCGCGGCACCTGTGTTGTCGACCGGCGCGCGGTCGTTGTTCGACACGCCATAGATGATGGAGAAACCGGTGATCGGCGTGTCGACGGACCGTGTGACCAGCTGGATCAGGTCATCATAGCTGAGCCAGCTGCCCACCGCGCGGGGGTTTGTGACCTGCGCACAGCTGAGGATGCGCAAGCAGACCGCTTCCAGCCCGCGTTTGTCCCAATACATGCTCGCCAGATCTTCGGCAAAGCACTTGGCAAGGCCATAGAAGGTGTCCGGCCGGTGCGCCGCGTCGATGCCGATACATTCGTTCTTGGGGTACATCCCAACCGCGTGGATGGAGGAGGCATAGACCACGCGGCGCAGGCCATTGCGGTGCGCGGCTTCCCAGATGTTGTAGGCGCCGATGAAGTTCGGGCCGAGCAGTTCTTCAAAGGGGGCCTCATCCACGATGGCGCCGAAGTGCACCACCATGTCGGCGCCCTCCAGCAAAGACACCATGGCGTCGAAGTCCGCCAGATCGGCTTTGACGTAGGTTTCGTTGGCATGCAGATCGCTGATGCTGTCGGCGATATCGGTGGACACCAGCGTGTCGTACATCTGCGACAGGGGCGCGCGCAGGTGAGAGCCGAGACGGCCGGCAGCACCGGTGAGGACGAGTTTTTTCATGGGCGGGATCCTTGTGAGCATTGCGACAAGCGACATCTGCGCGGCTGTCGTTGTTGTTTTCACGTGAAGAAGACATCAGTGGATGCAAATTGCCAGTCCTTTTCCGCCATCCGTCGGGGTCAGGGCGCGGAAACCTGTCCCGTGCCCCTTGCGGGTCGAAGCGTGTTGACGCACCTTCCTGCCAGCATCGCGGCGAGGAGGAACAAGATGGCCAGACTGACCGAAGCGGCGAAGGGGGTTTTTGTCATCTCCGTGACGCCGTTCACGCCGGAGGGGGCGATTGACTGGGCCTCGCTCGACCGGGTGACGGATTTCTATCTGGATGCGGGGGCCGACGGGCTGACCATTCTGGGGATCATGGGGGAAGCGGGCAAGCTGACGCCGGATGAATCCTCGGACGTGGCGCGCCGGGTGATCAAGCGCGCCGGGGACGTGCCGGTGGTTGTTGGTGTGTCCTCGCCCGGATTGGCGGCCCTCACGTCGCTGTCGGCGCAGGTGATGGGCATGGGGGCTGCGGGTGTGATGGTGGCCCCGCCCGGCACGTTGAAGACCGATCCGCAGATACATGGGTATTACCGGGGCGTGGTGGAGGCGCTTGGCCCGGACACGCCGGTTGTGTTGCAGGATTTCCCGCTGACAACGGGCGTACACATCAGCGACGATGTGCTGGGGCAGATCATTGATGATCTGCCGTCGATCGTGATGCTGAAACATGAAGACTGGCCGGGTCTGAGCAAGATCAGCAAACTGCGCGCTGCCGAATCTGCGGGGCGGCGGCGCATCTCGGTCCTGTGCGGGAATGGCGGCAGTTTCCTGCCGGAGGAAATCGCGCGCGGGGCGGATGGTGCGATGACCGGCTTTGCCTATCCGGAGATGATGGTTGAGGTGTGCAGGCAGATGGCGGCGGGTAACGCGGATCGGGCGCAGGATCTGTTTGACGCCTATATGCCGCTGATCCGGTTTGAGATGCAGCCGGGGCTGGGATTGGCCGTGCGCAAACATGTGCTGGCCCGGCGGGGGGTCATCGCCTCTGCCGCGGTGCGGTCGCCCGGTGCGATGCTGGATGCGGTCACGGCGGCGGAAGTGGATCGGTTGATGGACCGCCTGCATGCGAGGCTGGCAGAGTTGGGCGTGCAGATGCCGCCCCTTGGAGGTGCTGCATGAGCGAATTGCTGATCACGCGCCCCTTGCCGGACAGGGTTGTGGCCGCCGCGCAGGAGACCTTCGAGGTCACGCTGCGCCCGCAGAACACCCCGTTGAGCCCGGCAGAAATCGCCGAGGCGTTGAGCGGGTATGACGCGGTTCTGCCCACGCTGGGGGATCAGTTCACCGCTGAGGCCTTGCAGGGCACACACCGGTGCCGGATCCTGGCGAATTTCGGGGTGGGGTTTAACCACATTGATGCACAGGCCGCGCGGGCGGCGGGGGTTGAGGTGACCAACACCCCCGGCGCGGTGACAGATGCCACAGCGGATATTGCAATGACCCTGATGCTGATGACCTGCCGCCGCGCAGGCGAAGGCGAACGCATGGTGCGGGCGGGCGCATGGGAAGGTTGGCATCCCACGCAACTGCTGGGGATGCATGTGACCGGCAAGCGGATTGGCATTGTCGGGATGGGGCGGATCGGCAAGGCCATCGCGCAGCGCGCGCAGGCCGGCTTTGGGATGGACGTGGTCTTCTACAACCGGTCCCCGGTTACAGATCTGCCGTTTCCGGCGCGGCAATTGCCTGATCTCGCGTCCGTACTCGCGGCTGCGGATGTGGTTGTGCTGGCTGTTCCGGCTACTCCGCAGACCCATCACCTGATTGATGCGGCGGCCCTGTCCGCGATGTCAAAGCACGCCTATCTGATCAACATCGCGCGGGGCGATGTGGTGGATGAAGCCGCGTTGATCGACGCCTTGCGGGACGGCGCAATCGCCGGGGCGGGGCTTGATGTCTATGAGTTTGAACCCAAAGTGCCAGCCGCACTTGTGGCGATGGAGAACGTCACGCTGCTGCCGCATCTGGGGACCTCGGCGCTGGAGGTGCGCGAACAGATGGGGATGATGGCGGTTGACAACCTGAAGGCCTTCTTTGCCGGACAGACCCCGCCAAACCGGGTCTAATGCGGCTTTCCCGCCTGTAACTGCGGTTGTTTCAACGCCAGCAGCGCAGCGGGGACCTTTGGTATGGTGAACCGAAACACGCTGCCGCCGGACGGCGGGCAGGAGACAGAGATGTCCCCGCCCCATGACGTGACGGTTTTCTGAATGAACGCGAGACCGAGGCCGAACCCCTCTTTCGTGGTGCTGAGCCGCTGGAATGGCTCAAAGATGCGGGCGCGGTGGGCGTCCGGGATGCCGGGGCCGTCATCCGCCACTTCGATGACAACCCAGTTGCCTTCGCAGTGTCCGTTCACGCGGATCGACCCTTCTTTGGCGTTGTGATGTTTGGCCGCGTTGGAGATGAGATTGCGCAGGACGGTGTCAAATGCGGCGGGCATGAGGGTCACTTCCGGCATGTCCGACGCGACCTCCACATCGAAACTGGCGGGAATACCGGCCAGTTGGAGGATGGCGGGCAGACGGTCTCTGGGCTGGAAGCGCCGGGGCAATTCGCTGTCCTGATCTGTCTTGGCCTGTTCCAGCAGATCGCCCACCAGTTGCGTCATGCGCCCGCACAAGGTTCGCATGATGTGGAGGTTCTGCGCCACATCGCCGGGATAGGCCTGCATCGCCTCGGACATGTCTTCTTCGATAAAACCAAGCAGCGCGGATTGCTGTAGCAGCGGGCCTTTGAGGTCATGGGCGGCAAGCGTGCTGAAACGCTCAAGCTGTTCGTTCACCGTTTCCAGCTTGGTCTTTTGTTCCCTGATCAGCTCCGCCTGATCATAGAGCCGCGACATGTCCACCCGCACAGAAGCATAATGATGGGCACCAATGCGAAAATCAGCCGCTTCGAACACCCGCCCGGCGACGGATCTGATCATCCGCCGCGTGGTCTGCCCCGTCGTCAGTTTTCTCAGCATGCTGTCTGCCATGTCTTCGGCCTCCTCCTTGGAGGGCATCGCGGCAATGCTGCCATCCATGTAGCATTCCGCGATCAAGGCACGGTAGCCGACGCCGTTTTCCATCCGGTCGACCATGGTGGGGAAGGCCCGGAAGAAGCCAGTGTTCCAATGCACCGCGCGCAGATCCTGATCAAAGATCACGATGGCCGCGTCCACTGCGTTCAGCGCGTCAATCAGCAAGCGGCTTTCTTCGGTTTCCTTGCTGAGGCGCTTTGCCCGTCGCGCGTGGACAAAACTGCCACGCAGAGCGGCAAGCGTGGCCAAAGCCAGAAAGACAAAGGCGAGGCTGCCCCACAGGATGATCTCCCGCTCAATCGGGCGGGTGGGGACGCCAAACCATATCTCATCAAGCGCGCGCAGTTCGGCCGGTGACAGCCCCTGCGTGATCTCGTCTTCCAGCGCCGACAAAAGTCCGGGCTGCGACGGGCTGACATAGAACACAAAGGGAAACCGGGCGAGCGGCGGCAGGACTTCCTCGACAAGCGGGTCGATCCCCATCAACCGCAAGCGCGCGTGAAACCCGTCCGATGGGGCAATGACGGCATCGACCTGTTCGGTCATCATCGCCATGATGAGCCTGTCCAGATTGGGTTGCTCTACAACCTCGGCAAAGGGGACCGCATCGACAAGCGACATGCCAACTGATCCAGACACAACACCGATGCGCTGTCCGGAAAAGCTGGACGGGGTGCGTGCCGCATCTGCCTTTTTGGCAAATATCACCGCACTGAGCGCGCCAACAGGTGAAGTATGCCCTGCCAGCTGCGCGCGCGCCGCCGTCTGACCCAGCAGCGCGGACATGTCAGCCTCCCCCCGGTTGAGCAGATCGATCACCGATGCCGGGTTTGGTGCGGCAATAGCCTGCAAGCTGCGCCCTTCGGGTTCGAGAAGACGGCGGGCCAGATCAATGGCCAACCCCTGCGCCGTCCCATCCGGGCCAGTAAATGAATAGGGTGCAAATTCAGTATAGGCGAGCCGCACCGGCGGTTCGGCCTGCCGTTGCGCCATGGGTTGCGCGGGGTTCAGCATGCCGGTGACAAGAACAGCCGTTAAAACAAGGGCTTTCAGGACCCATTGCACCGGGCGGAACGGCTGCCCTTTGAACGTGTGGGAAGGCGTGTCAGGGGGCATACATCTGGGTTCCATCGCTTGGTCTTTCGGCGCTGGCAGGACGGAGCCGGCACCCCATCCCGACAGCCGTGCGACCACCTATCGCAGCAATTGTTGGAGAGATGGTTAACCCCCCGCAACACGGACAGGGCTTGCGTCCACAGGCCAGCAGTTGTCAGATGGAGCCTGCCCCTCGACGTCGGAGAATGCCGTGATCCCTGATACTGCCCCCACCACCCATGATGCTGAAGAAGACCAGCGCAACCGTGACATCCAGATCTACGTGAACGGCAAGCTGTATCACCGGGATGAGGCGGTTGTTTCGGTCTACGATTCCGGGTTCTTGCTGGGGGACGGCATGTGGGAAGGCATGCGCCTTTATGATGGGGTCTGGGCGTTCTTTGATGAACATATGGACCGCTTTTTTTCCTCCTGCAAAGCGGTGTCGCTTGAGGTTGGCATGGACCGCGCCGGCATAAAGGCCGCGTTGGAGATGACGGCGGCGGCCAATGGCATGACCACCGATGTGCATTGTCGGCTGATGTTGACGCGCGGGGTCAAGGTGAAGCCGTTCCAACATCCGTCGCTCAGCCGGACCGGGCCAACGCTGGTGATCATCATGGAGCATTCGCGCCCCGCAGCCCATCTGGGCGCACAGGGCATTCGGTTGGCGAGCGTGCCGCAGGTGCGGGGGCTGCCCCATGCGCAGGACGCAAAGTTGAACAGTCATTCCAAGCTGAATTGTGTGATTGCCTGCCTACAGGCCGAACAGGCGGGGGCGGATGAGGCGCTGATGCTGGATCCGCATGGGTTCGTGAACACCACCAACGCCTGCAACTTTTTCATTGTCCGCAAGGGCGAGGTTTGGACCTCAACCGGGGATTACTGCATGAACGGGGTGACGCGCGCCAAGGTCATTGAACTGTGCCGGGACAACGGCATCCCAGTGCGGGAGAAAAACTACTCTCTCTATGAGGCTTATGGCGCGGAGGAGGCCTTTTTGACTGGCACCTTCGGCGCGCAGACCATCGTGAGCGAAATTGACGGCAAGCCGATCGGCGACGGCACTGCACCGGTGACAACGCGCATTCGCACGCTCTACAAGGCGTTGATCAGCGATCACGTGGCAGCGGTAACGGCCTGATCAGAGGTAATCTTCGGCCAGATCCAGAACATCGCGCCAGTGTTTGAACAGCAGCAACTGCCCTGTCTCGGGGTAGAGACGGAAATCAATCCATTCGAAGGCCAGTTGATGTTCCGCGATGCTTTCGACCGGCATGGCGGGGTCTTCCAACCCTAGCAGGAAATGCACCGGCATCCGGTCTTTCAGCCATCTGACATGGTCCAGAAGCCAGGGTTGTTGTTCCAGCACGGTTTGCCGGACAAAAGTATCAACCGCCTTGCTTTTCTGGGCCAGCAGCACCTCTGAACAGGTCAGCATCGCCTCCAGCACTTCGGGCTCCTGAAGGGTCTTCATGTCAGCGGCAGAATCCGAATAGATCGTCTGGAAAAACCGATGCGGGCCAAGGCGGCGGGCCAGATGGTAGCCCATCTTGATGATGTACGGCAGCATGTTGGGCGTCAGCCGCGCGGTGGCCTGCACAAAGCGGAACCATTTATCCATCCGGTCCACCTGGTCTTCGCTCAGAAACGGCAGGCCGCCTGCGGTGGCGATGAGCGCGTTCATGGTCCCGGGGCGCAGTTTTTCAGCCATGGTGGCGTACATGTGGTCATCCACCAGTGAAACGACGGTGACGCTTTGCTCTCCTTCTGCGTCCAGTACACAGAGCAGATCACGCGCGACGCGCTCACATAAATCGTCTCTTTGCGAGACAAGATCGGAATTCCCGTATCCAGCGCGCATTGGAGAGATAATCTTGATCCCGCGGCGCTTGGCTTCTCGCTCCGCGCTGGCAGGCCAGCGGAAACATCCATACTCGGAGGTGACAAAGAGGATCGGCTTGCCTTTGGGGTCGCCCAGCACGAGGTATTCCAACCGGCGCCCGTCATCTGCGGTGATCGCATTGTAGGGCAAGGCTTCGAGCGTGCCATCCCCGCCATCAAGTGCCGCTGGTTTGGCGTCTGTAGCCAGTGTTATGGCCGCCATATCCATCATCGACAACACAAGGCGCACCAGTTCGACCTGGCTGGTCGTTTCCGTCTTGGAGAAAATCGCCTTGACCTGCGCCCGGACTGTATCCACGGACCGGCCCCGCGTCTGCGCGATCTCCTTGACGCTGCAACATTCGATCAGCAGGCGGACCACCTCTGCCTCGGCCGTGGACAGATCGAAGGCTTCTTTCAGCAGCGTCTTGAACCCGTCCGGCCAGCGCAGGTCGGAAGTGGCGGCAATGACAATGGGCTCACCACTTTCAAGCTGCGCACGCCGCATCTGCACGATCATGTACCGGTTGCTGACGTTACTGCGCACGCGGAAAATCGACACAGGCGCCGCGCCGGAGCGGATCATGCGCGCCACCTGGCGGGAAAGCTCGGCCCGGTCTTCTTCAAAGATCGGCAGCGCCTTGATCGAGCAGCCGCTGTCAATCCCGAGGTTCTGGCGCGCAGCGGTGTTCGCCGCCATGACCTTTTGCTGACCTGTCAGGATAAAGGCCGATACGTTTTCAAACTGCGCAAGGAGTTCCTGCGTCGGGTTCTGCGGCTTGATGCTGTCGAGCTTGTCCAGCACGTCAATCGCACGTTCGAAATGACTGAAGATATCCGGATTGATCAGCTGCATATTCGCAGCGGAGCGGGTCCGGTCAGAGATGAAGTGTTTCTCCCAGGTATCGCGCAATTCAATGTAGCGCTCGGGATTGAGAGCCACATCATAAACGCGACCAATCAGATCATCATACGGCTGTGGGTCCCGTTCTGGGACGGAGTCGGAAGACATAGACACTCGATTTTCAAAAAATGGATTGCTGGACGAATACAACTAAAAAGTCTTTACCTAGGGGAAACTAGTTGAAATTGCATGTTTCTCCAATCGAAATGGTGGTGAAAATCTGGAAAACGAACGGCTCTGGGCAAATGTTAGGGAAATTGCAAATTTCCGGTGCGGGGCCGACAACGCAGGTTTCCTCAGAATGACAGACGCCTATCATTTTTTGATAGACGTATATCAGAACTGCTCCTATTGTCCGCCCTACGCCTTCCCTTCCGCAGGAACACAGATCTTTCATGACCCGCACCCCCACATTGAATGACGTGGCGACCCGCGCCGGGGTCAGCTATGCAACGGCGGATCGGGTGGTGAACGCACGCGGCGGCGTGGCGGAGAAATCGCGCACCAAGGTGGAAGAGGCCGTCGCGCAGCTTGGCTATGTGCGCAACGTGGCGGCGGCAAACCTGTCCCAGAAACGGGTCTACCGTTTTGGGTTTGTCCTGCCTGCCGGGGAAAACGCGTTTTTCACCCATATGCGGCACATTATCAGAGAACGCGCGGCCACCTTCCCTGCCCGGCAGGTGGAGTTGCAGATTTTCAACGTAGAAGCGTTTGATATCACCGCATTGGTTGGTCAGCTTCGGGCACTGCGATCCGAAGGATATGATGGGCTGGCGGTTGTCGGGATGGATGATCCGGCTGTTTCGAAAGAGATCTCTGACCTACAGTCAGACGGGGTTGCCGTGGTGACGCTTGTATCCGGTGTCAGCCATGCCGCAGCGGTCGGGTATGTTGGTGTCGACAACGTTGCCGCCGGGCGCACCGCAGGACGGCTGATCGGGATGGCGCATGCCGCAGGATATGGGGTGGTTCAGATCATTCTTGGCGCGCTCACCCTGCGCGACCACGCGGAACGTCTGGCTGGCGCGCAGGCGGTGCTGGCGCAGGATTTCCCGCATGTGCACGTGCTGCCCCCCATCGAAGGGCTGGATCAGGACCCGCTGGTTGAGAACCTCCTGCACAGGCGTTTGACTGAAAACCCTGAAATTTCAGCGATATACGGCCTTGGCGCAGGCAATGGCGGTATCTTTCGCACGATGGCGGCGCGCCGCCCGGTGGCGCGGCACCCGTTTTGCGTTGTGCATGAACTGACGCCGGATGCGCGGCATGCGGTTGAAACCGGGCTGGTGGATGCGGTGATTGACCAGCAGCCTGAACAGGAAGTGGACCGCGCGCTCGACATGATGCGGCAGGCGGCGGATCGGCTGCCCCTGCGCGATGCCCCACCGATCACGCCAGCCATTTACCTGCGGGACAACCTGCCCGCGGCCCCCTCCCTTCCCCCTGATGAAAGGCCCCACCATGACCGACTTCTTCGGCACCCTCTCCCCCCTGCGTTTTGATCCGGACAGCACGGGGCTCGCCTTTCGGCATTACAATCCTGACGAGATGCTGATGGGCAAACGGATGGAAGACCATCTGCGCTTTGCCGTTGCCTATTGGCACAGTTTTGCCTGGCCCGGCGGTGACCCCTTTGGCGGTCAGACGTTTGAGCGGCCATGGTTTGGCGAAACCATGGAGGATGCGCGGCTGAAGGCGGATGTGGCGTTTGAGATGTTTCAAATCCTTGGCGCGCCGTACTTTTGTTTTCATGACGCGGATATTCGGCCCGAGGGGGCGACTTTCGCCGAAAGCGCGCGGCGCTTTTCCGAGATCACCGATCTTTTTGCACAGAAGATGGAGCAGACGGGCACCCGGCTTTTGTGGGGCACGGCCAATCTGTTTTCGCACCGTCGTTTCATGTCCGGTGCGGCGTCCAATCCCGACCCGGATGTCTATGCCTGGTCCGCCGCTACCGTGAAGAACTGTATGGACGCCACCCATGCGCTGGGGGGTGAGAACTATGTCCTGTGGGGCGGGCGCGAGGGGTATGAAACCCTGCTCAACACCGATCTGGCCGCCGAGACGGAGCATATGGGCCGGTTCCTGACCATGGTGGTGGAGTACAAGCACAAGATCGGGTTCAAGGGCGCCATTCTGGTGGAGCCGAAACCGCAGGAACCGACCAAACATCAGTACGATTATGACGTCTCGACCGTATACGGTTTTCTCAAGCGGTTTGGGCTTGAGAACGAAGTGCAGATGAACATCGAACAGGGCCATGCCATTCTGGCGGGTCACAGTTTCGAGCATGAGATCGCGATGGCGCAGGCGCTTGGGATCTTTGGCTCCATCGACATGAACCGCAACGACTATCAATCCGGGTGGGACACCGATCAGTTCCCCAACAACGTGCCCGAGGTCGCGCTGGCGTACTACGAAATCCTGAAAGGGGGCGGGTTTACCACCGGCGGCACGAATTTTGACGCCAAGCTGCGGCGGCAGTCGCTGGATCCGGAGGACCTGATCGCGGCCCACGCCGGTGCGATGGATGTCTGCGCACGCGGGCTAAAGGCCGCAGCGGCACTGCTGGAAGATGGCACGCTGGAGCGGATGCGCACAGCGCGTTACGCAGGCTGGGACACCCCGGAAGGACAGGCGCTGCTGGAGATGGATCTGGAAACTGTGGCGGAAAGAGTTGCTGGCGGGGGCATCGATCCGCACCCCCGATCGGGGCAGCAGGAGATCCTGGAGAACATCATCAACCGGTTTGTATGAGGGTGGTAGACGATTCTGAACGAATCTACCCCTAACTTACCGGTAGGAGTAGATTCGTTCTGAGTCTTATGGATAGGAATCGAGTCTAAAGTGGTAAAATACCTTTGCTCAATTTCTGAGAACTGATGCGAAAGCGGCACAAATCCTCTCGGGAGAGGTAGAATATTACTATTTTGCCCCAATTTCGCCGCATTCCAAGCTATTGAAATTCTTTAGAAAATCCACCGCCATCGCTAAGCCCCTGACTCCAATCAGATTTTCGTTACTGCAAAAACGCGCTTGTGACTCGACTGTTACCGTGCAGCGGCATAGCACTTGCCCTAATCCACTGCGATCGGAAACGAACGCAGGCATCTACATCGGGGAAGGGAAGACACCGTGAAGAATTACCTGATTGCAGGCGCTGCTGCCGCAATGATGGCGCTGCCCATGACAGCGGAAGCACTGACCATTACAACGCGCGGTGGCGCAGTCACCAACGGAATCGTGGGGATTTCACCGGACAGCGTGTTCTCCATGAACATCGAGGGGGACACCGTGGATGGCGGCGGGTCGACCTGGTTTGGCTTTACAGCCACACAGGCGCTTGCGGCGCTGGAAACGAACTCTCTCAACCCCATCAACAGCTTTGTCGGCGCGCGGGTGGAATGGAACTCTGCCTTTGACGGTTCAGGCATGTCTTTCGGTACGATCACCGGCGCGGCGCTTGCGGCGGGTGACATCCTGCGCACGACTTTTGATGCAGGCGAGACGAAATACCTGATCGCACGCTGGGACAACGTCGCACGTGACCAGTCTGATTTCGATCTTCGCGTCGAAGCAACAGTGGTTCCGGTGCCCGCAGCGCTGGGTCTTTTGCTGACCGGTTTGGGTGGGATGGCGCTTGTGTCGCGCCGTCGGCGCAAGGCGTCTCAAGCCTAGACCTTTCCCCCCTAAGGCTAAATTGGAAGATCTACATCCCGCCCTTGTGCGGGATGTTTTGTTTTTGGCCATCATCAATGCGCAGCGGGCGGTTCGCTTGATGCAAAGTCGATCCATTTGTTGACGTCGAGGATTTGCCCCACGACTCCCAGTTTCGGGGTCAACACCTCCGGATCGCTTGCGGCAAGATCTGCGAGGCTTCGGACACCGCATTGATGCAGCATCCAGACCAACCCTGGCCCCGCACCGGGTAACGTGTTGAGATCGCTGCTTTCAGAATCCACTTCTGTTTCGACCGAGGCAGGCTCCGCCAGTTCCGCTTCGGGGAGGGGCGAAGGGTCTTCGACAGCAGCGATTCCTTGATCTTCGGCGTGATCGTCAGATGGCGCCGCCAGTTCCACCTTTTGGTCGGGCGATGGTGCAGATGCTTCAGCAGGCGGGTCTGGTTGCATGTCTGACATGTCGGGTGCCTCATCAAACATGTCAGCGAGGGCTGCATGTTCAACCGCATCAGTATCCGGTCCCGCGTCGGGTTCTTCTATGGGCGGGGTGCTGTCGTCGTCAAACGACGGCATGTCTTCCTCAACCTGCGGTGAATGCGCCGCCTCCTCAGCGACAGGCATCACATCTTCGATCTCTTCACGAAACTGGGGCGCGTCGTCCATGGTATCCCCGATGCTGTCAGCATCTTTGCGTGCCAGTCTGGCACGGCGGATTTCCTTCAGATGCGCGCGGGCAGACCGGCGAACATGGGCGGCACGGGTGCGGTAGTCTTTTGACAAAGTCACTGAAACGGCTCCTTCTGATGTAGGGCATCTGGATGGGCGGCAAGCATGGCGTCCCAATGGTCAAGAACCTCCCCAACAAGCAGGGCGAACTGCTGCTGAAAGCGCAGCCTTACGTGCAGGGATGATAACAGGTTCAGGAGAGGTTCCTCTCCTGACGGCGCGGCGAGGTCCGCTTGACACAGGTCTTCGAGAAAATCCGCCGCGTCACCCAGCGTCTTCAGTTGTGCTGCATCTGCACGCACCTGCCCCTCATGAAGCCGCGGATGGCCGAGGACAAAACCTTTTTGGCGCCGTTCCCAGACAGCGATTTCAATGGGCTGTTCCGCATCAAGGTACCGCCAATGGAGACAAAGCCTCCGGCCAGTAAACCGCAAAGGCGGATTGCCAAGGCGTTTGACCACCTGCTTTTCCCATCCGCCGGGTGTTGTGATGGCGCCCTGCACATTGGGGTCATCCGCCCCCACCGGGCCGGACGGCACAGGGCCATGTGTGCGCATCGAAAGGTTCATCATACCGCAACGCTCTCTCTTGGGTGCGACTGCGATAACAGGCCTTGGTTATCCGACGGTTAACTCAAAAGCGGTCAATGTCGGAGAGGTTGGATCAGGAAGGTGCCTGACGGAAAGAACTCTTTCAGGAACGCCAGCATCTCTGACGCCTCTGCGATTGAGCTGAAGCTGTAATATAGGACGTCTTCGCCACCGTCCTGCACAAACATCTCTACCATTCCGGACATTCTTAATGTCTCCCATACCCCTAAAAAGCGCCCCGAATTGAAACTAACATATGGCTTTGGCGGCGCAATCGTTTGCTCATTCTTCATTAATTCCCGGCATCACCGTCCCATCCGCAGATTGTCGCGGCATGCACTTCATTGCCGCGCCGGAAGGAGCAAGGACGAATGAACCAAATTGGACAACTTAGCGAAGCTGACGGCCAGTATGAGTATCGCGACCCGACACGTGCGCTCATCATTCGGGGGGAACATCCTGAATGGGTCTTGCAGGCAGCTGCCGAGGTGATCGGCAATACAGCGCGACTTGAAGCTGAAAGCGTGGTGGAAGAACTCACCGCGATGCTGGAATTCGAAGCGGCAGAACCGATCGAGGTCGATTCTGCCAAATACGCCCTCAAAGAACGGTTTGAGCTGGTCCCGCAGTGCGTCGTGTCACTGGGCAAGATGGACTACAAATGGGCCGCAGCCGAAGGACGGGCCCAAAAGCCCGAGGAATTCGGCTCTCAGCCCCTCAAACGTTTGCATGACATGTCGATGACGCGATCGAATTCATTCCTTGCGAATGAGCCCGGCGTGAACATGGACGACTAAACGACCTGAAAAAGTAAGGACTTCAAAATGGAAATCATTCCCTTTGGCAGCCAGGATCTGGACAACATCCTCAGCCGTGAGCCACAGCGTGCCGAATACCTGCCTTTTGGCGCCGTCATGCTGGACCGCAATGGCAAGATCACCAAGTACAACAAGGCCGAAGGCCTGATCGCAAGCCGTGCCCCGGAAGACATGATTGGCAAGGACTTTTTCAATGACGTCGCCCCCTGTGCGAAGGGCAAGCGGTTTCATGGTGAGTTTCTCAAGTTCCACCGCACGGGGCAGATCAACGTCATGTTCGACTATACATTTGCCTACAAGGGCGCAGATGTCGGGGTGAAGATCCACCTCAAGTCGCAGCCCGACGGGCAGAACTGCTGGATGTTTGTGAAACGCACCTGAGCAGGGCCACGGACATGCACCAAGCGGATGCCATTGCGGTTGAGGTCACGTGTCCGTCGTCAGGGATTTTGGGACAGATAGCGGCCTAAACTAAGAGAGGATCTGGCTCATCTGGTTGGATTGATTATGCGGCGGTTTTGCGGTGAAGCAAGCGTCGCATTTCGAT
>Ga0160419_100414_pt1 | contig 27444 bp, 39 predicted proteins | sample CelAP2metagpilot_2_FD_108196 | JGI IMG/M metagenome (GOLD analysis project Ga0160419, IMG submission 108196) | Phycosphere-associated microbial communities from Cellana algal ponds in Kailua-Kona, Hawaii, USA - Cellana AP2-4-25 metagenome pilot ... | reverse complement strand
TCCTCTTCCTCCTCCTCCCTTTTTCTTTCCCCCTTTACCTTCCTCTTTCCCAGCCGCAGCCGGTTGCTTTGCCTTCTTCCCATTCCCCTCCTTCTCCTCCTTAGGCGGCTTTCCATCCACCAACACCATTCCCCCTCCCTCTCCCTTTCTCTCCCCTGCTCCCTCAAGCTTCATAAACAAAATATTGCCCACCGACACAGTGGCTCCCACATCCAAATTCCGCAAATCTGCCCGAAGGGTAGGGATGGGCTGCGGTGGCGTCCCTAGCTTTTCAAAGATCTCCGTCGCGGCATAAGGCATGATCGGGGCCAAGAAATGCGCCAGCACATAAACGGCTTCCAGCGTCAACCGCACCACTTCCCTCCGTGCCTCCGCCATCTCGTCTCCCTTCATCTTCCAAGGTTCCGCTTCGGTCAGGAATTTATTCGTATCCCGAAACCCACCCATTACCTCGTCCGAAAGCACCTTCAGCGCAAAGCCCTCCATTCCTTTCGCCACCTTCGCCCTCATCTCTTCTAAATCAATCGGCAGCGCGTACGTCCAACCCCCTTCCTTTCCTCCCCCTTTCCCGCCTTCCAGACACTTTAACACTGGCACCTTTCCCTCGCAGAATTTCTCACACAAATTAACCGCTCGATGAACCAGGTTCCCCAAAACGTCGGCCAGCTCGCTGTTGTGGGCTTGCAGCATCGCCTCGGGCGAGAACGAGATATCGCCTCCAAATGGGTCCTTGGTCAGGTAATACCGGAAGGTGTCGATTGGGAAACGCTTTATCATGTCATGCGGGTCTATTACATTGCCCAGGGATTTACTGAATACAGAGGGAAGGGAGGATGGAGAGGGGGAGGGAGGAAGGGAAAGAGGTAGGGAGAGAGGTAGGGGTGGGTACACGCTGCTACGACAATCAACAGATCCCCACTCTCTCCCTCCCTCCTCTCTCCGTTCCTCCCTTCCATTGATCATCACGCTCACTCACCTCATCTTCCTTCCATCCTTGTCATGGATAAATCCGTGTGCAAATATCGATCTGGGCAAAGGCAGCCCAGCACTCATTAGAATCGTCGGCCAAATGACACAATGGAACCAAATAATGTCCTTCCCAATGACATGCACCGTCGCTGGCCAGAACGCCGACGAGGACGGGGAAGGGAGGGTGGACGACTCAAACTCCAACCAATTTATCCCCGTCATATAATTGCTCAAGGCATCAAACCACACATACAGCACGTGCTCCGGCACGAATCCGTCTGGCACGGGAATCCCCCAATCGAAGGTCGTTCTCGAGACACTCAAGTCCGTCAGCTCCTCCTCCAGCCGTGCCAAGATCAGATTCCGCCGGCTCTCAGGCAAGATAAAAGCGGGCGATTTTTGAATGTGATCGATCAATTGGGCCTGGTACTTGGACATGCGGAAGAAGTAGGATGTCTCCTCCATTTTTTTCAGAGGGAGGCCCGAAACAGGGTCCTTGAAATCGGCGAGCATGGCCTCGTTCTCCGTGACGAAAGTTTCCTCGCGCACGTTGTACCATCCCGTGTATTTACTGTTAGCATAGGAGTAAGGTGGGGAGAGCAGGGGAAAGGATGGAGGGTTGAGTCAAGACTGCGGGTTACGATACGATGTTCTTAAAAGTGATACGAAATACATGTTTCTTCCAAGACAATATGGGTGCTGGGCTTCCTCCATCCTTCCTTCCCTCCTTCCCTCCCTTCCTCCCTCCCTCTTCTCAGAGCTCACCTCAAATAAATGTCGTCCGCTGCCGCACATCGCTTCCACAATTCCTGCGCCGAGACGTGATGCTCTGGCATGGTGGTTCTTACGAAAAAGTCGTTCGAAATCCGCAAGCATTTATTCAAGGCCCGGAAATTCCCTGCATATTTATCACACAATTCTATAGGTGTCATCCCCGACCCCTCCGCCGTCGTCGCAACCTTCTGCCCATGCTCGTCCGTGCCCGTAAGAAAAAAAACCTGTTTTCCCACCATGCGTTGATATCGAGCAATGACATCAGAAGTCACAGCTTCGTAGGCATGGCCGATGTGGGGGTTGCCGTTGGTGTAGTTGATCGCCGTGGTGACATAAAAGCGCTCCCCCGCCGCGGGACCCCCTGGCAAGGTCACGCCTGGCTCGCCTATCAACGGAGCTCTGGGGTCTTCGACAATCGCCATTACGATGAGTTTGTCCCCAGTTTTGCCACGCCCTCGACCCTTGCTAGCTGCAGCAGCAGCAGTGGCACCCGCAGCAGCGGGATTAAGGATGGTGGTTGTGGTGGTGGTGGCAGCGGACGGAATGAGGCCAAGGCTCGCGAGGTGCAAGTGAAGAGTGCTTGAGGCCTCATCAGCAGCAATGAAGGCCAGGCCGTCTGGATCCAGGCCCTTGGATGGAGTGTTCATTCGGCCAGCGAGGGCGTGTGCGGCTGTGGGTATGTGACGTGAAGGCCTCGACGATGTTTGCTCCTGCGTCAGTTATGGGGGAAAATCGTGAGAGTGACAGAAGATGATGAGACCGAGCAAATCGAGTAGAAGAAAGGAGCGAGGTATGTGTGTCGCGCTTGAGTATTTATTAGGTGGACTTGCAAACGTGTGGAAGCAAGGCATAATGCAAATCGAGCGAAAGCGTCGCCGATGCTTCCCGTCACACATCCCTGCTTGGCACACGCGCCTTCATATGCATCACCTCGTCTTCCCACGCATCACAGGCAGCGCACGGCGCTTGGCGTCATGTGCGTCTAGTAGTAGAGCCAGGACCAGGCAAGCCACAGACCTGAAGAGCTACAATCATCCTCCCTTCTTTCCAGTCCGCGTCAAGCATTTTCCAGCTTCAACTCATGTCACCACCGCTAACGTCAAGACGGGCGCCTGCACGCCCTCAATCAAACGCATTTGTCGTCCTTACCCTCCTAATCCTTCTCGTTCACTTGTCCCTCGTCGCTGATGGCTGGCGGTTTGGTCTAAATCGGCTTCAGCCCCCTTCTCCATCATCATCCCCGAGACGGCCCCGCGGAGATCTCCTCGCGGCTGCAGCCGCCTCCGCCTCAAGCAGCAGCGGCGGTGGTGGCGGGACGGCCACGGTTTCTAATGGAGAAGGAGGAGCAGCAGATTCAGGAGGAGTTGTGTCGGTCCAGCAGGTGTTCGTCTGCACGAATCGATGGTGTATGCAACGAGGGGCCGGGGCGACGATGGGGAGCTTTATCGGCTTAACGCCATATGGGAGTCAGATGCGGGTGCAGGGTGTTGATTGTTTAGGGAGATGTAACAAGGGCCCAAATATAAGACTCTTGAAATCGAATGGCACCTTTGAAGAGCTGAGCTACATTGATTCGGTGGAAAAGGTGAGGGAAGGAGGGAGGGAGGGACGGAGGGGGGGAGAGACGGAACGGGGTAGAGCATGTTGTCGGTTATGGATGAAATGAAGGAGGAGCGCTGATGAATAGAGATACATTCTCGTCTACTACTGACGGCCATCGCCCATTTTCTCAAACTATTCCTCCTCCCGTCCCACAATGCCCACCCCCCCCTCCCTATCACTCTCACACAGGTCTATGACGTGTTCACCTCCCAACTCGGTATCAGCATCAACCAATCCTCCGCCGACTGCCTGAAGCTCAACTTCCAAGGCAATGCCCACTTGGACAAAAACGAGGTCGATCAGGCTATTGGATGCTACGACAAGGCCATCCCCCTCTCTCACAAAGGGCAGGAAGGCGTGTTACGTGTCATGCGTTCGACCGCTTACCTCCAAAGGGCTTACACCCACTTTATGCAATTTAGGGAGCTCGTCGACCAGATAGCACAGCCCCTGCCCGACCAGGCAGTCTTTGGCTTGTTGGAGCGCGTACATGCCTCCTCCCCCTTCCTTGTTGTCCCTATTTTATCGCGCCTTACTCAGGTGTATGAGGCCCGGGGGCGGTTATACCGCTTGACCACGTTCCAGTTTTCGCTGTTTGAATTCGCGGTGCATAAGGCGTGCCATGATGCACTGACTGCGACGCATATATTGCCGAATTTCACCAAGAGTTGGATCAGAGCAGGTAGGCTTTGGATGGTGGGTTGCGGATGTGAGTGGGGGAGGGATATCTCGATAGGTATCTTGTCGCTTGCTCCAATGAGGCGTACTTCGATCCCTTATTCCACTCACCGTCTCATTCACTCGTTCTTCCATCGCTCCTACCTCTTTCCTTCCCTTCTTTCCCTCCCTGCCCTCCCTCAGGCCATGGCTTGCGGTTCCTTCGTCGATTCAAGGACGCGATCGCCTGCTACCAGGTCGTTGTCAAGATCGATCCTTCCACCGCTAAGGAGCTAGAACAAGAAATAGAGCTTCTGGAAAAGGTACAGAGGTATGTGACGAATGCACGTGAGCAGGGAGTTTCGGAGGAGAGCCTTGTGATAACGCTGGATGCGTTGGGTGTGTTTGCGTGTTCATGAATTAAAAAATAAACGGGACTGGGAACGTTTCCTGGGCTAGGCACATGGGCCTCAACTTGAGAGGACAGAAATAGCATGAGAGGGAAGGAAGATCATAGGATGGTTGTAAATATCTTGGGCAAAAGAAAGTTAATTGTGGCATTTGCTGGCCATCGTTGGGGCTGCCCGGAAAGGGTTAGGGTCTTCGCTATCCTGGCGAGCGCACACACCGATAGAAAAAAGAGATGGAGGGGACGTGTAGGAATAGCAGCATGGAGGTAGGTAGAAGAAAACAAGCAAGGGAGGAAGGAAAGACGATGAGTAGGGGGGAAGGGATGAATATAACAGGAAATAAACAAGAGTCGATTAGGGTTAAACTGACACCACCTAATTGATGAGCATATTTTTTCTCTTTCCTTTCTATGCACGCCGACTGAGTGGTGGTACAACAAGTGAAAGACCAAAGACCCTCCCTTGTCTTTAAAGACCTGTCTCTCCTTCCTAATCTTTACTCTTTTGCCCTATTCCCAAGTACCTGCAGGCCATTCATGTCCTTGTCGCTCTCTCTCTTGATCTTCCGACTTCCCATCTCTCTTCGTTTTCTCTCATTTCTTTGCTCTTTCTTTCCCTTTCTATTTAATTTTCATACGGGCATTTTAAAAGGTGTGAACCTATTTCTGCTTTTGTTCGCGGCAGCAGCAGCAGCAGCCGCTGCTTCTGCTACATCCCGCAATCTGCGTTTGTCTACCTACTAGTCAAACATTTGGTTGTTGGTTGGTGACGATGGTGTTTGTCGCCCGAGGCTGTGATGTGTGTGCAGTGGACCCCGGAGAGATCGCATTGTATCTCCGGATTCTCCTTTATATATATTTCCTGTTCTTCCCAATGCATCGCTCCCTCCTCTTCCTCTTCTCCTTCTCTTTTTCCTCCTCCTCCATTATACCTCAGTTTTCTCTATCGATTTGAAGATCAACGTGGGGAGATTTCTGGTGGTGGCGTTGCTGTGTGCATGCATGTGCTCACTACTTCTCTCCCTCAATGTCTCACACTACTTCCCTAAATTTCGGCTCGTGTACCTCTGTCTTTTTCCCTCGTTCATTTTCTCTCATACTATCAAACTTCTGTGTCCCTTATTGTCCTTCAACGCCATCGTCCTCTCCTACATTTGGCATCGCTGCCCCTACCTCCCTCCCTTCATCCTCTCCTTCCTTCCTCTCATTTTTTCGATAAATCGCGCCCCCTTCCACCATTTATCTCTTGTGCCCTTCTCCCCCTCTCCCCTCCATCTCTCAAGGCCCTTGCGGCGCGGCCGCCGTGACAAACCCCAGCAGTTCAACGAACAGCTCCCCCTTCAGCTCCTGGACGACAAATTGCAAGACCTCCTGACGTTCCTCCGCGGCTGCTGCTTTTGCGGCCGCCTCCGCCGAGGACGTAGGTGTGGACTTCATCGCTGTTGGTGTCGCTGCTCCGGCGGCTTCTAGGCTCGAGGAGGCAGAGGAGGAGGAGGAGGTGGAGGAGGAGGATACACCGGTAAAGGAAAAGGAATCCGACGCAGAGCCCGAACGTTTTCGCTTTCGGTCACGCCTGTGCTTACATGCGTCACGAACAATTCCACTCGTCCCTTCCCCTCCCGATATGTTATTCCAGCAGGACGAGGCGGAAGAATCCAAAGACGCAAATCCACATTCCTCCTCCTCCTGAGCAGCCTTTCTCCTCATACCGCTCCTCCTACAGTCTGCCGGCCCACCACCACCATCATCATTGTCGTCTCCCATAGTTGCATCTGCTGGTGCTGCATCAGCTGCTTCTTCTCCTTCTACCACCGCCCTGGACGACGCGCACGACGGCGGCGATGAGGGGGAAAGCATCCCCGCTGCTGCTGCTGCTGCAACTGCTGCCTCAAGCGCCTCCATCTCCGCTCCCACTACCCGGGGCGATGGGAACTCCAACCCTTGATCCGCCCTTACCCTCAAATACTTTGGTGTCAGCTGCTGCCGTCGCTGTTGAAACCTTGCCCGAGTCCCCGCCCGTGGCAAAGTTCGTAACGTCGTGGCATCGTCATACAGTCGCCGGGCCTGGTAGAGCCAGTAAGCCCTCTCTGTGTCCTCCAACAACAACGCACAATCCTCGTACCCCCTCAACCGTGCCACGTGCAAAGCCGTGTACCCATCACAATCCGCCTGCAGAAAATCTGCCCCGCGCCTCAATAAGAAAGCCACCATCTCCGCCCTCCCATGGCCCGCTGCAAACCACAACCCTGAACATCCGTCCTTGTTCTGCTCATCCAACAACCGCCGTACCTCGTCCTGATGCTGCTCTTGGGTATCCCTCGCATCCGCCTCCATCCGCGCCGCGTGGTCCAAAATTAACCTCGCCACGGGTAAATGCCCCGTCCAGGCTGCTGCCATCAGTGCCGTCGACCCCCCTTCCTTTCTCACGCTGGGCTTTCCCCCACGAGCCAATAGCAACGAGGCAGTTTCCACGTGCCCACCACAGCAAGAAAACCACAGAGGAGTACGTCCTTCCAGGTTGACAGCGTTCGGGTCCGCGCCTCGGTCGAGAAGGAGGGTGGCGACGGAGGTGCGGCCATGCCAGGCCGCAAGGATGAGGAGGGTGTGATGGTGAGAAGGGTCGCTACGAGCGTGTACTAGCTCGGGGTGTTCGTCTAGGAGGGTGGCAAGTTCTTCGACCCGGCCTTGCTTGGCCGCGGAAAAGAGCGCGCCGACGCTGTTTTCATCCATTGTGGTGTCCTTTCAGTGCTTGAAAGAGAGGTGCTGCTGCTGCTGCTGCTGCTGCTGCTGTCTCTGCTGCTGCTGTAAGTGTTGCTTTACCTTGAGATGTTGACACTGACCGCCACCGCGCACAATCTTCGCTAGATGCCTGCCTCCCGGCTGCAGTCGAAAAAAGAGGATCTTCAGCGTGTGCTGCACCGCAGAATCTGGCCACCAAAAAACAGCTTCTCTAAAGCCCCCGCGTCGGAGTTCTCAGAACACTCAGCTCACTACTGCGCCTAATCCTGCCCTGCTGCAATAGGGCTGACTGGTGCGTTGTTGTCCGCGTCGTGTGGAGCCACCAACAACACGAAAAAGAAGCGGGACCCACGAGGCTAGGAGACCTTCCGTGTCCTCCTTCCTTCGGTGCCTTGTGGTTTTGCCTTCTCCCCCACGTGGCAGCCGTCTCCCGCTGGCACCTATGCATGTGTAGGAGAATGTCAAGGCAGGGGCGTGATTTCTGATTAGTATGGGATGTGATGACAAGTCCAAATAGTGCCCGTCAGTCTCTGCCTTCTTTTCCGTCGACACCATGAGCAGGGCTTCGCTAAAGCCGTGGGTGTTGGCTGGGTGGTCGATGCTAGTTGCGAGCAAAAGAAACAGCAGTCGGCCATAAGCACTCATCAAATGCTGCACATGGAAGGGGATGCATGCCTCCCGCCGTGGCTCCCTCAGTGCAGCAAGAGGGGTGTAGAGGCGGGAGGAGGACAGCGCAGCAATTTGAACGGGAGGCAAATTCCTTACGTGAGGCCCCCCCTGTGATGAAAGCCACACCACTTTCTTCGTCTTCCATGGTGTTGCAGGCGTTGTCTCACCCCCGCCTCTCGTACACCTCACCAGCTTCACGAAGTTGCATCAGTCCGCAAGCTCACGCACAGGTGATCCTGGCAACGGTCTCGGTGCTGAAGCGGTGGAGCCGGTGGTGCAGTGCGGCCAAACTCTTCCCACACCTCTCCTTCCCCTTCCTCCCCGCTCTCATCTTCGTCGCTTGCGTTGGATACACCAAGCAAAGCATAGCAACGCTTCTATTCTCAATACCACTCACGCGTATCCCCCCACCCACATATTTACATTACATAGACACACACACTTGTGATTTGTTACAGGAGCGAGGAATTACAGCAGCAACAAAAGGCTTTGTCCCCACGTTGCGTTGGCAAGCCTGGACTTCGACAAAAACCTCTTCCTTCTGCGACACTCCTCTCCCCTCCTCCTATTCTCATAAGATGGCGGCACCGGGCAAGCTTATCGGCTCGCACATCAGCCTCATCTCCAACAAGGACATCCGGTACGAAGGCATACTCTTCTCTATTGACCAAGAGAAGTCCTGCGTCACCTTGCAAGCAGTCAAGTGCCTCGGCACCGAAGGCCGGACCCCCGCAGACGGACAGGCGTATCCGGCTGATGACACCTTGTACGATTACATCCTATTCGAGGCTTCGGACATCAAGGACTTGCACGTCCACGACGCCCCCTCTACCCCAGCCGCTTCTGCTCCCGCACCCAAGGCCTTTCCTGCTTCCCAACAGCAGCAGCAGCAACAAGCACAACCGCAGCCGCAACAAGCTTCGAGACCACCATCACAACAGCAGCAGCAGTATCAGCAGCAACGTCCAGTGGGTGCTGGTGGTCGTGGAGCCCCAAGAGGAGGACGATACAGCACACGAGGAGGAGGAGGAGGACGAGGAGGAGGGCGAGGGGGAGGGATTGGAGGAGATCGTCCCACCGTCTCCGGCCCTTTGCCTGGCACAGGCGGGCATTTATTAAACCGACGAGGAAAGGTTGAGGGAGCGTCTCAGGGCGGACCGGAGGGAGGGGAGGGTGAGTTTGATTTCCAAGAGGCGCTGCAGGGTTTTAATAAAGAGGAGGAGTTCTCGAAGTTGGCTGTTAACGACGACAACACCAGCATCAGCAACAACGATACCGAGGCAGGTGGCGCGGGAGCCACGGAGGGCGGTGGAAATATCGAGGGTGCGACGACGGCGGCAGTAGCAGCAGCGGTGGTTCCGGAAGTAAAGAAATATAACAAGAGCTCATTCTTTGACGACCTAAGCTCGGGACAAGGGATGGGAGGGCGGCCGACCCTGGCAGAGGAGAGGAAGACGAACATGGACACGTTTGGCGTGGCTGCGCTACACAACCCCAACAATCGTCGGTTCGGAGGAGGGCGAGGAGGGGGCCGTGGTGGGCCTTACAGGGGTGGGGGCGGACGGGGTGGGGGGAGGGGTCGGGGGGGGCATAGGGGAGGGAGGGGGGGAGGGAGGGGATACGCCCCGGCCGCCCAGGGCGGGGGAGGAGCACCGGTACAGGCTTAGGTGGAGGGAGGAAAGGAGAAGGGGAGAGATGAGAGGGTTGGTGGTCGTGGATGGGACGAATGGAAGAGACGGAGGAGGAGGAGGAGGACGACGACGACGAGGACGAGAGGAGGAGTGGAGGTAAGAGTGTCTGTACTTGGCATGCACTGCGGCGACTGACATCATTCGCGGGCGTGAGAATGGGGGATCACATTAAAAGGGAAGTCTTCTTCGAGGAGAAGGAGGAGGAGGACGCACCTTAGCGAGAGGTAGGGAGAAACAGGGAGATAGGAGAGATCAGTACGGGAAAGTACATGCTGTGATCTGATGAAGAGGCAACAGAGACAACGCAAAAACACGCGCATTTATGGAGAACTTACGAAAAGGCTGCATCAGCTGGAGGAGCAGTAGCAGCGTCATAGAAAAGCACATCCCCCCCCCAACAAGAACGAGACAGTCAAATTTTTAAGTGCTGTCGAGGAGGAGGAAGGGGGAGGAAGAGGAGTAGAATCAGGAGGAATGAGGGGAGGATATGGAATTAAAAGATTATTTCTCTTCATACTTCGAAGGAGTAGTAGATGTAAGGACGACGATATAGAGAGGAGGGGGTGAGATAGGCAGAGGAAGAAGAAAGAAGGATAACATGAAGATGGATCAGAAGGAGAAGCCCGAAGAGTAGAAAAGAAGTATGAGAGAACATAAAAGATGAATACGAAGAAAAGAAGGAGTGGGGGAAAGAACGGTTGAGGCAGGGGTATGGAGACAGCAGACGGAGGACATACCGTCGAAAGGGAGAGCTTGAGGGAGGGAGGGAGGGAGGGAGGGAGAAAAGGGAACAGAGAGAGAGAAGGAAAGAACGATGGGAAGGGTGGTGGCTCGGCTGGATCGGGCAGTTCATCAGTTGAATTCTTCGGCAGGGTGGAGGCTTGTGTGTTTGTGCGTTGTATGGGTATTGGCAGGCAGACAGAGAGACTTGTACGACGAAAACGAGCTAGCAGACGGGCAAGCCAGGATAGGATTGCGAGGAGAAGGAATTAGATTAGATGAGGGCGAGAATCTGTTCGAAGAGCGATAATGATTGCGGCAAGAAGCGCCGCATGGTCGACAACGACGAAGAGAAAGGCAGGGCTTCCGGGTACCATGTCATCGAACCGTCAAATGTTCGCCTGGTAGTGAGCGGACAGCAAACAAATTCCCAGCTCTGGCCAGAAAGGAACAATGATCGACTCCCTCGCATCCAATCGACCGTCACCGTCTGTTATTTCCTTCCTCCCTCACTCCCTCCCTACTCTCTGTGAACGATTCTAGCTTATTTCTTTAGTCATCTTTTAATGAGATTCGACCCCTAACGCAAATACCACCGATAACTTAACCGGAAATCTTTTTGTAACTTGCTATCGTTTTTCCACCTACCCTCCACCTACCGCAGAACCCAGCCCACCCGCCCTTCCTGCCTTGCTTCCTTTCTCCCTCCCTCCCCTCCCCCCCACAAATCATCAAATCACCTGCTCCTCTTCCCTTTCAACCCCCACGGCGCCAATGTCACAAACTCTTCCGCCGCCGTCGGGTGCAATGCCACACATGCGTCGAAGTCGGCCTTGGTGGCTCCCATCTTCATCGCGACCGCAAAACCCTGCAGCATCTCGTCCGCCCCCATCCCTATCACGTGCAGGCCCACCACCTTCTCTTCCGGTCCTACGCACACAAGCTTCATCGCCGTCTTGGGCTTCTCCTCAGGTGCAAGTCGCCAGGGGCCGTAAAACAAATTCACAAACTTGCTGCTATAGATCTTCACATTGTCCTCTCCATGCTCCTCCTTCGCCTGCTGCTCCGTCAATCCCACCGTACCAATGGGCGGGTGCGAGAACACCACGGTCGGGACACCATCATAATCCGCCTTCGCATCTGGGATCGAGCCAAACAATCGATCCGCCAACCGTCTCCCCGCCGCAATCGCCATTGGCGTCAGCTGCACTCTTCCGCACACGTCCCCCAACGCGTACACCCCCCCCACATTCGTGTTCTGATACTCATCCACCTGCACGTAGCCGGCCTTATCCGTCTCAATCCCCGCCCCCTCCAAACCCAAATTCGTAATGGCCGTGGATCTCCCTGTCGCCAACAACAGCGTATCAAACGGACCCTCCCTCCCTCCCTCCTCCAACTCCACCATCAACCCTCCCTCTTCCTTTACCACCGCCTTGGGCGTCGACATGCCCCTGAACTTCAATCCCGCCTTTTGCATCTCCTCCATCAGCGTCGAGGTGATCAAGTTATCAAAGCCCCTCAAGACCGACTCCCCCCTACAAATCAACGTCGTCTCACTGCCCAATTCACTCAATACTCCCGCCAGCTCTACTGCGATGTATCCGCCCCCTACCACTCCCACTCTCTTCGGCATCTCAGGCAAATCAAAAAACCCGTCACTGGTAATCGCAAATTCCTTTGCCCCCGGAATAGACAGCATCCTGGGCTGTCCTCCCACTGCGATGAGGATATGCTCGGCGGTGTAGTCAGTGCTCCCCACACGGAGGGTCTTGGGACCGGCGAATGAGGCAGCGCCCTCAATTATCGCCACCTCCGACGCGCCCAGATTCTTGGCGTAGATGCCGTTGAGACGTTGGACGTAGTCATCGCGGGCCTGTGTGAAGGAAGAGAGGAAGAGAGAGAGGAAGGGAGGGAGAGATCAATGAATGAATCTACTGCTAATCCTGACCATCGCCTACCTTCCTTCATCCCGCCCGTCCTCCCGCCCGCCCGCCCTCCCTCCCTCCTCTCCCTTCCCCCTCCCTTACCTTCTTCAGCATCGGCCAATCGAACGGTACACCATGCCCGTCCAAATCAAACCCAAAGTGTTTGGCCCCTGCCAGTATTTCCCTGACATGCGCCGCGTTCCACATGACTTTCTTGGGCACACACCCTACGTTGACACAGGTGCCACCCAAGTATTGCTTTTCAATCACACCGACTTTTGCGCCGTAAGACGCAGCACGACGGGCCGAAGCGATGCCACCACTGCCTCCGCCAATGACAAGGTAGTCGAAGTGCGTGGGACTGTCGCTACTGGCAGAGGAGGAGGCGCTCAGGAGGGAGCGGCGGGCGCGCAGTTTTGGAGGGCGGGAGGCGTGTTTCTGTGTCGTAGCAAGGCGAGAAAGGAGGAGATTGGGATAGGAAAGCATTGTGATGGAGACTTTGATAAAACTGGTGAGAGAAATGACGCACTATTGAAGAGCACAGGCGTTGTGGATAATGAGGACGGAAGACATACAGGGGATACCTTCTTCCTCTAGAAGGAAAGGAACGATGCTTTAATAAATCAACTTACCATAATGCATCGCGGCATTGGCAGGAAAGCATGGGCGACATGGTCGACGAGAATGCTTATTACCACGGCAAGGAGCAAAGCCCCTCCGCCGCGCACGAGTGGCAGCATTGCGGGTGGTAGGGGAGGAGAGTACTGGGGTGGGGAGGTCCGAGTTGCTGCTTGTGTGATAATGGGAGAGAAACACTGGAGGTCTGTGATAGACGACATGCTACACAATCTATACAGATAAGCCTTATCTATGCGAATGGGTGGGGCAAGTCCCAATCGTACAAAATAGGGTCGGGAATCATTTGGTCGGGCGGACGGCTTATTATTGCTTGAACGATCGATATCATGCCTCATGCCTTTTGTGTGGTCATAATGGCAGGCATCTTTCGTACTAAGGTCGCGCTTTAGGTACAGGCAGGTGGTTCTCTTAGGCGGCAACGCTCTCTCCGGCAGTGTATGCTTGAGCTGGTGTAGTTTGTTGCAATCTGTTGTGTGAGCGGACGCGGGCACTCGAAGGCCTTCTGATAGAATCGCCAAACGCAGCGTCCCTGCCATGCAGTACGTCCACTTACCACACCAAATTCCCGCTTTGCTCTGGACCATTCACCTCACCAAATGATAGGAAGACAGATAAGCTCCTGCGCGTTGAGTCACTGTCAGGCGTATCAATTTCGATGGAGTTTGTAGCTTTGGAAAAAGTGTCGAAGCACCAGCCCGCAGAACAAAGCACCTTGACCATTTGTCTTCAACCACTGGCAGACTCTCGCCTGCACGCAACCACAGATCCGCACTGCCCACACATCACGGCTTCACGGTTGAAACCTGGTGCTTGCAACAGCGTTTCTTCCTCCCGCTGCGTCGATCGCACGCATTTTCACGCACTGACCATCTTTTTTCTCTCACTCCACCCCATCCCTTACTCCCCCCTGCAGCAGTCCACGCAACAGCAGCAATAACAGCAGCATGGCCGCATCCGCCTTTGCCGCTCGCAAGGGCCTCTTTATCGTGGGTGCAAAGCGCACGCCCTTTGGTACGTTCTTGAATTTCATAGTATCGTCATTCTTGAACCAGGACTGAGCTAACTTATGCAAGCAAGCCATCCCCTCAAGCTGTGCCGTCCGTATGCCTTCAATCTGCTCCTTCATCCATCAAGACTGCATGCTTCCTCTCGCGTCTCAATTTTGCTCTTGTTTCTCACCCTCTCGCATCTCAATTTTGCTCTTGTTTCTCATCCAGGCTTTGTATTCTATCAGCACAGCACTTGCCTCGGCCTCACCATCATCCTTCCCCTCACAGGTGCATTTGGTGGCAAGCTTAAGTCCTTCTCCGCCACTGAGCTCGCCTACCTGGCCTCAAAAGGCGCTCTACTCCAAGCCAAAATCGACCCCAAGCACGTGGATGTAGTCTATGCCGGGAATGTCATCCAATCTTCCAACGATGCCTGTTATCTGTCTCGTCACGTCGGTCTCAAGGCAGGAGTACCCCAACATGTGCCAGCCCTGACCATCAACCGTCTCTGCGGCAGCGGCTTTGAGACAGTAGCGATGGGTTGCGAGGCTATGGAGCTCGGCCAGGCCTCCGTGGCCTTGGCAGCAGGGACAGAAAACATGTCCGCGGCTCCCTTTGTCGTGGACGGGAATAGCGTGAGGTGGGGCACGCCCCTGGGGAAAGGCCCGGAAATGAAGGACTCGCTTTGGTCGGGATTAACAGACTCCTTGGCCGGTACGCCGATGGGGATTACCGCAGAAAATTTGGGGACGAAGTACGGGATTACGAGGGGGGAGTGCGATGAGTACGGCGTGAGGTCTCAGCAGCTGTGGGCCAAGGCAAAGGAGGGGGGGAAATTTGACGCAGAGGTCGTCCCTGTGGAAGTGAAGACTAAGAAGGGGATCGAGTTGTTCACGACTGACGAGCACCCGCGGCCGCAGGTGGATTTGGCCAAGATCTCGAAACTGTCCCCTGTGTTTAAGAAGGAGGGGCTAGTCACGGCGGCGAATGCAAGTGGCATTGCCGACGGTGCCGGTGCATTGGTGTTGGCGACCGAAGAGGTTATCAAAGCTCATGGTCTGATACCTCTTGCGAGGATTGTGTCGTGGGCGAGGGTGGGATGTGACCCCAGCATTATGGGCATAGGGCCCGTAGAGGCGATCAAGGGGGCGTTGAGTGTAGCGGGGTTGACGTTGAACGACTTGGATCGGGTGGAGATCAACGAGGCGTTCGCCGCGCAGTTTTTGGCCTGTCGTAAGGAGTTGGGATTGGACATGGCCAAGACGAATGTGCATGGGGGGGCGATCGCGTTGGGCCATCCATTGGCAGCGTCGGGATCCAGGATTCTTGCCAGTCTGGCAAATGAGTTGAAGGAGGGAGGGGGCAAAGGGTATGCCATGGGGAGTGCGTGTATTGGGGGTGGGCAGGGAATAGCGGTGTTGTTGCAGGGGGTTTAATTAAGGATGGAGGGAGTAAGGGAAGGAGGGAGGGACGGAGGCTTTGTACTGATTTTGAATGGCAGCGGTTGTAAGCACAATTTACCGAAGTCAGAAGGCAGAAGAAGATGTGGGGGAATGGTTTTCAGTAATTTTACACCTGAAAGGAAAGGAAAAAGAAAAATTATGGATTTTGGGGGAGTTGAACTTGTAGGAAAGTATGATGCGCGCAGCTTCGCATTTTTGTCACGAGGGGAGGTAAAGATGTAGCATGACTGACGATGGTGACAGCGTGAGGAGACTAAGACACTATCGCACAGAAAGTAGAAAACCAGCAGAAAGGGGGGGGGGGGTGGAGGGGAGAAAAAAGAGATTATGAAATGACAGAGGAAAGGGAAAAGGCCGATAGAGGGTAGAGAGATGGAGATGGAGGGGGGAAGAGGATGGTGGAAACCGGGAGGGACAGAGAAGGACAAGCATCCAATTCAGCCAGGCAGCCACGGAACACGTCGCTTTACATGGCTCAGTAGACGATTTAGCTATACGTTTTGCTCCTTGCTTCTTTTGTTGTCACTCGAAGACCTCCCTTTCCTTCCTCTCCTTGTTCCCCCCCCCCCCGCTTTTTCTCTCTTCCTACCATCCCCTCAACATGCTCTCTGATCACCTGCTTAGATCTCGGCAGTCGGCGGCGGCTTAGCGGCCGTCTTCCTCCCCTTAGCTAGCTTCTCCCCTGCCCCTGGCACCGCTGCTCCACTAACCACATCCCTCCCACCCATCAACCCTCCTTCCCCCCCTCCCCCCGCCGCCGCCTCCGCTGCCAGCCTCGCCGCCTTCTCCTCCCTTACACCCACAATATACGGAATCCTAAACCGTTTCTGCTTAGCTTGTTCAAAAATAAACGGCTCCGGTTCCACAAGCTCCGCGCTTTCCGAGCGCCAATAATCCCCGTCGATCCCCTCCATTGCCTGTCTCCTCTCATCGACCGTCATGGGGTCACTCCCCTCCGCCGCAGCCTTATCCGCCTGTGCCTTCTGCGCCCTAAACCTCCTCTTCCTCCCCAAAAATCGCACTCCCCGTGTGTCCCCATCATCTTCCACCATAAGCCCTCTCTGTGTCATCCACTCGATGAAGTCCAGCCTGCGGGGCTGGTAGGCCGGGAAACGGTAATGATAGGGCCATTCCTGGAAGTGCGGGTACGGAATATTTGACACAGGGGACAACTCTGCAATCGGCTTGTCTTCCAATCTTGTCCCTGGTGGCATTGTTCCGGGATGTCGCTCCTTAGGTACGTAGTCATTGCCCCAAAAGTTCTTTTCTTCCTCCGGTTGGGAGTAGGGCGCATCGTAAGGGGGGAGGGAGCCATGAAGGGGGGTAAAGCTGCTACTGATGTGATGGCGGGCCAGGGATTGGAGATTTTGGTGAATGGGGTTGCTGAGTGTAAATGCCTGTGTGGGTAGGGAGGTGGAAATGGAGGAGAGGAGGAAAGGGACGGGTGAGAGGATGGTTGCTCTCGGAGTAGAAAAAGAAAGGCAGCAGAGCCCCTCTGTATACGCGTGCATGACGAGGTATTAATTTGAGGGATTGATTGTTGATCTAAAAGGCGACGTGACATTGGGATGCAAGCATTGTTTGTCCGTTGGACGGGACAGGAGGAGATGCTAAGAGGAAAACAGGGAGGGAGGGAGCACCGGAAGGGGGGAGGGAAAAGGGGCGTGTGCAAAATTGCGGCATAGTTTCAAGAGGAGGCCACCTCCTGGCGTTATTGAGTGTAGAACACGCGAGCGTGAGTATGTATTCCTAGTGCCGGGCAATCCTATATTTATTGGGCCATTTTAGAAGGGCGGGGGGAGAGTGGGCGGTCGTCATTGCGTACGTACCTTAGCCTCGGGTGCCCGCCATCCCACAAGAAGCGCTGCCGCCCCCACCATCAATGCCCCGCTCCGTCGGCTGTTGCTTTCACTTATTCTTGTTACCGTCTTCGATCGCATGTTCATAGCCTGTGCGAGAGACAGTATGACAGGTGTGGTTGAGCGGCCCCGAGAAGTTCAACGAGATGAGAAAGTGGGCAAAACGACGACTTGGAGCCTCCTGAGGAAGAAAGCCCACTCGGCACCGTCACGGACGCTATCAGCACAGCTATTTGTGCATAAAGGTGAGCTAGGGAGGCACATGAGGGGAAAAGACATCTGTATCCTCACGACGACATACATTTGCGTCAAATCAGGCTTGCCAGCGAGCTCCGGCGCCTCGCCAACAGGCCAAACAGGAGCATTCCTTTTCAAGCTTTCGCTCCATGTGCCAGCACAACAGAACACTTACAACTTTCCCAAGCCCATCCGCACAAGCACAGGCCTGTGAATGCTGTGGCATGCTCGGCCAGCCTTGAAGCGCCTGAAGGTCAGCATATTTGCCACTGCCGCGTCTGCTTCTCTCCTTGCCTTAAAGTTGCCTTCGTCTGCAGCCGCGCCTACCTCCCCCTCTTTCCTATTCCCATCAACTTCCAGTTCGACCGGCAATCACACCCAGCAGCAATCCCACGCCCTATTGCCATTTAGTACCAACCCAAATTTTGTCATGGCGGCCAACGTGGGGGCCCTTGCGAATTTGAAAAAGGATGCAGGGCGCGCTCAGGTACGTCAAGGAAAAAAGACACAAAAGAAAATAGGGTTGGAAGGGCAAATTATTCTCAAAGAAGTGGAAAGCATAAAGAGATTGACTGCTTGCTTTAAAACATCTTCAATCTATACTTGCTTGCCATTGCAGATCCCTTTAACGTGCATACTCCAAATCAAAAACATCCCCAAAACCAGGCCATGACCCAACTCCTTATGGACGTCTACGGCAACTGGGAAGATCCATCCCTGGACTTTCCCATCCCCTTGTCCGCCGCCGAAGCAGGACCTTCCATGGTGCCTTACGGAAAGGAGGGTAAATGCCAACGTCGCTACCTATGGACGGATGCGTGGGGTGTGTTGTGCTTTGTGAGTCTAGCCATGCGTTGTGATTTGTCTGTAGATGGAGACGAGAACCGCAGGGAACAACTGTTGGAAGCGGGGGAGAAGTTGGTCAAGTGCGTACATGGAACGTTAGGACAGCCGCGGGGGGATGCATACCCCATGCGGATGGTTGGAGGGAGAGAGGGAGAGAGAGAGGAGGAGGAAGTGAAGACGCCACATGGGTTTATTGGACTGAGGATTGGGAAGGAGAGGGCGTTGCCGGGAGGGGGGAGTGACGCAGGAATGACGTTTGATGGCATGTATTATCATTATCTGGATAAGGTGAGGAGAAAGAGGGGGGAGGGGGAAAAGAGGGAGGGTGGTAGAGATTCTTGTTTGTTTGTGATGACCAAGGAATTGTATGCCTTTAATTTAAAGTCATCATCACCTCTCCCTTTTCCCTCCCTCTTTCTTCTCGATAGTGGATATTCGCCCTCCTCCGCCTTTCTCAGGCCTGCGAGGCTTTCCGGGGGCCAGGACAAGGAGAGGAATATCTGGCCCTTGCTGAGGAGCTGATCAAGGCAATTCATCCTTACTTCGTGCAGCTTCCGGAGGAGGCGGGGCAGCAGCAGCAGCAGCAGCAAGGAGGGCAGGGGGATATACGATTGCCACGTGGAGGGCGGGTCGGGAGGGAAGGAGGAATATATTGGAAGGTGGGGCCTGATATGTCGCGTATTCGGGGTTTGGAGATCCGCGGGCCCAGTGAGGATTGTTTGAGTGGATGGGTGGTGTATAGTCTTGTAAAGCAGGAGGGGGAGCGGGTAAGTCGCTTTCGTCGTAAGGTGGAGGGTAGGGGAGGAGGAAGAGGATCAGGAGGGGAAGAAAAAGGGAAAGAGCAGCGGCAGCAGCAGCAGGAGGAGGAGGAGGACGAGGAGGACGAGGAGAGTGAAGAGGATAGCCTTAGCCCTATTGCCAAGGAACAGGCTGATTTAGAGGGATTGGCATCTGCGTACCTGCGGCATAAAGACGGGTTGCACGTGACGAGCGATCCATTGGGGTGGGGCCTCATGGGGTGGAAGACTGAAAAATTAGGTGCGTGGGCTGAGCCGATTCGGACACGCTTGAAGGTCCTGGCACCCCGGGCGTTGGCGGTGGAAAGTGGGATGATGCTGCCGTTTCGTTTGTATGGTGCGATTATGGGGGCCAGGTTGTTAAGTGGACGGGAGGGGGGGGAAGAGAGAGGGAGGGCAGTGGGGATAATGGCGGAGAGGGCGTTGGAGATTGTCACGCCGGTAGGGCTGAAGGAGGAAAGGGGAGGGTTGAGGAGCATTAACAAGGTGATGCTGGCTGCGGCACTTGACCCGATTGCGTTCTTGAGGCTGGAAAGGGAGGAAGTGTTGGAGTTGCCAGGGGGTGGAAAGGAAGTGGGAAGGGAGGGAGGGAGGGAGGGGACGGAAAAGAGAGAGAAGGAGGAGTGGGCTTGAAAAGATAGACATGGCGTGGTTTTGGAGACGTTCGCCAGAATAGAGGCCTGCAACGACGAACAAAATGCCCTCCGAAAAGATGAAACAAGCTCGTTAGCATGTTTGTACATACATAAACATGTAACTTTGTTTCCCGGGCCGATCAAAGATGGCAGACCCAAGGCAAGTATTATGTAGAAAAAGATAACTCATGATCAAGATAACGCGCAATAGCCTCACAGAAGTGTAAGACCAAGCCAAAATATAAACGAATGGCAAGGGAACACACACAAGGCATGCATGCTTACGATCAGCCGGGTCTTTGCAGGGCGAAAATGGGAAGATGCGCTTGCTTCCATTCAATGCCAGGGAGAGGGTCAGAAGGAACACCACCTTTACTTGCCGTATCGTGCCTTGTCTTGTCCTCTGAACGAGCATGTGAGTGTACCTCGGGGAGGATCTTTATGTGGTGAGTGCCGAAGCAGGCCTATGGCGCCGAACATGTACGCCTTTGTCAGCCCTCCCCACTTATTGCTCTTATCGCAGACTCAAAAAATAAGCCACTCAAACAGTCATGTCACATACAACAAAGCAGGAATATCGATCGAATCAATGCCAGCAAAAGTCAAGACAGGGAGAAAGATAACGACCCTCCCTGCCACTCTCATTATATACCAAGCAAAAAACTTTTCTTTTTACTTTTTCTTGGAAAGTCGGGATGATATTTCGGTGGAGAGGCAAAGAGCAGACCCATTCATTAAGGCCTCAGCAGGACGCGACTGGCAGCTTATCCAAGACAACTCATGCTCTCCTGCGTGCCTTCCCTCCATCACATCCTTTTCCTCTACCCAACCATGCTCATTCATTCCTCTGTTTTTTGGTTTTTATTTTTTTTATTTTTTCTCAATCAAAGGGTTCCTATTTATCTGTTCGCCTGTTTGTTTTTAGGAGCGTACCCTGTATAAGTCCTGCGTGCGTGTGTGTGCGCGCTCCATCTCTACAAAAATCACACTCAACTCAATGACAAGCAGGACTTTCCAAAATTCAGAGGAGAGTGGAAAACAGACGCTACGACATAGCCTGCCTCTTTTGCTCCCTTCCCTTGCTGTACGTACTCTTCTGTACAACTTTCTCCCTTTTTTCCCTTTCGGCCCTCGCTTTCCCCCTCCTTCTCGCACGGAATAAAGCCTCGTCCCTTGAGCGTACGCTCTCTTACCGTTCTCTCTGTTAATCATCCACAAGCTCCTTCTGCTCTCGCCGACATGCGTATCAGTGTGTCGTTGTGTGTGCATGTCTTCTTCTCTTCATCTCATTGTCCCTCTTTCATCACTTCTTCCTATCCGCAGCATTTAACCCCCCCAATATTCCTTTCCTCCCCTTCTCGCGTCACTTACGCCTTAACCCCCTCCGACGTCACTGTCGTCAACTCCGCCCCTCCCTCCACCCCTCCCTCCATCCCCGTCGACCCCTCCGCTGCCACCACCACCGGCTTGTTGGGGAAGGCCAAGGTGTCAATATAAGCATGGACAGAGTCCAGGATGGAAGGAAATGTCTTGAAGTTCTTGTAATTAACGCCAAACTCCTTGCACGTCGCCTCCACGATGGGAACAAGGGGCAAGACACGATCCGAGGACAAGGAAGGGAACAAATGGTGCTCAATCTGGATGTGGATACCCGCTGTGATCAAGGACCAAAACGATGAATCCACGCAGAAATTCGCCGCTGTCTCTACTTGGCGCACGGCCCAGGAGGTATCTCGACTGGCGGCCGCAATGCAGTCCTCGGAGAAGTGATTCACCTGCGAGAAGATCCCAAACAACAAGCCCGTCACCCCGCAATAAATCACAAAACTCGCAAATCGGATGGCAAACACCACCCACTTATTCTCCGAGCTGTCCCACGTCAACCACATAGGGATTGCCAACATCACGGTCGGGAACAAGAGCATATGGAATACGAGTTTCACCCAAAAGAACAACCGGAAATTTGCCAACCTCACCGTCGGGGGGCGGGTGCCTGATCCGGTCAACAGCATGTTCATGGGCTCGATCATTAACAGACCCGCCGTCGTGAAGCTCCACACCAGGTAGCAATACACCCTCGCCACCTGCAACCGGTGAAAGATGGACCACGGGTAGTTTGGATGGTCCCGCAGGAAGATCACGTAGTGGTACAAATCCGGATCCTTTTCCGTGTTGGTGTCCGTGTGGTGGTCCACATTATGCAGGATTTCCCAATAGCTCATGTTACTCAACCCCAAGCCTGCCCAGTTTCCGAACACGCGGTTCACCCAGTATTTGCGCGAAATCGCAAAATGCCCTCCGTCATGGCCCAACCTCCCCGCGATCCAGGTCGTCACCCCCATCGCCAAGGCCGCCGCGTGCGAATACCACGGGTACGCATTCACGTAACCAAACCACCACATCGGCGGCTGGATTAACAGCAAGAAGACGTGCAACAAGAATGTCGACCATTTCATCGTCCTGTCCACCTTATTTTCCCGCATATATCTCCCACACCGTTCCTTCAACGCGGCCCAGAACGGGTCCGGGGTCCCGTCGGGCAGATAAAACCAATTGCCCTTGCTAATGTCCGTGCACTTCTCCGCAAGGACCTCGGGGGAGACGGTCACCTGAAGAAGGAGAAGATGAGGAAGGAGGGAGGGGGGAAGAGTGCTTGCGTCAGAGGGTGGATTCAAGAAGAAAGAAGAAATTTGCGCCTGGCGCTAGGCTTGATCGATATGAGACCTCTCTCCCTCCCTCCCTCCCTCCCTCCCTCCCTCCTTCTACCCTTCCTCCTTCCTTCCCTCCTTCCCTCGCGCAAGCACACACCTCCTTCATTTTGCTCAAAATGGTAGCGGGTCGGTCAGTGAAGGGGTGGAAAGCCTCGAAGAGTGCCGTGCAGTCCCGTCCCTGGGTGTTGAGGAGGACGGTAGGTCCACCTACAAGAGAAGAAGGGAGGAAGGGAGGAAGAAGAAGGGAGCATGGGAGGAAAAGAGGCAGTTAGTCGCGCGTATGTGCTCGATGGCCTGAGATCAATCATAGGGCTGGATCGAGGCGTTGTGGGTGACAGGATTGTCATTGCTGACTCAGACTCTTAGAGAGGCTCGGAGGGCGAGCGCTTGGTTGCTTGTTGGGCAAGTTTGTTGAGCGAGTACATGCAAGTGGAAATGAGTCAGCAACTCGGAGCGTACCACGTCAGAATGCATCAGCAGCATGTGTAGTGACAAATGGAGGCCACATAAAGAGGAATCTCTTGGCATGCGATTGATACAAGGCCGTGGTAAACACACTTTCCTCCATCCTCCCTCCCATCCTCCCTCCCTCCGCCTCAACCCTTCTCGGAGCCAACTCCGAGAGCCATTGTACATGGTTTTGAGTCTCGGGTATGTCCCTCAATTTCTTAGCCCTTCTCGACTCTGCCAGCCCCCACACCACTCACTTACCAGGATGCTTGTAGATGAAGTCTGTGAGGTCGTAGGCTTTGCCGTGGATGTACCATAGCCTATTCTTATTCACCTCCTTAGACGGATTCATCTGACTCACAGCCTCCGCTAGGGTGTCCTTGGTTGCGGGACTAGAGATGGTCTCCACATCGCGCGGCGCCATGGAACAAGCGAGCGTAGCTTGCCTTGCCTGTATGTGTGCGGAAGGGATAGTGTAAGGGTGCGTGTGAGAGGCGGGCTTTGACAGGGTGGCGCTTGGAAGACATAGAACAAAAAGGGAGTTGCTTCTCCGGAGTGCACATGGCATCTCCAACCATGGGACTTGCTATCCCCTCCAGGAATGTTGGTTCACTCAACCTTTACCGGTAGCGCGAGAGAGGTCCGCATGCTTCCTTGCCTAGAAGAGAATTTTTTTGTCGAAAGACCGCAGAAAAAAAAAAGCGTGTCACCATCATATGGAGCGTCTGGAGGAACTGAAGGAAGAGACTGTGTTTGATTGCTCAGCGAGGGTCGAGGGTCGGAACAGCCCACCCTGGGAGGCTGTGCTAGAAGTGGGGCAAAAAAGAAGACGACCAGAGCTCGTTCAAATCGACCGTTGAGGCGGTAGTAAAACAAGGGAATCTCCGTGGGAATAAGATCAAAAAGAAGGCTTAATGGCCGTACTGTGGCCTTAAAAGTGAGTTAAGTAAGATTTTAGTGTGTGGCTGAGACACCTGGCCATTAAATAACAACATAGATAGTCTCATCAGAAGAAGACAATTAGTCGTGTCCCGCGCATGGCTCCCCAATTTTTTCATGTTATTTCATGGTGAGGGTGGAACGCCTTTGTCGTAAGCAAGATCACGCTTCATTTTATATCTCTTTTAATGTCTTTTAGGGTTTTTAACTATGCACGGTGTCATTCGAGACAGTCGATCTTCTCTTATCATTTAACAATGGCCGGGGAAAGCTCCCTCCCCTTTCCTGTCTACGAGGTGCGGGATTATAAGAATAATGAGCTTGGACGAGAACTTTTACGCACCTTAAAGTGAAAATTCGTTGGATTCATAAACTCGCATAATTTTATCATTGCGCTGACAGCTCGTGCTCTTTTCGCCAAATTTTCCAACTGCCTCATGCACTTGTCTGGAAAAAGACTTCCCTCGACCCGCCCCTCATTCCTCACCCTTTTTACTTTGAATCGCCACGACTCCAAACACCTTTCTATACACAAAGATCACTTCATTTTCTGATATCCAAGCACCTTTGGACAGCCTATTTCTTGCCTTTTGTACGTCAAATTCCCGAAGGGAGGAGGGAGATGAGGGCCTGTCCACGCTCCCAGAGTCTTCCATTTGCCGTCAGAAAACAAGCATCGGGCTTTAAGGGGAGAATGTGAATGAATGAAAAAGTAAGAGTTCCTTAGAGTCCGCAACTTGCGCTGTGTGGGTCGATTTCCTGTATCGGGGCAAATCAAATAAGTAAATTCTGTGAAATTGTGCGCCAACGGCAGATCCTCAGTAATAATATTGTATAAGAGATGATGAGAGATGATGTGATGACGGCCCCGGCTGGTGGCTTTAGGCCTAGCATTACCATCTGTGCCGGGCGACGCTCTCCTGGCCACGACCGCGGTGCCTCTTTTCCTTGTCTTGGCGGCGACTGGCCGCTTCTATTTTCCTCCTGAAAGCCAGTTGCTCACAGCCGCCCCGTCTTCTTCCCCTTCTTCTTTCGCCGCTTCCCGTGCCTGACACTATTCACCATCGATAGACAGCCAACAGCCAAGCCTAGGTGACGCACACCCGCTCTGCCCTGATGGGGGAGGAAGAACCTGTCTTGGTCAAGACGGCCGTGCACTGGTAAGTCAATCATATCCACTTCTTCAGACTTTTTGATAGCCTCCCCACACCTCCATGCGTTGTCGAACTTCGTATATTATGATGGCCGCGGCCTCCTCTATGCATGCCCATGTTGCACACGAAGATTATAGCGTAGTACCAGAAAAGTACCTGGATATGGTGCACCTTTCTGTGTTTTTGCGTATGCCTTTTAGGCTCTTTTTTGCCGGCAAGTCCCGCCTCGCTCCTTCTCCGCCACACGCCCGCCCCCACTGACCACGCGTATGTCTATCCCCAACACACACTCTGTCCGAAACGCCATTAATCCAACTCCCCTGCCTACTTCCTGTATCGTTTTACAACAGCTCGCTCTTAAGACATCTCCTTGTCTCCTTCTCATCCTTACCTCCCTGCCTTCTACTAAAACGCTCACCTCACAGGAAAGACGAAGGTAACGAGTTTTACAAAAAAGGCGACTATCGGGCTGCCATCGACGCCTACAGCCTGGCCATTGCCGAGGCTCCCGATGAGCCCTCATTCTACGGAAACCGAGCTGCGGCGCACATGATGATCTTGGCCTATGAAAGCGCCATTGAGGACTGTGATAAAGCGATTGCATTGAGTCCAGGGATGGTCAAGGCGTACTTTCGGAAGGGCAAAGCGTTGGCGACATTAGGTAAGTAGATAAGGTAGGAATAACGATATGAGGGGGAACAAAAAGTGATGCAATGCTCACGGGCACTCATCTCCATGACTTCTCCCTCCCTTCCTTCCAAGGCAAATTCGACGAAAGCATAGCTGCCTACCGCGCGGGGCTCCAACAAGATCCGAACAACGCGCAGGGCCACTCCGAGAAAACCGAGGTGGAAACAGCCGTCAAAGCCCTGAACAAAGCACGTGACATACTTCAAGAGGCCGGACCGTCGCCCAATGGGGGAAATGGCAGCAGCAGCAGCAACGCGATTGCGAGGAAACGCCTCTTTCTGCAAGCGAACACCCTGCTGGACGTATGTCTCGCCCTCGCGCCTTCCTCCTTCGATGCGAAGCTCCTCAAGCTCGAATGTCAAGTGGGCCTTGGCCAGTACGACGACGCCTTCAACAGCAGCAACCACCTGCTCCGCCTCGCCCCCTCCCTGGCCCCTCTCCTCCACCTCCGGGCCACATGCCTCTACCGACTAGGCAACCTCGAAAACTCTATCAAGCATTCTCAACAAGCCGTCCGCTCCGACCCGGATAATGCCTCCTACGTGGCACTCCTCAAACAAGTGCGTTCGTTAGACAACAAAAAAAAAGAAGGCGACACCGCTTTCACGCACGGCCAGTACCAAAAAGCGATTCAGGCATGGACGGAGGCCCTTTCCGTAGACCCAACGCACAAGCAAATATGTGCCAAGCTGTACAATAATCGTGCCACCGCCTACGCTAAGATGCGAAGACACGCCGATGCCGTCTCGGACTGCAAGCAGGCCTTGGCTCTGGATCCGCAATACCTTAAAGCCCTCAAAAGAAAAGCCGAGAGCCTGTTTGTTCTGGGGGGGGAGGAGAATTTGGAGCAGTGCTTACGTGACTACGAGACAGCGGCGGGATTGGCGCCCGAGGAGGAGGAGAGAGAATATGCGCGGAAGATGCACCAGGCCAAGGTGGCGCTGAAGAGGGCAAAGAGGAAAGATTACTATCGCTTGCTAGGACTGTCCTCGGATGCGACGGAGGACGAGATCAGGAAGGCTTATAGGAAGTTGGCGTTGAAGCACCATCCGGACAGGCATACGAGCAGCAGCGAGGAGGAGAAGGCGAAGGCGGAGAAGGAGTTCAAGAACGTGGCCGAGGCGTATGAGGTGTTGAGCGACAAGGAGAAGAAGGCACGGTATGACAGTGGAGTGGACATCGAAGACTTGGATAACCCGCACGCGCATGGGCCGTCGCGCGGAGGGGGCTTCGGGGGGATGGGGGGAGGGGGCATTGATCCGAATATTTTATTTCAAATGTTCATGCAGCAGCAGGCAGGGGCGGGAGGAGGGTTTGGAGGGAGAGGGAGGGGAGGTCCTTTTTAGGAGAGGGGGAGGGAAGGAGGGATGGCGTGTGGTTTGTGTGCGAACGGTATATGCGCTTGAAGATGACGATGAAGGTTGGTTGGGAGAGACAAAGAAGAAACACACAAGTGATATGAGGCAACTTTTTCGGGTGTAAAATTTCAAAGTATATTTCTTTCCGTGCTCTTAATTTGATAGTTGTGCATTGCTGGCCGGGCTGTGTGTTGTGGGTTATATCTGTCCCTTTCATGCTCGTCGCACCGATTTCTCTCCACGTTACCGTCTTCATTTACTACCCCCATTCGTGTTCATCATCCATGTTAATACTATCTCCACCAACGGACCAAGGCCGAGATACTGGCATTCCTTTACACAGCCACACGCATCCCTACCTCTCTCCAACCCCTGCCACCTGCTCATCCTAAATCGAGCAACTCCGCTGTCGTTGTCCCATCGGCGTGGCCGTCAAAAAACGGATACGATGTCCCCTCACACTCGCCTCCTGGTACAAGAAATTCCCCGAGGGATTCTCACACGCCCTACCCCCCCCCC
>Ga0160419_100413_pt1 | contig 27451 bp, 23 predicted proteins | sample CelAP2metagpilot_2_FD_108196 | JGI IMG/M metagenome (GOLD analysis project Ga0160419, IMG submission 108196) | Phycosphere-associated microbial communities from Cellana algal ponds in Kailua-Kona, Hawaii, USA - Cellana AP2-4-25 metagenome pilot ... | reverse complement strand
GGGGGGGGGGGGGGGGGGGGGGGGGGGGGGGGGGGGGGGGGGGGGGGGGGGGGGGGGGGGGGGGGGGGGGGGGGGGGGGAGGGGGGGGGGGGGAAGGGGGAAAGAAGAAGAGGGGGAGGACGAACCCTGAGGGGATAGAGGAAGAGGAGGAGGAGGAGGTAGCAACAGCAGCCGCCGCCGTCGTCGCATCGGAAGCAGCCCCTGCAGCCACCGCAGCCGCCGCGAAGAAGAAGGAGAAGAAGAAGAAGAAGGAGAAGAGAAAGGTGCAGATCACGGTGGAAGAGTATCGGCTGATGACTCTGGCGTTGGCGACATACGTGCGGCAGCAGGAGAACAGGGAGGGAGGGGTGACGTGGGAGGAGGTGATGGAATGGTACATCCAGCAGCAGCAGCAGGAAGGGAGGGATGACGGGGGGGAGGACGGGTTGAGGGAGAAAGTGACCATGGTAATTGCGCGAATGCTGGACGTGGACACGACGTTGGTCCCGGGGGGAGAGAGGGAGGGAGGGAGGGAGGGAGGGGAGGAGGATGGAGCAGCGATGGAGGAGGGAGGAGAAGATGCTCCGGTGAAGGAGGGGGAGGAGGAGGGGGGGAAGAAGAGGGAGGAAAAGGAGAAGAAGAAGAGGAAGGATAAAAGAGAGAGGACACAATTATTGCTCCGCGTACACCCTAACCACCCGTTGTAAGCATGTTCAAGAAAAGGAAGAAAGGAGGGAGGGAATGAGAGACAGAGAAAAAGAGTGAAAATGAAAGGTGAGAGTAAAAACGAAGGAGATCGAATCTTCTATGATCGGAGGAGGGTCAGGGTTATACAGCTTAAGAGCAAGAAAGAAGGAGAACGGAAAGGCCGTCGGGAAATGTCCGATGAACCACGGGACTGTGCGTCCTTGCGAAGGAAGAAATGAGAAGGAGGGGGGACGAGGGAAGACTGGATAACGTGGCACCTACCTTCACACGACAAGGGCATGGCCCGCACAAACAACCCACACGCCACACGCCACAACGCGTGAAAACAGGATGAGGACACATTAAAAAAATCAAAGCAATAACAGCCTCAAACAACGACGAACACATGCACCCGCATCCTGGAAGGTGCACTTACATTTGGCGTTTCTTTCTTCCTTCCCTATCAAATTCGGTCTCTTGTCCTCTTTCATGTCTCAAAAGTTTGTACAGCCGTTGTGTTATTTAATTTTAAATAGCTGTTGTGCTATCTTTTTCTCCCCTTTCAGTCCTCCTTCACGCCTCCCTGAACCAGTGCGTTACATGGACATCACGCCTGCACGCACAGATGCCCTCTCACTTCCTCACATGGCTCCAGCAACTGGCAAAAAGGCATCGGCTGATTTGACCGTAAAGTCCCACTGAAGCTCCTCCTCTTCCTCCCCTTCTTCCTCCGACCCCGGCCCTATCTCGTTGTGATACTCCCTCTCCTCCTCCCCGCTCTCTCCGTCCTCCCCGTCCTCCCTCTTTTCCCTCCTTAGCTCCTCCCACGGGCTCTCTCTCCTACTCTCCCTGCCCTCCGATCCCATCGACGACAATGACGCCGTGCTTCCCTGCCTCCTCACCGGACTCGCATACGGCGACCGGATGTGCCGGCTCGGCCTCCCCCCCTCCCTCCCTCCTCCCGGTGGCAGTGATGGATTTAAATTCGAAAGGGCTAAAAAACTTCCTCGATCTCCGTTTCCTCTCCCTCCCCCACCCCTTCCTTTACATTTCCCTCCTTCCTTTCCCCCACTCGATCCCCAACGGCGGCCCATGGGCGGGGTCCCTGCTTGGCGGTCCAGGGATGACAGGGAAGAAAAGCTGTCAGTTTTGTTGGTGGTGCCGCCGGCATTGTCGTTGATACTGCCACTGCTGTTGTTGCTGCTGCCACTACTCTTACTGCTGTTGCTACTGCTGAGACTTTGGCATCCGCTCGATCCCCGCCGAAGGTGTGAGCGGCGGCGCCTTCCTCCAGTGGGGGAAAAAGCGAGGGAGGGGGTGGCGGTGGCGGTGGAGGAGGAAGTGGATGAGGAGCCAGAGCCTCTTTCGAGGGCGGCTCGGGCGGAAGATAGAATTTTTAGATTCCGCCGTTGCTGCCCTCTCCATCCTTGCCCTTGACCCGGCCGGGATGCACGAGGAGAAGAGGAGGCGCTGTGGGACATTCGGATTCTGCTGATGTTGCCGCTGCTGCTGCTACTGCTGCGACTACTACTCCGGTCCTCTGTATCTTGTCTGTGCAAGGTCAACTCCATCATCCGACTTGTCGTACCCCGACGAATGCCCCCCCTCCCTATCCCCTCCTCCTCCGCCCACCCCGGCCTGCCCTCTTCCACCCTCTCCCCTTCCCCACCCCTACCCTCCCACTCCTCCTCCTCCTCCTCCTCCTCCTCCTGCTGCTGTTGTTCCTCCTCCGCCAGCAGCATCTCCTCCCGCTCCAACCTCTGGGAAGGCACTCGCCTCTTCACCAACGCCACCAGCTGCTCCCTACCTTCTTCCACCCTTCCCTCGTCATCCAAGAACGGCAACAACGACAACTCCCCAGCCGTCAGTCTCTCCGCGGGATCCTTCCTTAAACACGCCGCCACGAACTCCTTGAACCCCTCCGACCACCTTCCCTCTCCCTCGCCCTCCTCCTCATCCTCCAACCGTGGCGGCGGGTTCTTCGGAATTAAAAACAAGGCCCGGACGGGGTGGACCTTCGCATAGGGCGGAGCCCCCTTCGCCAGTTCCATCGCCGTTATCCCCAGACTCCAGACGTCCGCTTTAAAGTCATATGAGGTCTGAGAAATCACCTCAGGCGCCATCCAAAACGGCGTCCCGGCAAAGGTATGTCGCTTTCCCATGGTCTCCGTCAACGAGGCAGTCACGCCGAAATCGGCAAGCTTCACCAGACCGGTTGAGGAGACGAGGACGTTTTTTGCTTTCACGTCCCGATGGATTTTCCTCTCTCCGTGCAGGTAGGCCAAAGCCTGGCATAGCTGGCTCATGGCCCCAGCGATCGCCACTTCACCTAAGCGGCCGTGGGGGGTAAGGGCCAGGAGCTCCCCCAGAGATCCTCCATCTACGTACTCCATAACGATCCAGAGCGAATGCTCGACGACGTACGAAGCAAAATAGCGGGTTAATTGCGGACAATTGCAGTGGGAAAGGATATCAATTTCGCGTTGAATATCCTCCATCCCGTCTTCTTGAGCTTCAAGATTAATCACCTTGATGGCGACCTTTCGCGCGGGTCGAAGGGGTCGGGTCCGGGGAGTACCGGGCCTGCTTGAGGAGGAAAAGGAAAGAGAAGGGGAGGAGAAGGAGGCAGAAGTAGAGAAGGAGGAGAGAAGCATAGGCATGAAGGCGCCTTCCTCTTCATTAACCGCCGAGCTGCTGCAGCTGCAGCTGCTGTCTTGGCGGGCCAGAGCCAGGGTGGGAGGGTTGGAAGACAACTGCTGCCTCGATATGCTACTTGTTAGTCGTTCCGCACGTTCTATGGCCAGGTACACCGCCCCAAAGCTTCCTGTTCCAATCTCCTCGACAAAGCGAAACTGATCGTGTGGGGAGATTTGGGAGGAGGGCCGCATGGGAGACACCAGGAGGGAGGAAGGGGAAGCAGGGCAAGAACGCGGCAGTTGTGGATGCCAGCAGGGCGTGCTGCACCTGCTACTGCTGTTGCCATTCATCTATTGTGTATATGAGCGTATATATTTGTTGTAAGGACAGACATAATGGGGCATGCACTCATAGACAGATGGATGGCATGGTCCTGTACAGACTTTGATCGATATGAGGAAAGGATGCCCCAAAAAATTGAAACGTCCGATCCGCGCAAAATATATGTTACACTGTATGCATGTTGCCGAAAATAAAGATGTGGCCGCCCTCTTTCTTTTGTTCGTGTTGGTGGTGAAGAACCCAGATTAGAACAAAAACAAGCGCAAGCATTTATTCATTTGCGAATGTAGGCGTATAATGCTAAGTTATTTTGCCCACAAGCTCATGTACTTCTGTTGGGAGCCAGAGTAAATTCATCAACAGGGGAATCAACAACCCAACGATAGCATTGTAGCACAGTATACCCCAAGCTTCCCTGCGATCCGTCTCCTCTCACCCTTCTGAGGGGAATTCAAAACCAATCGCACGCACTTCATACAGGAAGTTGCCATTGGCTGTTGAAACAAGCGTCCAGCCCGCCAGGCAGCCATGATGAGGCGGTTGCGCCGCAAGACCTCCGACATGGAAGCGGCGCGCACTGCATCCTCGTCTTCACCCACTACCTCCGCCTCTACCTCGCCCGTGAAGCGCCGTGGCAATGAGATGAAAAAATCTTCCGCCGGGCAAGACTTGGATGCCCCCTCGTCCTCCGCTGCCCCCTCATTGTCTGCCTCGACCGGAAGTAGCAGTACAACCAAGGCGGAGAAGCGTTCCATCAACTCTCCCCCTCATCACAAATCTCGTGCTAATAACACGGCAGAGTCCTGGTGGTGGCCCTGGAAGAATGTTATTCTAGCCCTTGGTCTTGCCTTGATTCTGACTTTCACTGTTAAGGGCTACGATGCATTTAATGACATGGAAGACAATGGCTTCGCTCTAGTGGCCGCAACGGCGCCGGGTTCCCATTGGGGCAATTGGCGCAGCCTGACCCGATGTGATTGCAAGGCCTTTCAACAGTGCACCGATGCCTTGTCCAAGGCCAAGACCCTGAAGGATACTCGCCTGGGTCGTTTTTTCCAGCTTGCCACCTGTAAGCTGGCCACGGGACAGGACGAGGACTGTCAATTGAGGGACAAGGAGCTCAAGAGTGGCTTAACCCGCTTTCGGTTCTTCGGGCCCGAGCTCGTGCTTCGTTTGCGGCTGGCGGCGGATTTTAAGTGGTGGGTCCGGCTGGGTTGCTATTTCCTCATGTGTTGCGCATTGCTTGAGATCCTCTTCTATTTGATTGAAACGACGCAGTTGCGGTGGCAACGGAAGGGGGCCATGAAGCAAGAGGGCTCAAGGGAGTGGTGGGAGAAGGAGGTATTGGTATGGTTGTTCCTGATAGGGTGGCACGAGGTCTTGAGCTACGCAGTTCATTACGTGTATAATGACCAGCATACCATGTGTGATGGGATCGGGTTGTTCTTTCGGGATGCCATGGCTCTGTACACTCTAATTCAAGTGGGCATGCGCGCTGTTGTCAAGCGCGGTCCGAATGCGCATCGAGTGTGGCTCGTCCAAGCGGAGCAGAAGTACGCGGCTTTGCAGGGGAAGCCACTATGGGTGCAGGTTGTGCGAGATCCCAGGATTGGGGCGTTTCATTTGTTTAGCGGCCTGGAGCTGAAGGTGACTGAGGACCCGGTAGGGGTGATATCCGGGCTCGTAAATACATTGTTGAGCGTGGCTGAGAGGGTGTTGAGGTATGCGCCGCACGAGGTGCAGAAGCTTGTGGCGATGGTGCCATATTTGGGGGGGAGGCTAGTGGTGCTGGGAGTCTCGGGGACTGTGCCGGGGCAAGTGGAAGGGAGTAGTAGTAGAAGGAAGGATGAGTAAAAGAGGTGGGGGAGGGGTTGACGAGAGACCTCAACGAAAGAAGTGAAGTAAACAAAAAAATATACACGTGACGAGCCCCCGATTCAACTTTTCCTTCTCTTTTCCCAAATTGTCACTCTTCACTTTCTCTAATTAGTGTACGAATCCAAAACGTTTCGTCGCCACCTCTTCCCCTCAACCTCAACTTCCTCCCACGCTACTCATCATCATCTTCGCTAGCACCCTCCTCCCAAGGACCAAGCCAATGAACGTCGCTGAGGCGTACCCTAGGATACCCGTAAGTATGCCTGGCAGCACGAGACTCTTCCACTTCTTACTCCCCGCCATGGCTGCTGCTGTTGTTGGGCCCCCGACGTTGGCGTTCGATGCGATCAACAGCTCCTTGAAAGGGAGGCGAAAGAGGCCTCTGCCCGCCCCTAGGAGGAAAGCGAGGTGAACGAAAAGTTGGACAGCGGAGAAGAGGAAAAGACGGGGAGCCGTCGCCAAGACCTTGCCCAATTTTCCTTGGGCACCAGTGACGGAGAAGAAAAGATTCATGAGGATGACAGCGAGATGGCCTGCGGGTTCCGTGATGCTCGCGCAGGCTCGAGGGAATAGAGTGGCAATGGTGACAGACAGGAGGGAGATGATGGGCAAACTCGAGATAGCTCCACTCAGCAGCCCTTCGCCAACCCACGTGCCGACCATACAAAGGACGCACGACAGGCTGAGGGCCTTCAAATACCCAAGGGCAGGAGCGTCGGCTGCTTCTATTACCCTGGCTCGCCCAACCCATTCCTCTTTCTCTCCTTCCCCTGCCACCCCTCCGCCCTGCCCCTCTTCCTCCTCCTCCTCCGGCAAAATATGCCGGGCCAGCCAGAAAAGCAAACCAAAATAGAACGACACCACCAGATTATCCGCGGCGATGCCTGCTGCGGTGAGCTCAGCAGAGGTCGCCAACGTCTCGCTAACCGCCACAAAATTAACAGCTCCTCCAATATGCCTTGAGGCCAAGGCTGCCGCAATCGTCCATCCCTCCTTTCCATCCACCCCTAAATTCCTCAACGGCACAAGCCACGCAGCCACAAGCGTCCCAAGGACCGTGCCGATGCTGCCGAGAGCGAAGGAACGGAGCAAGCGACCGGTTTGGGTGAGGACTTTAAAGAGGTTGGCGTCGAGAAGGAGGAGAGGAATGGCTAAAGGAACTAGAAACTTATTGACAGTAGCGTAGGCGGGTGCAACGGCGGGGAGAAGGCCGAGGTTGCACACAACGAGGGCTACGGCCATGGTAATAAGAGGGGATGAAAGGGCGGCTCCAACCTTAGAGCGTTCGGCGGCCACACCGGCGGTTGACGCGAGGAGAAGCATCGACCAAACCCACCACGGCGAGGCATGCAGGCCCGTCGTCAAGGTCGCGGCGAATGGAATAGCACCATTCGTACCCGTGGCTACTGCTAGGCGGGTTGCGACGGTGTTGGTCGTGGCAATAGAGGGGAAGGGCGCCGCTCGACGACGGAGGACAAGGGTAGTGATGGCAGTCGTCGTAGGGTAGAAAGGCACCATGGGCGTGACAAGCGTGTTGGCAGGCGAAAGATAGGATCCTGATGGCGAGACAAAGGCGCTTATCGTCGAGATAACGCTAGCGATGGTGGCGATGCCGAGGCAAGGAATGAGCGGCGGCCTCATATGTTTCTGAAATAGGATGAAAGATGGCGGGGGAAGTGTGGCGATACAGCAACGGCAAGTAGCAGTACGTGTTGGCTACAGCAGCGACGGCAATGTTTAGAAGAAAAAGACGGACCAACGCGGTCTAAGGATGTCTGTGGTGTGCTGTCAATGTTGTTATTGTCCTTTGTTGGTAAGTTGTGGGAGTACTGTTGCATGTATTCACTTCCTCGCGCCACGGGATTAACCGACAACCTCCTCCCCACCCGGGCCCATTGCAAGTTTTCGCCTCCATTTTTTCATATTTTGGGTAGCCCCAAATGCCTTTGAAAAGATGCCTTGACCTTCTTTTCGCTCTTTTGTTTCCTTCATCCTCATACAGTACAATACTCGATAGAAATTACATGGGCAATTTATGCGGCAGGTCTGAGCGTGTAGGCGACGCAGGCATGGCGGGTGGGTCAAGTGCCCCTGATTTGGAAAATGTAGATGGGCGGCATTTCGACGTGCAGCGAACCTTAGGGGAAGGGGGCTTCGGCAAGGTCAATGCGGTGGTCAAAAAGACGGAACCAGATGTGGGCAAGTGGTACGCCATGAAAGCGTTGGTCAAGGAAGTGATTGTCCACAAACAAATGCAAGAGGAAGTCCTGCGCGAATTGGCCCTGCTCCGCGAGGTTGGAAGCAGTCACTTTGTTGCCTCAGCCTACTACGCTTTTCAAGACTTTTCCCATCTTTATCTAGTCCTTGACTTATATTTGGGCGGCGATTTGCGTTTTCATTTGTCCAAGGCCCCCGAGCGCCATTTGTCAGCGGCCCAAGTCAAGTTTTACGGAGCCTCCCTCGTACTAGCCCTGGACTTTTTGCATACCCGAGGCGTCTTGCATCGTGACATCAAGCCCGAGAATGTTCTTATGGACGACAAGGGCCAGATTGCACTGACTGACTTAGGCATCTCAGCCAAAATTGACGATACCTCGACACGGACAGCCCTGATCTGCACACACACCAGCGGCACGCCGGGGTACATGGGACCCGAGCTCTTTTGGGCAACCCATCGGCATGGTATCCCTTCCGAAGGATTTTCTTTGGGTGTGTTGCTATATGAACTCAGTACGGGGGCTCGGCCATACGCACATGATATGTTTAACAAGCTGGACCACCACGGCGAGGAGGCCGCGTACTATAAGGACGCCGCCGCTGCGACTGAGAAGATGCCCCTTTTCAAAAGCGTTCCGGCGATCAGCGCGCCACCAGAAATGCAGGCCCTTATCCGCCAGTTGCTTCGAGTTCATCCAGAGCAGCGTGGTGTGAACGAAACCCAAGGCCTGACTTCGCTCAAAACCAGTCCGGCCTTCGCGGGTCTGGACTGGGAGGCCCTCAGCGCCAAGACGCTTGCTCCTCCCTTTGTGCCCAAGAAGGAGGCCAATGTTCAGGCAAACATGAATGATCTCTTTGATGAAGAGGATGATGGAGCCGTGACAGTAGTCAAAAAGAAAAAGAATAATAATAAAGTCGTCGCGGGCCTCCTGACCCCCGAGCAGCAGGCAGACTTCGCGTCATATAGCTACAATCACCGCAAGATCACAGGCAATACCGGAATCGAGAACAATGAAAAGAGGTCAAATATCCGCAACTCCATTGTCAACATAATTTCCTTTCCAAAGAGCTTGCACCAGAGTTTCGAAAGCCTAGCGGGCAGAAGATCTTCGTCGTCCAACATGTCCATCGGAGGAAAGGCTAATGACCCCGTAGGTATTTTCCTGCCTTCTTCACCCTCTTCTAAGTTCCTCTCTGTACTGCCTGACGTGCCTGAAGCCGCGGGGAACGGAAATCTTGCTGCTTTGACTGATTAGGGAGAGGACCGTGGATGCGCAATGTATATGAAGGCGCTGGACATAAAACCGGGAATAATTAAACTGAAGACACCGGAGATGAGAGGTGGGAGAAAGAAGTGAAAGAGAGATTGCAAGCATTCTGACGCATCACGCCTTGCTCCTCTGGTTTTAATCTTGCATATCCTCTTAATCCATGCCGAAGATATTGTGGATACCAAACGTCCCGCGAATGCGTAAAACTAAGGACTCGTTTCTGAACCCTTAAAAGTTACGTAAATGAGTTTATAAAAATGAGGAGGAATCATCAATGAGCCTTCTTATATATTTTTCTTTTGGAGGCGCTGACAAGCGTCAGTCGATTCAAAACTGTATTAATTTCTCTTTACCTCCTCGAGGCGTGTATCGCCGTAATTTCCTTTCTGCCTCCTCCGTTTCTCCTCCTCCCTCCCGTCTTTGTCTTTGGTTTCTTCGTTCACGTTCGCTTTACTTTTATAAGCCATTTCCTCCTTCTATTTAACATCCATATAGTACGTCCCGCTTGTCGACGTGGATCCCTCGTGTTGCAGTTCACCCGTCAGCACAACAACGCGGTCTCCCTGGCCTGCGAAGCCCAGCCTTTTCACATGGTCCAGTACAACGTCCTTGTTGGTATTCCACAGGTGGCCGTCCGGAATGACGATGGGATGAAGACCGCGATGGATGATGAGCTGCTTCGCAACCTTCTGAGAGTTGGTGAAACACATGCATGGGACGAAAGGGGAGTCTGTAGGTGAAGAGGGAGGTTGCCAAAAGGGGTCAGGGATGAGAAGGCAGGGAAGAAAAGGCAGGGAAGAATAGGCAGGGAAGAAAAGGAAGTTAAGTGAGAAAATGCCTTCATAAACCATGTCACAGATGAAGGAAAAACCTATAGGAGGAAGCATACAATCACTGTGCTTTCCCCATCCGCCCCCCCCCCCCCCTCTCTCTATATATATATATACATATATACATATATATATCTTCCTCTGTCTGTCCATCTCCTTATCTCTCCCTGCCTGTGTTTCGGTATCTCTGTCTCTGTTTCTCTTTCCCTTTTCCCCCCCTCTCCCCTTCCCCATCACCTCCGTCACGTACACTTTGCCACGGTCTTGGCCAATGACCCGTCCTTTGTATGCACAATAATAACCTTAGCTTTCAATCGAAACGCCGCCTGGACCGCCGCGCTGGCCGCCGCCTCATAAAAGCTCACGGGCTGGTTGGTCAGGGCCTCATGCTTTTCGATGTTCCGTAAGATTAATTTTCCCTGGTGGACGGGATTACGATCGATCCAAGTTTCTGTCATAAAGAGGGAGGGAGGGCGTGAGGGCGTGGACGTAGGCGTAGGGAAGAAGGGAGGGTTGTCATCAGTAGGTGAGACTACATAAGCGGACGATTTGGTAGATGGAGGGTGAGCGCAATCTATCAATGGCCAATCACTCGTCATCGCTGCTTCCCTCCCTCCTTTTTTAAAGCAGGTACGTACCAGCGGCGTCGATGATGGTGCGCATGGTCGCGATGGACTCGATAGGATACTTTCCTTGGGCGCTTTCACCCGAGAGCATCACACAGTCGGCTCCGTCGTAGACAGCGTTCTGTTATCAAATGCAGAGGGGAAATCGAAGATTGGATGGAAGGGATGAGTGGGAAAGATCGATGACCGAGAATGTACATACATCAGTACATGAACAACCGTGCTTCTCCCTCCCTCCATCTCTCCCCCCCTCCCTCCCTCCTTCCTTCATCCCTTTCACGCACGTACCGTGACATCAGAAACTTCCGCGCGGGTCGGGCGGGGATTAACCTGCATCGACTCAAGCATCTGAGTGGCGACAATGACAGGCTTCCCCACGCTGCGACACCGGCGGACCATCATCTTCTGCATGTTGGTCACGTCGGCCTGATCGATCTCCACCTGGACGAAAAACACAAGGAGGGAGGGAGGGAAGGAAGGAAGGAGAATGAGGAAATGGCGTGGAAGATTGAGTAAGCGTATCTGCGCATTCATAAAAACCATTTACTTGAAGAATTCGTGGATCCACGAAACGTCTCCCTTCCAGCCTCCCTTCCTTCCTGCTCTCCCTTTTGCCATCCCTCCTACCCTCCTTCCCGCTCCCACACACATCATGAGCAATCCTCCCATGACCCCGAAATTCATTACCTCCATTGTCGCATTTGAAATAACAAGACGCATTTGTCCTCTCAATCTTCACCTACTCAGTGCAATCCTCGTTCTCCCGCTCCCTCTCTCCCTCCTCCCCTCCCTGACGTACCCCCAAATCCCCACGAGCCACCATGATGCCATCGGCAGCTTCCATGATCTCCTCATAATTCTGAATCGCTTCCGTCGATTCGATCTTGGCAATGATCTTAGGGGGCAAGTGCGTCGCAGGCCAGTGCTTCGACATCTCCTGGGCAAGATACGCCCGGATATCATGAATGTCTTGGGCCTTGCGGACGAAGGAGGCGGCGACAAAATCGATGTCATTTTGGACGCCGAAGGAAAGGTCGGCTTGGTCTTTGACGGTCAGAGCGGGCAGGTCCACCTGGGGAAGTGGGGGATCGAGGAAGGGTGGGAGAGAGGGGGTTAGGGAGGGAGGGAAGGAGGGAGGAAAGCGTCACGTTTCAAGACATGCAGCCCGTTATGGGCCACTGCGTGTTTCTCGTGACTGCAGCTGCCCTTTCCCACCTATCCTCGGCATATCGACATGGCTGCTGCCCGTCCTTTCCTGCCCTCCCTGTCGTCGACACGCCTACCTTGCTGTTCGGCACATTAACGCCTCGTCTGTTTTTGATCTTTCCGGAGTTGAGGGCCTTGCAAATGACGCCATGGCCGTCCCCCACATGCCCGGTGACCTCCAAGACAACGTTACCGTCATCGATCAGCACGGGGTCGCCCTTTTTGGTAGATCCATACAGGGGCTGCGAAGGGAGGGAGGGAAGGAGGGAAGGAGAAAGAGTGAGAGAAGATGTTTGTGCGAAGGAAATCTGGCAAATGCACGGTAACGTCTTACCGTTTCCTACTTTCCCTCCCTCCTTCCCTCCCTTCTTTTTCACCTCATAATCCACATAGAACTGTTTCTCGTCCCCCGTTAATTTCACGCTCTCGTCCGTGGTCAAGATGTACTCCTTGCCTTGCTCTAGCATGATGCTCCCTTCCTTGAAGGAACCTGTCCGAATTTTGGGGCCTTGGATATCCAGTAGGACGGCTAAATCACGGAAAAAGAGACCAGAAGGAACGATATGAGGCCAAAAACGAGGATGATACGAGGGTGATCAATTCGCACCCTTTTATGTATTTCAGTCGCTCGACATATCGTTTCTGAGTTCAGCCTCTTCCCGCTTTGAACTGTCTTTCCTCCCTTCCCCCATGTGGATGTACCTCGCAAATTGAACGTGGAGCCCATGGCTGCCGAGTGCACGCCGTGGGACTTACGAAGATTGTTGATCCGAAGCGTGGCCTCTTCGTACGTGGCATGTGAGAAGTTGAGCCGCATGATTCGCATGCTGTTGGTATGTGCGCGGAGAGGGAGCGGTGGGTGAAAAAGGTGCGATAAACTCGCTCGCTGAGTTGAAGAAGTAACAAAACATGACAAGAGTGAATGAAGCTATTTTGGATCAATCCAAACATATATTCATCTCAATCGTCCACCAAAGCAAGCAAGGCACGTGCCGTCGGCCTTACCCGCTCTTGACGCAAGCCTGCAGCTCGGGAAATTGCTCCGAGGCGGGACCAATGGTGGCGATGATTTTCGTCAGGCTCTTGCGGGATTCGATAAAGGAAGGAATATAATCCACCTTTTGCCGCTGCGACACGGCCACGGGGGATGGGGCAAGGAGACGAGTGCTGCTGCTCTGGAGCAGGCAGCGGCGGCTGGCGGTCCGACGTAGAAGGAGCATATTTGCTTGAGTTTAGGCTGGTGGTGGGCGGTGGGGGAAGGAGGAAGCGGACAAGACGAAACAATTCACGCGAGTTGTTACTTCCTGTAGTGAGTGTAAGTGCGGAGGAGATTTGAGGTTGCGTCGTTGGGCGGACGCCTACGGCGTTGCAGCAGGAGATCGTCTTTGTTTTCCGATTCGTGTACAACCAAAATTCGGTTTTGAAGCCGCATGTCTTTATGAACTTATTTTAGATGCTGAGAAAGCCGGCCACATATCCTGTGGTTGGATAGAAGACGCAAGCAGTGGACGTTATTTGCGGCCCGCACACAGCCCCGACCACACCTCACCCGAACAACGGCGAGGTCCGCAATCTAACGATCTTGAAAGCTTGCTTCTCCCTGCAGCGCTGAATGCATCCGCATGTCTTGCTGCTGCTGCTACAACTACTACTGGTTGTGATTCATATGTTGTGACTGACCCTGGTGTCTGTGACTTGTTTGTTCTAAACCTCGTGGGTATCGGTCCCGTTGACCTCCCCACCCCGCGTCAGCAGCATCAGCAGCACCAGGCATGTGTGCCGGGTTATGTTGCAGCTGATAACTCAACCTGACGCATGTGCTTCACCTGGCCGCCTTGCTCATCTCATCACCACACAAATACGCGACAACTACAGGGACGACGGCCAGCAGCGCCATGACAAGCCCCATCAAGACAAGTAGAAGAGGCACGACCGCGGCCGCCATGGCCACGCTTCTCTTCGCCTCCTCCTGCACGACCTCGGCTTTCCTCCTCCCTGCCACCTCCCCCGTCTCCGCCCCCTCCTCCCGTCTCCCGACTGCGGGCTTTCGACAGAGGGCAACTACGGTAATGTCTTCTGTGATCACGCAACCGGTCGAGGCAATCCGTGGCTCGGACAAGGAGAAGCTCTTGGATCTGTCCGTATTGGATCGTGCTATGTCTGGCCCTCCCGCCAACTTGCGGGTCAAGAACAAGAATACGGAGCAGCTTCGTGTAGGGATAATTGGTGGAGGCTTGGGGGGTTTAATTACGGCGATGGACTTGGCTGAGGCAGGTCACCAGGTCGAGATTTTTGAGGCGCGGCGTTTTGCGGGGGGGAAGGTCGGGTCGTGGGTGGACAAGGACGGGAACCACATTGAGATGGGTGAGTTGAGAGAAGAGGGAGGGAACGGTAATGACGAAGAATTTATTTGTTTCAATTGCATAAAATTCACTTTCTGCTCTTACAATATAACCCCTCATATCATCTCATCATTTCCCTTCCCCCTCCGCCCTTTTCCTTTCCCTCCCTACCGTTCCCTCCCTCCCTTCCCCACGCACACAGGCCTGCATGTCTTCTTCGGCTGTTACTACAACCTGTTTGGTATCATGAAGCGGCTGGGTATTTTCGAGTCCTCCCTCCGGCTCAAGGACCACACCCACTCCTTCATCAATAAGGGCGGGCGTGTGGGTGAGCTCGACTTCCGCTTTGGCGGCATCGGTGCTCCTATCAATGGTCTCAAGGCCTTTGCCACCACAACGCAATTGGAAATCGGCGACAAAATTGCGAACGCTGTGGCGCTGGCTACGAGTCCTGTAGTGAAGGCGCTGTTTAATTTTGACGCGGCCATGGAGGATGTTCGGGCGTTAGACGGCATTTCCTTCTCCGAGTGGTTCTTGAGGAAGGGCGGGAGCAGGGGGAGCATGACGAGGATGTGGGACCCGATCGCGTATGCTTTGGGGTTCATCGACTGTGACAACATCTCGGCCAGGTGCATGCTTACGATTTTCCAGCTCTTCGCCGTCAGGTCCGAGGCCTCGGTCTTGCGCATGTGTGAGGGTTCCCCTAACACCTACCTCCATGAACCTATCCTGGATTACCTCAAGGCACGAGGCGTGAAGTTACACTTGAATTCTCGTATTCAAGACTTAGTTTATGACACGGATGCGGGTTCGGGGAAGCCGACGCGGGTCAAGGGGTTTACCCTGTCGGGGAAGGCCAATACGGAGGACGGGAAGGAGGCGGGCGCCGCGGGAGGGGTGGGGGTTGCGGGGGAGGAGAGGCTGTTTGATTGTGTGGTGGCGGCTTGTGATGTTCCCGGTATTCAAAAGCTGCTGCCGGAGAGCTTTAGGAAGATTCAAGAGTTCGATAACATTTACAAACTCACTGCGGTGCCGGTGACCACGGTAAGAGAGTGAGGGTTTTGAGTGTTGAGGTGTGCAATCATGGTTAAGGACATTATATGACCACGGTAAGAGAGTGAGGGTTTTGAGTGTTGAGGTGTGCAATCATGGTTAAGGACATTATATGTGGGTTTTTCCTCACCATCGCTTCCTTCCTCTCTCCCCAGGTGCAACTCCGGTTTAACGGCTGGGTAACGGAACTCCAGGACATGGAGAAGATAAAGGAAGTCTCGGGGGACAAGTCCAATGGCAAGGCCCCGGGTATTGATAATCTTCTCTATAGTGCCGATGCCGAGTTCTCGTGTTTCGCCGACCTGGCCTTGACGAGCCCTGCAGAGTACTACAAGGAGGGAGAGGGCACGCTGCTGCAATGCGTCCTGACGCCGGGCGACAAGTGGATGCCTGTCTCGACCGAGAAAATTGCCGAGGCCACGTTGAAGCAAGTGCTTGACCTCTTCCCGTCGGCACGCGGGTTGGAGTGCACGTGGACGAACGTGGTAAAGCTGGGCCAGAGTCTGTATAGGGAAGCACCGGGGATGGACGTATACCGGCCGAAGCAGAAGAGTCCCGTGGAAAACTTTTATTTGGCGGGCTCGTACACCTACCAGGACTACATCGATTCCATGGAGGGTGCAACGAAGAGCGGATTGTTGTGTGCAGATGTCATTTTGAGGGACGCGAAGGAGATCAAGGAGCGGGCAGAATCTCAGGGGGTAGGCGCGGGGAAACAGGCAGTGATGTCGGCTTAAGGGAAGGGAGAGAGGAGGGAGGAAGAGGAGGAGGGAGGGTATTTACAGTAGAAAGTGTCGTCGATTGTGAGTGTGTGGCATGGATGCGGGTGAGAGAGGTGTGTTGGACGTGTTTACGCCCGCCACACATGCACTAGAGCGAGAGGAGAGAAAAGGGTAGAAAATTTAAAACTGGGAAAGGAAAGAAACAAGAAGAAGAAGCAGAAACTAGACTTTGATAACTGTGAAGTTAAACCCCATTTTTCTCTCGAGTCATCCTTTCTCTTACCTCCCACTTAACTACTCCCCCAAGCATGGTTAGACAAGCAGCCGCTCTTCCGCAGACGGGACATACGGAACCCTCGCATGCACACACACATAACGAACAATGCAGACTCTTGCTTGTCTCTCTTTGTGGCTTTCTTCATACGTGTTGCTGGAATTGTTGTTGTTCTTATTAAAATGACCACTGCTGCTTCTGCCAATATCGTCTTTCATGTACCACACAAGTCAAGCACCGCACTAACCTTACCTTCCATTCCTTTCTGTTTAAGGTCCTCTGCCCTTCTTTCTCAAACACCAAAATTGTTCTACCTTCTTCCTTCTCCCAAAACCTGCCCAGCACATTACGGCAAGTCGTTGAGGGCCTCGTACAGGGGCTTGGCGGCTCGAGGCTTGCTGATCTTCCCGTGGAGCAGGTCACAGGGGTCCACTTCACGGCCGTAAAATTTCTTGTTGATGCCACCACGAGTGCAAAGATAGCCAGCAGTGGCCGCTGCGCCTGCAAAAAACCCTTTGCTCGCCGCCCAGCCCAATGCCATACCGGTCCGCTTTCCAATGTGGAGCTCAGCCGTGCCGTGACGCCCCATCCAAAATGTCGCGCCGACGTCGCCGCCCAAGACCAGCTGGTTGTTACCCGCGAAGGAGTCCACAGCTTGGCGCTTCAGAATGACCACGTAGTCCGTCACATCTGCGCCGCCTTGCAGGCCCATACCCGAGCCAAGGTAGAAGACGGCTGAGGGCGCCGACCAGGACCCGTCCGAGTTGCGTGCCACTACCAAGCCAGACCCGACGTGGCCCGTCATAAAGATGCCCGCACGGGCATTCGTTAAGAATACCACCGCGTCGGCCTGCTTGATTTGAGAGGATACCAGCTTGCCGTCGAGGTAGGCAGGGAAGTCCTTGAGGTTCTTGCAAATGTTGCGAGCCTTACGGATCTCTTGTTCCATGCTAAATGCGAAGGGCATGTTCAGGTAGCGCCCCAAAATGGCCTGGCCCTCGTCCACTGTGTGCTCCATTTCTGAGGGTACCAGTTGCTTCACACCACGTTCCACGAACTGCCCCATCTGCCCCATTGTCTGCTGAATGTTGGTGGTCATTTCGCTGGCTGTTGTTTCGTCGTTACTGCCAGTGTTGATACGGTGAGGGCGGTGGCGTCGATAGTCGGAAGAAAGCTGAATATTGCTGTGATTGAAAAATGTAAACGTAGAGCAAGGGGAAAAACAGTGAGGGAGCACCAGCGCGTAGAGGGAAGCCCGAGACATACATGCAAGCGAACAAGGAGTTCCGGCCAAAGGTGCCTGCACGTGGCCTCTCCACAGTTGCCGCATACCCAAGTATAAAGATATACAAAAAAAAGCATACGACTTAATTGGCTTAATCCTCTTAAAAAGAACATCTTCATGTACTTTGGAACACACTTTTTCTTCTGGAATCTTCTTGTCGCGCATATCCCTCCACGGAAAAGGAGAGGAAAGGAAAAAATGAAGAACGTTCGGACGTACGCATTTTTCGCCAGAACCGTTGCGGGCGATTAAGCCAGCAAGTACACACTAAATACGACAAGCAATAGGATAGCACACAGCTGGTGAACGACAACAGTAGATCAGTCCTGTTGATGGTTGGGTTGTTGTTTCTTTCGCGTGCTGCAGCTCTGTAGTTAGCAAAGGTCAAGTGAAGAAAAGCTCTATATCCAACCTCCTCTCCCCTTCTCGTTCTCCCTCACTGTAGCTCTCTCCATCCACAACACACCGACCCACCAACCCTTCCCTGTCCTTTTCCCACAGGCCTACACAGCAGCAGCAAAGGAGCGCAGGAACACTTACCCCGCCATCATGCCATCTTTCTGCTCACTTAGATGTCCTTGCGCTGGAGCCCAGGGGGCAGGGACTGGGTCAGCTTTTCGGCCTTCTCAATGTCAGAGACCGACAGCGTGTACAAGTACTGCATAAATGGAAATGAGAAGAGAGGAGAGGGGTAAAAGATGAGGTGAGTGTACGTGGCTTTGGATTTGATTATCCCTTTCATGTCTGCCCGGGATCACCCTTTCCATTTCTTGCACGCGACTACCCCTTCCGGCAAGTCGAGGAAAGCGGAAGCAACAATCAACACTTTCATACACCACCAATGAATAACGCACACATGCAGATAAGGAACATGTTTAAAAAGCATGCACATCAAAGTACGTACCCGGCTGCAACGAATCTTGAACTTGGTGCCGGTGCTGGACTTCTTGACCTTGACGGACTTGGCATCCTTTCTGTGGCGTCAGAGAACCAAAAGGTTGGAAGAATCAAAATTGAGAGGATGATGGGCACAATGCGCGCAGATGTTTAACTCTATGGAAATGTACTTCCTTGCCCTATGGTCCCCAGTAGCCGCATGAAACAAATTAAATCTGGCATAACACTCTAGACCGAGACAGAAAACATATGAACAAATGCCAGCCATCTCTTCGGCTCTCTTCCGCAAAATTCCTTGTTAGAGTGCTTTTAACAGGCTGTACGTACCTTCGGGCCTTCTGGAGGAAGTCGCGGATGTCCTTGATCTCCTTGGGCTGAGGGGAGGGAGGGAGCAAAGGAGGGGAGGAAAGGGAAACGGAGTGAGATGACCGATCGACCGTGTCTCCACATGCGACACTCAAATACCATATCCATGACACTCGAAGTATGCATGCGTGAGGCACTCCACTCGTCCGCGTGCCCACGCTATGCTTGCACGCCTCATACTGCCCATCCCCCTCCCAACAAACATCTCAGTCATGACTCCATGCTGCGGTCGCCCCCTACCCCGGTCCGCCCCCCCCCTCGTAAGGCGCCACCACAGCACGTACCATGATTCCTGAGTAAAGGTTGCTGACCTGTACTTCCTGTGGGTGATTGCGAGTGAAATGCATGTGTGTGTGTGTTTGTGTGTGGAGGAAAGGGTTAGAACGTGCGGAGAGAGGGGCAAGGCAGAAGAAGGGATGAATGAGTGGCCTTCGTTTGCTCTTTCCTTTGCGACAGCCAACCCAACCCGTGCACGCCCACAAACCGGTAAGTTCATGAATTCTGCCTATCGATCGTGGTCATGGGCGGCTGGTGAATTGCGCTGGTGAGACATAGGGAGGATGGGAGGCGAACGCTGCGCTGAACCACTAGCGAAGGTGGGGGAAAGCACGGTGGAGGGGAGAATGACCTGACGTGACCTCAAGCAGGCCAGCACTTCAGTTCCTCCTTTCCTCGCTAGTACCTTGCCTCACCCTTGGCAACACTTGTGGATAGGTCACGGAATTCAGTAAGGCGCTTTGCTCACCACCACGGCCACCATTATTTTCTCTTCCAGCACAGCTACTGAGCTCGACCTCCTCACTCAGCCATGAACGGCCTGAGTGCTCCCTTCATCCCGCCAGGGCAGCAGCAGCAGCAGCAGCAGCAGCAGCAGGAGGAGGAGGAGGAGGAGGAGGACCCCCCATTCTCCCGGTCGGGCTATCACGAGGACGAGGAGCTCGACGGCCCTACGGAGGGCCACGTTCCAGGGAGCTGGGCTGAGCTCGGTCGTGTGCCTAGTGATGGCTTCCCCATCACGGCTCTGGCGTTCGACCCTATCGAGGAGCTCCTGTGGGTCGGCACGGGCAACGGCCGCCTCTCTGCCCTGGCCCAGCCGACCATGCACAAGCATGTATCTGTCATGGCGCATCCATGCCCCGTGCGGCAGATCCGTTGTTTTGGGGAGGGTGTGATTTCCATCTCGGGGAAAGAAGTGAGGATGCACAATCGGAATTGTCTGGCCATTTGTGGGGCTCCCTCCAAGGCCATGCTGGGGGAGGAGGAGGGAGAGATGGAGGGTGGGAAGAAACAGGCGAGCCCCGCAAGCCTCCGTGTGGGTGGCCGCGCTGCAGGGGGGGCTGACAGCGACGATAGCGACGACGGCAGCCGCAATGGCAGCGCCCACAAGAAAGCCGGCAAAGAAGAGTTTACGTGCGGGGCCTTGAACGTGCCTAGGAGCCACCACATGGCAGCTTTTGGAGGGGAGTATCTGACGGTGGGCGGAAACCAAGGACATGTCTGGCAGCTTGATTTAGTAACAGGTCTTACCGTGGTAAGAATGATAGACGTCACGAGCCCCTCTGCCTGCATGGAGAGTAATCGCGCCGTTATCACCGGAGGCACCGATGGACGACTGCGGTTCTTAGACGGGATGCTGCGATCCCGCCAGGGGGTCGAGAGGGAGTTGGAGGCATACACTGGACCAGTGACGAGTCTATGTACATGGGACGACTTGGTGGTGGCTACAGGGACACAAGGTCGCTCCCTCAACCCCTACGACCGTTCCGGGCTGGCCCCCACTCGCTTTTTGCCCGATCCGCTCATTAAGGTATTTGATTTACGGATGCTCCGTCAAACCCTCCCCCTCTCCTTCGCACCCGCCCTCGGCTCGCCCTCCCTCCTCTCCTTCCTCCCCGGTAAGGACAAGGACCGCCTTCTCGTCGCCTCCGGCAGCACAGGTCAGTTCCTCACTTGCGATCCGTTCAATGTCACGGCCGCCGAGACCGCATTCTTCCACCTCCAAGACTACCAATCCGGGGCCCCCTCTCCCATGTCCTGCCTCTCTACTTCCCTCTCCGGCGAGCTCCTTTCGTTTGGAACCCCAAGTGGCCTTGTGGTCACCTATGCCACCGACTCTGGCGCGGTCTGCAACTACCCCACCCTCCCTCTCGACGACATCCTTGCCTTTCCACCCCCGGCCCCGCTCTCCATCCCGCCCTCAGATCCCAACCCTGCTTCGCACTACGTCTTCCGGCCTACCTACCTGGCCGCCCCCCCCCATCCCCTCCTCGAGCTCTCCTCCTCCTTCGCCACGACCCCCGCAGTCGCCTCCTCCCTCCCGATTCGACACCCCCCCCAGAGGGTCATCAACCCTGCTTTGTTCACCAAAATGAGCGTGCAGGACTTTGTGGGATACGTCCCCAATACCTTCTACCACTATCCTTTTCAATCCCTCTTGTTTGGCAAGGCCCGGAAGGATGCATACCTAGTCGTGGATCCACGGAGGAAAGAGGAAGAGGGGGAAGGAGGGAGGGAGGACGGCAGGGGTGAAGGGGAGGAGGATTGGGGGGATTCATTCATGGGGGAGGGGGGAGAGGCGGGAGGAATGGAGGAGGCATTGGCGGTGCCGGAGAGGTATAGAAAAGTAGTGATTGATTTCTCGAAGAGGGGACTGGACGGATTTGACTTCGGGAGGTACAACAGGACTAGTTTGGTGGGTCTGGAAAATCTGTTGCCAAACTCTTACACAAATGCGGTGTTGCAGATGATGTTTTACGTACCGGAGGTTAAGGAGCTGGTGTTGGGGAAGCAATACGCACGGTGGTGCTGGGGGAATGAGAAGAGCGTGGTGTGTGAGATGGGTTTTTTATTCTACATGCTGCAGATGGCCATGGCGGAGGCCATGGGAGCAGGGGCGGGGACGGTCGGGAGGGAGGAAGAGAAGGAGGAAGGGAAGGAGGGGAAGTCTGTGCATCAACAGCCACAGCAACGACAAGCTCGTCTTGCCTCCCTCATCCCTCCCGCGGCACCAAAGCCTTGCCAAAGCAGCAATTTCTTGAGGGTCTACCGCCACGTCCCCGAGGTGGTTGCCCTCGGGCTTCTAGAAGCTTCCGCGGCAGCGCCCGTCCAGCAACGAGCCGAAGGTGCGCATCGGTTTTTGCTCTCGCAGATCCACGGGGAGGACAGTGCAGTGGCTCCCCTTTCTCCTTCCTTTTCTGCTTCATCTTCTGCTCCCCGTCGAGGTGGTCGGGGCGGGGCCAAAAAAGCAGCAGCAGCAGCAGCAGCAGCAGCAGCCGCAGCAGCAGCCGCTGTCGCCGCTGCTGAGAAGCACGGAGCAGCAAAAGCAGAGGTTGAAGAGAACGAGGACGAGCTCTCTGGCAGCGAAGGAGGAGGGGGGCAGGAAGAAGGAAATGGGCTAGAGAAGAGCGTGATTGATACCTTGTACGGCTACACGGCCCGCACGACAAACACCTTCCTTCACCCTCCCAACCTCCCCTCCAAAGTCACCTCCACTCGCTCCTTCATCCTCGAGCTCGTCTACCCACGAACCCTCTCACGCGGCGCCGGTGGCTCTCCTACGCCATCCCCCACCCTCAAACCCGCCCAACCCTCTTCCTCCTTCCCTCCCTCCTCCTCCTCCTCCTCCTCCTTCTCCCTGCCCACTGACACTGCCTTTCTCGCCAAGAGCAAAAAGGAGAAAATTCTCGGCGTCCTGACCTCCATCAATGCCGCCGCCACCTCCACCACCACTGGCCCTCCCCCCCTTCCCACCTTCTCTCAAATTCTCTATTCCTCCTTCTGCCGCGAGACCCGTTCCCGCGGCTGGTGCGAGGCAAGCAAGGCCTACGAACCGTTGAAGCAGCAGCGGGTGGCCTCCACCCTTCCCTCCCTCCTTGCCCTGCATGGAGGTGTAACGGTCGGCACAGGCAAAGAGGTTGCACGGCAGATTTGGCACCAACTGAATCCTTTGGGGGGCCCATGGTTGCCGGAGAGAATAAGGGTGAGGGTGGGGGGGAGGAGGAAGGGCGGGAAGGAGGGGGGCGTGTCGGTGATGGAGAGGGTGGTGGATCCGGGTGGAGGGAGAGAGGACGAGGGATGGAAAGAAGGGGGGGAGGAGGAAGAGTTTTGGATCGGTTCGGAGGACGGGAAGACGGTGAGGATGAGGGAGGAATTGGAAAATGTGGAGGAAGAGCAGGAGGGTGGGGAGAGGAAAGAGGGGGAGGAGGAGGGAGGACGGGTGGAAAAGGAGTACGAGTTGATGTCGGTGGTGTCCTTTGTGAGTGCAGGCGCGAGTGGGGGAGGGAGGACGAGGGGACCAGGGGGCATGCAACGGCGAGGATTGAAAAAAGGAGGAGGAGGAGGAGGAGGAAGAGGAGGAGGAGGAGGAGGAGGAATGAATGGAGAAGCAGGAGAGGAAGGCCACCTCCTCCTCCACGTCAAAGTGCCCGTGGCCAGCGAGTGGAAAGGGGCAGGCGAAAAATTGGAGGGTGCGAAGGAGGGCGAAAAGGAGGGCGGGAGGGAGGAGTGGCAATGGTACATCTTGAATGACTTTTTGGTCGCTCCGACGATCTTAGAAGACGCATTGGGCTTTTTGCCTACGTGGAAGGAACCGTGTATTCTCCTTTATAGGGACCGAGAAACATCGCCGGCAGCACATGCAGCATGGCTTGAGCAGCTGCGGAAGGCAGGAGCAAGGATGGGTGGTGGCATGGAGGGAGAGGAAAGAGAAGCAGGTGGTGTTGCTACAGCAGCAGCAACAGCAAAAGCAGCAGCAACACCTGCAGCAGTAATGCCCTCTATCCCGGTCTCGGTCTTTTCTTCCCCTTCCATTTCCACTGCTCCTCCGCGCTCTCTGTCCTTTACCCCCCTTCCTCCCTCACAGATGCCGGGGAGAGGGGACGTGATCGGTATCGACGCGGAGTTCGTCCAACTGGAGATGGAGATGGCATCTATTCGTGAGGATGGCACTCGCGTCGTTTCGAAAGAGGGCCGACAAGCGCTGGCTCGTCTGTCGATATTAGACGCACGGGAGGACATCGTAATGATGGATGATTACGTCTTGCCCTCTGAGCCGGTCATGGATTACCTAACGCGATTTTCGGGTTTGACGAGGGAGGACCTGGACCCATCTCTCTGTCGGCATCACCTTGTCTCGGCCCGGACTGCGTATTTGAAACTGCGATATTTGATCGATCGGGGCGTGGTCTTGGTTGGGCACGGCCTGAAGAAAGACTTCCGGATTATCAATGTCTATGTACCACCGGCCCAGGTGATTGATACGGTGGACCTGTGGTGCTTGGAGGGCCAGAGAAAGATCAGTCTAAGATTCCTGGCTGCCTTCTTGTTGAAGGAAAACATTCAGGGGGAGACGCACGACTCGATTGAGGATGCGCGGACGGCCTTGAGATTATGGAGGAAGTGGGAGGAGGTGCGGAGGGAGGGGAAGGTGGAGCTGGTTTTGAACGCCTTGTATGAGTACGGCCGGAAGACGGGATGGAAGCTGCAGCAGGAGCAAGAGCAGGAGCAGGAGCAGCAGCTGTGATGGGGAGGGAGCGAGGCAGGAGGGAAGGAGGGAGGCATGTAAAGCATTTGAGAAATGCCTAGCTTTAATGAATGCTTACCCACGCACCCGCATAAGCAGTGTGGCATGTATCAAATGAGAAAATAAATCAATGAAAATAGTGAAACAAAAGCAAAAGCAGAGGCATTTCTCGTTGTTGGTTTTCGCTATTTTCCAATATTGGTGTATCTACATGTGTCGATGCTCTGCACCCTCGTCTAACCCCCCCCCCCGCTTTCATTTTTCTCACACTCCTTGATCTCTCTACCCATCTCTTTCCCCACATTTGTACCCTCACTCCCTTACGCAATCTCACCTCTTCCCTCCTCTTCCTCCGCCCCCTCCCATCGTCCCCATCATTTGCCGCCACTCCCTCACCACTCTCTCCACTCTTGTCCGCACAAATTTCGTTGCCACGGGTGATCGTGCCGCCAAAGAAAAATACAGTTTAGCCACACCCCATACCAAATCCATCTCTCCTCCATATTCCCCCCTCCCTCCCCCCCTCCCTTCCACTCCCCCCCGTCCTCGAGCCATCAAACGTGAGCATTGGTCCAGCAGTGACAGCGACTGCTCCAGCCGCCATGTCTGCTGCTCCTCTCCCTCCCTCCCTCCCTCTCCCGCTACTCCCAGCACGGCCTGCAACACCCGCAGGAGTGGTTTGGGCCCTAATGCAATCAGACGCCGTTGGTGCTCCATATACATCGCATAGGAAGGAGACGGGTTAGGAAAGGATGTAAAGGCAGGGAGGGGGGCAGGGGGCTGACTGACAAGCGCAGTGGCTTCCAACGCTCGGTCCACAAGGACACGAATGACGGCAGCGGTAGCGGCCGCGACGTTTTGCTGCTGGTCGATGATGAGGTGGGAAGGATCGAGAGAGGACGAGGGGGCCGTCATTGCGACAAACTTGGCAAGGAGGAGGGAGGTATCTTGAGGGTGGAGCGTCGCTGCCATTTCGACAAAGCGGCGGGAGGAAAGCGTGGAGAGATGGAAGGGGGAGTGAAGCTCGTTCGGAGAGGCATCTTCAGCTAAGGTAGCAAGGAGACGAAGGGCGAGAGCGATGACCTCCTGGGCAAGCAGGGGAAAGTTGGGGAGGAGGTGACGATTATCGCCACCATTAACGGAAGCGACCAGGGCAGCTAGACGTCCGATTCCTCCCAGGCTGCGGAGGAGCTGACGGAGGGCGGGGCCGAGGGAGGCCAGCTCCAGCAGGAGGAGAAGTACCTCCGGAGTAATGTTGAAGGAAATGCTTCCTGCCCTCATCCCTGTTGATGAAGAGGCGAATACATTGGTATGAGGCCCTCCCTCCCTCCTTCCTGCCTCCTCCTCCGCTTCGGTAAGCGGAGGCGAGAAGAGCCAACCATCTGTCCCGGCACAATGCGTGATCACCACCAAATACCACGCCACCAACCTGGCCAAGGGATGCGCCAACTCCCTCCCTCCCTCTCTCAATTCCAGCAACCCTCTTATTCCTCCCCCTCCGTCTCCTCCTGCTGCTGCTGCTGCTCCTCCTCCTCTTCCTTGTACCACCTCCTTCGCTGCCGCCACCACCAAACGCACCACTTCCCGGCGACTGGGGAGATGAGGGCAGGACAGGAGGGCCTGCATCCCCTCCTTCCTTCCCTGAGGGTCATCTGCCAAGTACATCAACGTCCACAATCCGCACCTCCGCACCCTTCCCTCCCTCCCGCCGTCCCTCCTGCCTTCGTCCTCATCCCCGTCCTCGTCGGGTTGGAGGAGGAGGGAATGAAGGGTTTGAAACCAGAGAGGGAGGCAGGAGGAGGCACGACCATGTATTAACACCTCCAAAACGAAGCGAAGGCCCGCTCCGTACGCCCTCAAACGAGCAGCTGCTGCCGTGGAGGAGGAGGACGAGGGAGGGAGGGAGGAGAGGGCACCGAGGAGCTGCCAGACAAAGCGGGCGTAGTGAGGATCGAAACGATGCTTGTCCTGAAAGAACGTCATGTTCTCTTCCCACACTGTGCGACGCACGGCCAGGGGCAGGCAGAGGGATGTGCCTGCCGGCGAGGAGGAGGGATGAGACAAAGGAGGCGCGACCCCCCTCCCTCTCTCTCCTCGTCCTCCTCCTCCTCCTGCTGCCCGGACCAACGCTGACGGAAAGCCTGTTCCTATTCCTCGTCCTCCTCCCCTCCCCCCCCCTCGTCCTTCTCTTCCAGCACTGTGGCCCTTGACTTTGCTGCTACTGTCATATGCTTCCAAATACGTGCCAAAGCTATTCGCCCTCTCAGACGCCAGCCTCTCCCTTCGCCGCCTCCCCAGCACCAACGCCGCGGACAACATCCCTTCCTTCTCCCCTTCATCCTCCTCCTCCTTCTCCTCCTCCTCCTCCTCCTCCTCACTCTCTTTCCTCATTCCCCAGAGCACGCCTCGCTCTCGCTGCTCTTGTTTGCTCGCTGTCACAGGGGAAGGTAGGGGTGTCTGCTCCCCCTCTCCCTCCCCCCCTTCCTCCTCCTCTTCCCCCTCCATTCCCATCTCCGTCATCTCTCTCTTCCGTGATGACTGCTTTTGCTGCCGGTGCTGGTTTTGGTGCTGGTGCTGGAGCTTGTGGAGCGGCGGGTGCTGCTCCGGCTGCTGATGCGGCACATCCACCAATTTATGCTGATAGAACAACAAGTAGGCATTATTATTCCTCACCCTCCCGCCCTCTCTTCCTGGCAAAGCCCCCCCCCTCCCTCCCGTTGCGTGCACCACGGATAGCACAGGAGGAGGAGGCTCTGTCCCCCCAAAACACTCTTTTGGAATCAGAGACGGATCAAAGGGCGACACCACCTGGTCATTATACTCAAACCACCGCCCTCCTTCCCCCCCGTCCTCCCCCGCGTCCTCGTCCCCCTCCTTGATGAAAGAGTAATAATGTCCACTGTCGCTTGTGCCCACATGGGCCACCACCCCCTTCAACTCGTAAAGATACCTCCGGGTCGAGGCCGAGGACGATGGATGGAGGGGAAGCGAGCTCCCTGTTCCCCCCTCCCCTCCTTCCCCTCCCATCGAAGAGAACAAACCAGAGGAGGACGAGAGGGAGGACGCTAGCAGCAGGCCCCTCGATGAAGAGAAAAACGACGACCCCAATGCCCCCAGCATCGGTGCCTTTCTTCCCTCCTCCCCTTCCACCCCCCCTTCCTCCCCCCCTACCCTCATCCTTCCCGAGGATCCCAAACCCGTCATACTCCCCGCGCCTCGGAAGGAGCCGTGATCCTTCGACAGCGCTATGCCTCCCCCCCCCCCCCCCCCCTCCCCCCCCCCTCCCCCCCCCCCCCCCCCCCCCCCCCCCCCCCCCCC
>Ga0160419_100412_pt1 | contig 27576 bp, 31 predicted proteins | sample CelAP2metagpilot_2_FD_108196 | JGI IMG/M metagenome (GOLD analysis project Ga0160419, IMG submission 108196) | Phycosphere-associated microbial communities from Cellana algal ponds in Kailua-Kona, Hawaii, USA - Cellana AP2-4-25 metagenome pilot ... | reverse complement strand
AGGCGATGCCATTGAATGGCTGGGTCCGCGGCTGCATGCGGCACCGGAGGGGCATTTGCACCTGATCCAGCATACGGTCGCCTGGCAATATTTCCCGGCGGAAGCCCGCGCGAAGGGCCGGGCGCTGATCGAAGCGGTCGGCGCGCAGGCCACTGCGACACGGCCGCTGGCATGGCTGTCGATGGAAAGCGATGGCGACACAACGGGCAAGGTGGGCGCTGCGGTGGTGCTGCGTCTGTGGCCGGGTGATATCACGGTTGAACTGGGGCGCGCGGATTTCCACGGGCGCTGGATCGACTGGCAATTCAAGGAATAGGTATGCGGCGTGTGTTGAAATGGGCCTTGCGGCTGGTGCTGGTTCTGGTGTTGGCCATCGGGGCCGTGGGCATCTGGAAACAGGAAGAGATCAAGCGGCTTTGGGCGGTGCGCACGTTGTTTTTCGAAGACAACATCGTGGGCAATTTCTCCAACATGCGGGCGGCGTTTCTGACTGTGGGCGTGCCGCGCGGCGATGGACCGACGGTGGAGCTCCCCTATGGGCCGGAGACCGAACTGCCCGTCAGTGTGGGGGCCTGGGTCGAAGACCGTGATGTGACCGCGTTGGTGGTGCTCAAGGACGGGGAAATCGTTTTTGAGGAGTATTACAAAGGCACGGGCGCGGATGATCTGCGGATCAGCTGGTCCATGGCAAAGAGCTTTCTGTCCGTACTGGTGGGGCAGTTGGTGGCAGAGGGCACGATTGAGAGCATTGACGTCCCGGTCACGCAATATGCGCCTGCGTTGAAAGGCGGCGCCTATGACGGCGCGACCCTGCGCAATGTGTTGCAGATGACAAGCGGGGTTCTCTTTGACGAGGACTACCTTGATCAGAACTCAGACATCAACCGCATGGGCCGTGTCTTGGCTTTGGGCGGCAAGATGGATGAATTTGCAGCCGGTCTGACCGCCTCCTTCGCGGCTCCGGGAGAGACATGGAAATACGTCTCCATCGACACGCATGTGGTGGGCATGGTGGTGCGCGGGGCCAGTGGACGGCCCATTGCCGACTTGCTCAGCGAGAAGGTCATTGCGCCGCTGGGGTTGGAGCACACGCCCTATTACCTGACAGACGGGGTTGGAACGGCCTTTGTGCTGGGCGGGCTGAACCTGAGCACGCGGGACTATGCGCGCTTTGGGCAGATGATTGCGCAAGGCGGGCAGTGGCAGGGGCAGCAGATCGTGCCTGCGGATTGGATCGACGCCTCAACCCTGCCCAGCGCGCCGACCCCGGAGGGAGCTGTTGGATATGGGTATCAGTGGTGGATCCCCGTGGGGGCCGCACCCGGAGAATTCATGGCCCGTGGCATCTATGGGCAGTACATCTATATCGACCGCGCGCGGGGCGTGGTGATTGCCACGAACGCGGCAGACCGCAAATTCCGCGACGCGGGCGTGGCGGATCAGAACGTGGCGATCTTCCGCGAGATCGCGCAGAACCTGTGACAGGAGGGCGAAAGCCGATGGAACCGGATGAGAGTGTGAACGTGCTGGGTGAGCCGCTGGCCTTGTGCGGGATGGATCCGGTGACGGGGTTTTTCCGCGACGGGCATTGCAACACCTGTGCTGCCGATCAGGGCAGCCATACGGTCTGTGCCGTAATGACGGCGGAGTTTCTGGCGTTCTCCAAGTATGTGGGGAATGACCTGAGCACGCCGAACCCCGCGTTTGGGTTTGCCGGTTTGAAACCGGGTGACCCCTGGTGCCTGTGTGCCGGACGGTTCTTGCAGGCGGCGGAAGAAGGGTGTGGGCCGAAGGTGCATCTGGCGGCAACACACCGCCGCGCGCTGGAGGTGGTGCCGTTGGAGGTTTTGGAGCGGCATGGGGTGGATGCAGAGTGACGGGTGTTGGTGCTTGGTGTGCAGTGAATGCCCACCCTACGGGGTGAGGCGCAAGGGCGGTGCGGCAGGGCGGGGGACGGCGGGTTTGAGTCCCAAACTACCGATTGCTGCGCCCTGCACGAAGGTCGGCTTTGCCGCCGTTGTCCATAGTCACACCAGGCTTTCCGCAATTTCTCTGACTTGATCAATGAACGCCCGTTGTTTGAGAGTAGCGCCACGACGGCTTGGGTAAATCGCAGACAGTGTCGCGTCAGACGATTTCCAGCCAGGCAGGACTGCAGAAAGCAGATCAGTTGTGCATTCTGCATGTACAGCATAGGTCGGAAGCATCGCGATACCACCACCAGCGATTGCCAGATTTCGAAGGGTTAGAAAGTCGTTAACGACGACAGCGCCCTGTATTGCAATCTCTGTAACTTCTTCGTTCCGCTCCAGTTTCCATCGTGAGGTTTTGGTCCCACTGCGCATAATCAGGCAGCGGTGGTACTGCAATTCATCAGGTGATTGAGGCTTACCCGAACTCTGCAAGTAGTCGGAACTGGCATAGAGGCCAAACGGAAATGTGCCTATGGCTTGAGACATCATCGAGGAGTCCGGATTTTCTCCAATGCGGAATGCCAGGTCAAAGCCATCTTCGATCAAATTTGCTCGTGTATTCGTCAATTCCAGGATAACCTGAACTTTGGGGAACTGTTGACCATAGGCGGCAATTGCAGGCGCGATGATTTGCTGGCCGACCAGTACCGAGGCTGACACCCGTAACTCTCCAGTCGGTTCTCCCAAGCTTGTTTCAACAACAGCGTCGGCAGCATTGGCCTCTTCCACCATCAAACGACAGCAATCGGCGTAACAAACACCAATCGAAGTCAGCCGACTGCTGCGGGTGTTGCGCTCGATCAATTGAACACCGAGGCGGTCTTCCAACCGAGCGAGCCTTCGGCTTACATTCGATTTCGGAAGCTTCATCTTTTTGGCAGCACCCGTAATGCTACCAGCCTGCGCAATAGCTGCAAAAACGGCCAAATCGTTTAAATCCCTGCGTTCCATTTTTAGAACTTTCTTTTGCCGTTTAGCTCAATTGATCCATAACTGGAACTGTCTCATATTCTGACCAAGCAATGCAACACGCTTGATTGGAAACGCTATGACATCGCAAAGTTTGGAAGTTCTGCACCGCGATACGCTGAAGGAAGGCGGCTTCGCGGGCTTGAAGGAGCATCGTCTCGTAACCGGTAAAAGGCTTTGGGGTGACCGCGCCAATCCGGACGCGTGGGATGGCATCGGCAACTTTGTTTATCTGGCTGATGCGCGGTTTAATCCCAAAGGTGAAACAACCATGCATCCACACAAAGAGATCGATGTGATCTCTGTCATGGTGGAAGGCCGCGTCGCACATCAGGGGTCTTTGGAACACGGGGGATCGCTCGACACCAACGACGCACAGGTCCAACGGGCGGGCGGCGAAGGGTTCAAACATAACGAAGTGAATCCCGATGATACCAAGAACCGGATGCTTCAACTTTGGGTCATGCCCGAAGTGAAAGGCGAGCCAGCCGGGTACAAAAAATTTAGCCCGGCATGGGGTGAGACAGTCCGCATTTATGGCGGTTTGCCTGACCAAACGCAGTCGTTCGCGGCCAAGACCACCATCGACGTGGCCATGCTTGCCGCAGGTCAGAGTATCGAACTGACAGCCCCTTACTTGGCATATGTCGCCAAAGGAGATGGGCAATTTGAAACAACGGATTTGACCGGTGGCGATCTGATCCGTGGTGCTAATGGCACTTTCACAGCCACGACCGACGTTCAATTCATTCGGGTCGGCACGCTGGCCTAACCTCCCCAACCCAACCGAAAGGACACTCCCATGTCTGATAAATTTTCAGAATTCCTGACACCAGATAACGCTGTATTGGCTATGATCGATCACCAAACTGGTCTGCTTGCCAGTGTGCGTGACATTCAGCCTGAAACGCTGCGCAAAAACATCAACGGTCTGACCAACATGGCCAAAACCGCAGGTATTCCATCGGTGGTGACCGCATCCTTGTCGGAAGGTCCCAATGGACCGATCCTGTCGGACATCACCAATGTGCTTGGCGATACCGTGATCAACCGCGCTGGCGAAATCAACGCGTGGAAGTCGCCAGAATTCAAGGCTGCAATCGAGGCGACTGGTCGCAAGAAGGTCATCATGGCGGGCATTGTCACGGATGTTTGCCTGCTGTTCCCTGCGCTGTCGGCGGTTGCCGAAGGTTACGACGTCTATGCCGTCGTTGACGCCTCAGGGACATGGGATGAAGTGACCCGTGATGCCGCCATGCTGCGGATGAGCCAAGCCGGTGTGAAAGTCACAACATGGGCCTCTGTCCTGGCCGAAGTTATGGACGACTGGCGCTCCAACCAAGGCTATCCGCTTGGTGGCGTTCTCGGCGGACACACGGCTTATGGTCTCGTTTATGAGAGCTACCTCGCGCAGCAAGCCCAGCAAGACTCTGCTGAGTAAAAGAAACAAAGACCCCAGTGGCTCATGCTACTGGGGCACCCAACCGGGAGGTTATGATGGCTGGTAGATTGATTGATGGCATATGGACCCGCGAGGGCGACATTCTGGCCTCAGAGGATGGGCATTATCGCCGTCAGGAAACCGACTTCCGAAACTGGATATCGACTGACCCCGGCGCAAAGTTTGCACCTGAAGTGGGCCGATATCACCTCTATGTTTGTTATGCCTGTCCTTGGGCGCACCGCACATTGATCATGCGCAGCCTGAAAGGGCTGGAAGACGCAATTTCTGTCTCGCCCGTTGCCCCCATCGTCAACCAAGACGGCTGGGAATTCACCGATGCTGATGGTGGCTTCCCCGACCACCTTTCCGGCAAGAGGTATCTCCATGAAATCTATACACTCGCCGACCCCACATACACGGGCCGCGTCAGTGTTCCGGTCCTTTGGGACAAAAAGCTGAACACCATCGTCAGCAACGAATCCGCTGAGATTGCGCGAATGCTGAACTCGGCTTTCGTAGGCGTTGCAGGAAATGACATCGATTTTGCACCTGAGGCGCTTCTGGCGGAAATCGACGAGGTGAATGACCTCGTTTACAGCAAGATCAACAATGGCGTTTATCGTTGCGGGTTTGCCGGAACGCAGAATGCATATGAAGAAGCAGTCACCGATCTGTTCTCGGCGCTGGACACGGTTGAGGCGCGGTTAGAAGGCAGCGGCTATCTGGTGGGTGGTCAGTTGACCGAAGCCGACTGGCGGTTGTTCACAACGCTGATCCGCTTCGATCAGGTCTATGTCGCGCTTTTCAAATGCAACATTCGACGGATTGCGGATTACCCAAATCTCTCGGCCCTGCGCAAGAAACTCTATGAGCATGGCAATGTCGCCGACACAGTGAAGTTCGATCAGATCAAGACCCATTATTGGGCGAGCCTGCGCGGTGTAAATCCAAGCGGCATTGTGCCTGCTGGACCGGAGCTGGTGCTATGAGCGATCCAGTAACATTGGCGGTAACGGACCATGTCCCAATGGAGGCCAAGGCTCGCTACGAGGCCCTTGTCGAAGAACTGCACCGATTGTTCGAAGCCCAGAACGGCTTCTTGTCAGTCGATACCGTGCGGCACAGCCGCCCGCATCAGGTCGAGTACACAGTGTTGTCGCGATGGTCTGATGAGGCCGCAGTCGCGCAGTGGAGGCAAAACCCAACCATTCGTGAGAAGCTGATCCAGATCGAGGCCATCACCGGCGGTCCCGCGCAGCATGTGCAGGCCATTGGTTTAGGTATGTGGGTGGATCATGCCGAAGGATCGGCCCCACATTTGCCACGTGCCTGGAAGCGCACGGCCATGGGCATTGCCGCCGTCTATCCGATGTTGATGCTTTTGATGGCGCTAAGTTCACCCATCATTGGTGGCCTGCCGCAGTTTCTGCAGGTCTTGATCATCGTGATCGTTCTGTCTGCGCTCTTAACGTGGCCCATCATGCCGTGGCTCAGCAAAGTGCTGCGCCCCTGGCTCATGGCAAAGTAATTGAGAAAGCTACGATAATGCTCCTCGACTATGACCTGCCTGAATACCACGTCAGCAAACGAAAAGGGCTTCCATCCTCGGTCCAAAAAACGTTGCTGGAAAGCACGCGATCTGAATGGAAAGATCATCCGCGTTTTGGCGGCAAAGCGAGCTTCTTTATGTCGATCCATCGCAACTTGCTGGATGGCGCTGCTCAGCTTTCGCGCGGGATTGAACAACTGCTAGACGTGCCTGCCAGTGATGTTGGCGAGGCCGTCATGCAGATGAACTTGCTGCCGTTTGCCAAGAACCTGATCGGCTTTGCTCATCATCATCACGAGATCGAAGATCACGGATACTTCCCTCAATTTGGATTGATCTACCCGGAACTAAACCGTGGGTTCTCTTTGTTGGATGGCGACCACAAGGTATTGGATGCGGCACTGGATGGCACGCAAGTAGCGCTGACCCAGCTAAACGATCCCGTGGTCACACGCGACCAACTGGCAGGCTTGCATGAAGGTGGCCAAGCATTGGAAAATATTCTCAATCGCCATATCTGGGACGAGGAAGAAGTCATCATTCCGATCTTCTTGCGTCATGGATAAGCGGTCATTGAATTCGCATGACTGAATGACGGTTCTGTCCGCACAACAGACCTTGCCGCTTCCCCTCCTCCATAATGCATCTACAAAAAAGCCGCCCCCAACCGGGAGCGGCTTTCTCATTTCAAACCCTACAGATCAAGCCGCCGCAGCAACCGCCCGTTTGGTCAGCACGCCCACCAGATGCGCGCGGTATTCGGCCGTGCCGTGCAGGTCGCTGATCATGTCGCCAGACGCCGCAAGACCATCGAGCGCGCTTGCGGAGAAGTTGGACGACAGGGCCGCCTCAGCCTCTGCCCAGCGGAAGACACCGTCGTTGGAGGCACCTGTCACGGCCACGCGGACACCATCGGCGTATTTGGCGACGAAGACGCCGACCAATGCGAAACGCGACGCGGGCTGGACGAACTTTTGGTAGTTGGCCTTTTCCGGGATCGGGAAGGTGACAGCCGTGATGATCTCACCTTCGTCCAGCGCGGTGGTGAACATGCCCTGAAAGTAGTCATCCGCCGCGATGTCGCGGGTGTTGGTGGTGATCGTCGCGCCAGACCCGAGCGCCGCCGCAGGGTAGCAGGCGGAGGGGTCGTTGTTGGCCAGTGACCCACCGATGGTGCCGCGGTTGCGGACTGCCGGGTCGCCGATGTGGCTGGCGGTTTCGGCGAGGGCGGGATAGCTGCCTGCCTCTGCCGCGACGGTGGCGTGGGTTGTGGCCCCGCCGATCTTGATCGCGCCACCGCTGGCGGAGACGCCTTTCATGTCGGCAATGCCGGTGAGGCTGACCAGCTTGGACGGGCTGGCCAGACGCTGTTTCAGCGTCGGGATCATCGTCTGCCCGCCGCCCAGCGCCTGCGCGTCTTCCGCGCCCAGTGCGGCCACGGCGTCAGCAACGCTGGAGGGTTTTTCGAAGTCGAAGTTATACATCTGTTGTTCCTTTCATCTCCCTGCCTGCGTCCCGTTGTGGAAGGGGGACAGGGCGAAATATCATTCTGTGCCCTGCCCCGCGCCCGGTGTGGCGCGCGGGGCAGATCAGCAAGCTCAGCCCTTTTGCATCGCCGCCCAAACGCGGGACGGAGACACGGGCATATCGATGTGGTCCACCTTGTGACCACCTGAATACATCGCATCCAGCACCGCGTTCACAACCGTTGGAGTGGAGCCGATGGCGCCCGCCTCACCACAGCCTTTCACGCCAAGCGGGTTATGCGTACAGGGCGTCCCGTTGGAGTGATCGACGGTGAAGTTCGGCACATCAGCGGCGCGCGGCATGGCGTAATCCATGTAGGACGCGCTGAGCAGTTGGCCGTTTTCATCGTAGGCTGCGTTTTCCATCAACGCCTGACCGATGCCCTGGGTCAGACCGCCGTGGACCTGCCCTTCAACGATCATCGGGTTCACGACGTTGCCGAAGTCATCGGCTGTGGTGAACTTGGCGATGGTGACTTTGCCAGTGTCGGGATCGACTTCCACTTCGCAGGCATAGGCACCGGCAGGATAGGTGAAGTTGGCGGGATCGTAGAATGCCGTTTCCTCCAGACCCGGTTCGATGTCTTCGAGCGGATAGTTGTGTGGAACGTAAGCTGCCAGTGTCACATCGCCCCAGGCAACCGACTTGTCGGTGCCTGCGACGCTGAACATGCCGTCTTTCAGCTCGATATCACCGTCAGAAGCCTCCATCAGGTGAGCCGCGATCTTCTTGGCCTTGTTGATAATTTTTTCTGCGGCACGCACAATGGCCGGACCGCCCACCGCGATGGATCGGGAGCCGTAGGTGCCCATGCCCATCGGTGTGTTCGCCGTGTCACCGTGCACGATTTCGACCATGCCTTCATCGATGCCGATCATCTCGGAGATCACTTGCGGGAAGACCGTTTCATGGCCCTGACCGTGGCTGTGGCTGCCCGTCATCACAACGATGCCACCCGTGGCGTTGACGCGCACCGTCGCGGATTCGTAGAGGCCCGCGCGCGCACCAAGTTGCCCCACAAGGTTGGATGGCGCGATGCCGCAAGCCTCGATAAAGCAGTTAACGCCAAGACCACGCAGCAGCCCTTTCTTTTCGCTTTCCGCACGACGCGCGGCGAAACCGCCGAAATCCGCGCTGGTTTCAAGCTTGTCCACAAGGCGGTTGAAATCACCGGAATCGTATTCCACCGCGACAGGTGTCTGGTAGGGGAATTCGGTGACGAAGTTCTGACGGCGCAGCTCAAACGGATCAACGCCCAGCTCACGCGCGGCTTTGTCGATGACGCGCTCCAACTGGTAGGTCGCTTCGGGTCGGCCGGCACCGCGATAAGCGTCAACGGGGACGGTATTGGTGAACACCGCACGGACGTTCACATAGACCAGCGGCGTCTTGTAGTTGCCTGCCATCAGCGTGCCGTGCAGCCAGGTTGGGATGCTTGGCGCAAACGTGGACAGATAAGCGCCCATGTTGGCCAGCGTGTTGGTGCGCACGGCGGTAAAGTTGTTGTCTGCATCCAGCGCCAGTTCGATCTTGGTCACGTGGTCACGGGCGTGGGCGTCCGACATGAACGCCTCGGACCGGGTGGAGACCCATTTGACCGGGCGTTTCAGTGCCTTGGCCGCAAAGGTACACAGGGCCTCTTCCGCGTAGTGGTAGATTTTGGACCCGAAACCGCCGCCCACATCAGGGGAAACAACCCGCAGCTTATGCTCTGGGATGCCCAGCACGAAGGCGCCCATCAGCAGGCGGATCACGTGGGGGTTCTGGGAGGTGGTGTACAGCGTCGACATATCGCCTGCGCGGTCATATTCACCAATCGCGACCCGTGCTTCCATGGGGTTCGGCACAAGACGGTTGTTGATCAGTTCCACGGTTGTCACATGGGCGGCGTTCTTGATCGCCTCGTCCACGGCTTCCTTGTTTTCCTCAACAAAACCCCAGTCATAGCAGAGGTTGTCGCCCAGTTCGTCATGCACGGTGGCGGAGCCGCTTTCGAGCGCATCTGCCATGTTGATCACGGCGGGCAGTTCTTCGAGGTCAAGCTCAATGGCTTCTGCGGCATCGCGGGCCTCGGCCAGCGTTTCGGCCACAATCGCACAGATCGGGTCGCCCACGTGGCGGACCTTGCCATGGGCCAGAACGGGGTGCTTGGGTTCTTTCATCACTTCGCCGAAACGGTCGGTGACCTGCCAGCCGCAGGGGATGCCGCCGATGGCTTCAAAGTCATCACCGGTGAAGATGTGGATCACGCCGGGCATGGCCATCGCCGCAGCGGTATCGATGTTCTTGATGCGGGCATGCGCCATGTCGGAGCGCAGCACGTGCATATAGGCCTGACCGGGGCGGTTGATGTCATCGGTGTAATTGCCGACACCGGTCAGGAACCGGATGTCTTCGCGGCGCTTGGGTGATGCGCCGATGCCTGAATCTTTGGGCATTGTATTCCTCCATTTGCGGTGCACCCGTGGTGCACCTGTTGGGTTGATTTGGGCCCCTGGATCAGCCTGTGCGGCTGCCGGTCCCTATTCTTGATCTTGATGCAGTCCGAACCGCACACCGCGCGGATCGATACAGGTTGCAAAGCGGCCAAAGCCGGGGGCATCTGCGATTTCCCCCATCAGGCTGCCGCCTGCGGATTTCACACGTGCGACCATGACTTCGATGTTGTCGACGGACAGGTAGGGCACCATGCAGGGCGTGCCTTCTTCGTGCATGCCGACCTTGCGGGTGCCATCGGTGAAGTAGCCACCCTGCCCCGCGCCCATATCGGTCCACTCCCAATTCATCACGGACGTAAAGAACGCCGTTGTGCTGGCGGGATCATCCGTGCCGATTTCAATGAAGTCCGAGCCTGCCACGCCTATTCCGCAGCGATCGCGCCGACGTCCTGACCGGATGCGGCCATGATCGACTTGACGATGTTATGATAGCCCGTGCAGCGGCAGATGTTGCCTTCGAGGTAGTCGCGCACTTCCTGCTCTGTCGGTTTTGGGTTTTCCTTGAGCAGCGCCGCTGCGGACATCACCATGCCGGGGGTGCAGAAACCGCACTGGAGGCCGTGGTGATCCTGAAAGGCCTGCTGGATCACGTTCAGGGATCCGTCGGCATTCGCCTGACCTTCGATTGTGCTGATCTCGGCACCGTCAGCTTCGCTGGCGAACATCGCGCAGGATTTCACGGCAACGCCGTTGACGTGCACCACGCAGGCACCGCACTGGCTGGTGTCGCAGCCGATGTGTGTGCCGGTCAGGCCCAGATCATCGCGCAGGAACCCTGACAGCAGGGTGCGGCCTTCGACGTCGCCAGACATCTCCTTGCCGTTTACGGTCATTGTGACCTTGGTCATTGGTATCTTCCTCCCGTTACTTTTCTTCTAAGTGTTTTCAACCGGATACGATCTTCTTGAACCACCCTTTCTTGGGGGCGTCTTCGGATGTATCCGCGTTGTCTTCCGCGTCAGCAGGCCCTTCGATGGCCTGCTGGAATTTCTCAAAGAACTGGTCTGCCATCTTGCGGGCAAAGCCGTCGATGATCCGGCTGCCCAGTTGAGCGAGCTTGCCGCCGACCTTTGCGTCGACGTTGTATTCAAGCAAAGTGCCGCCTTCGTCCTCGCTCAGGGTGACCTTGGCGGCCCCTTTGGCAAAGCCAGCCGCACCGCCTTTGCCTTCACCACTCAGCGTGAGGCTGTCGGGGGGCAGACGGTCTTGCAGCGTGACCACACCTTTGAACGTCGCTTTGACAGGGCCGACCTTTTGCACCACCGTTGCAGTGAACCCGTCATCGGCGGAGCCTTCCAGCGACTGGCACCCCGGCACACATTCTTTCAGGACGTCGGGGCTTAACAAAGCCGCCCAAACCGTATCGCGGTCGGCTGCGATCACGCGGGAGCCTGTCATTTCCATAGGTTGAATCCCTCCAAAGGTGTATCTGCCTGGCGTCAGTCTGCAACATTAGACTGCCGTGATCAAATGCCAGATCACCCTAGAATGGAATGAAAAAATGTGCGGGCCGCGCGGCAAACTGCCGCGATGGCCCTTGTATGGGAGTGTTCAATTATGGCGCGACTGATTGCGCAAACAGTCCCGAACCCCAACGCGCTATACCGCAAAGCGGGTTGCGGTGGGTCAGGCGAATTCGCCCATTTCAAAGCCAAGCGCTTTGGCGACGGTAAAGATATCTTTATCGCCACGGCCACACATGTTCATGCAGATGATGTGGTCCTTGGGCAAATCGGGCGCAATTTTCATCACATGGGCCAGCGCGTGGGAGGGTTCAAGCGCGGGAATGATTCCCTCCAGCTCACAACATTTCTGGAAAGCGGCCAGCGCCTCGACATCCGTGATGGAGACATATTGCGCGCGACCAATCTCATGCAGCCACGCGTGTTCCGGCCCGATGCCGGGGTAGTCGAGGCCTGCGGAGATGGAGAACCCTTCGAGGATCTGACCATCGTCATCCTGCAACAGATACGTGCGGTTGCCATGCAGCACGCCGGGGCGGCCACCGGTCAGGGACGCGCAATGCTCCATCTTGGCGTTCACGCCTTTGCCGCCAGCCTCAACCCCGATGATGCCGACCTCCGCGTCATCAAGGAACGGATAGAACAGGCCCATCGCATTCGAGCCGCCCCCGATGGCAGCAATGACCGTGTCAGGCAGACGCCCTTCAGCGGCGGTCATCTGCTCGCGGACTTCCTTGCCGATGATGGCCTGAAAATCGCGCACCATCGCGGGGTACGGATGCGGACCGGCAACGGTGCCGATGCAATAAAACGTGTCGCGCACGTTGGTGACCCAGTCGCGCAAGGCGTCGTTCATTGCGTCTTTCAGCGTGCCACGGCCGGACGTGACCGGCACAATTTCAGCGCCCAGCAGGCGCATGCGGAAAACGTTCGGGGCCTGACGCTCAACATCATGCGCGCCCATATAAACCACGCATTTCAGGCCAAACTTGGCACAGACGGTCGCCGTGGCGACGCCGTGCTGCCCCGCGCCTGTCTCTGCGATGATGCGTTTCTTGCCCATGCGGCGGGCGAGGATGATCTGCCCCAGCACGTTGTTGATCTTATGCGCGCCGGTGTGGTTCAGCTCATCGCGCTTCATATAGACCTTGGCGCCACCCAGTTCTTCGGTCAGACGCTCCGCATGATAGAGCGGGCTGGGGCGGCCCACGTAGTGGGTCCACAGGTCGTTCATTTCCGCCCAGAAACTGTCGTCGGTCTTGGCCTTCTCATACTGCTCTTCCAGCTCAAGGATCAGCGGCATCAGCGTCTCGGACACGAACCGCCCGCCGAAATCACCAAAGCGGCCGTTCTCATCCGGGCCGGTCATGAAGCTGTTAAAAAGATCGTTGGCCATGGGGCGTCTCCTGAAAGTCTGATGTGCGTCTTAGCGCAGGCAGGCGAGGCGTTAAAGCGCCCATTGCCGTGGCGGTTGCGCGCAGGGGTCAGTCAAAGATCTTGAACAGTTCGCGTTTGAGTTTGTCTTCGACGCTGTCCTTCACGGCATCTTCAACCGTTTGCCCCTCTTGCCGTTGCAGACCGAGTTCCTCTTGCAGCTTTTCTTCCAGCTTAGCTTTGGCCCGCGTCTCGGCCGCTTTGCGCTCTGCGGCGAAGTTCAGATCCACCGCGGCGGAAAGGTCCGGTTTCACGCTTGGACCCGCCCAGGGGCCGCTGATGCGCACAGGCACCGCAAGGCCACGGTCCCCATTCACGCGCAGGGCCTTGGGCACCACCGTATAGTCCAGCGTTTGCGCACCAAGGTTAATCTGCCCTGATCCGGTGGTGTTGAAGTTCGGCAAGAGCATCAGCAGGTCGTCGTTGCGCAGAATACCGCCCGCGATGGTGTAGCTGGCATTGACGCTGTCAAAGACGGTTGTGCCGCCTTTGACGTCGAAGGACCCCAGCAACTGGTCCAGATCAATCCCTTCGATGCTGCCCCGCCCCAGCGTGATCGCGCCATCGCCTTTGAGGGACCGCATGATCTGATCCACCGTGTTGCCCACGCCCAAAAAAGAAAGCCGCGCGTCGCCGGTGCCGGTGAACCGCGTCAGATCCGCCAGATCACTGAGCAGCGGATTGATCTGCACGCCTGCGGCATTCAGCTTGCCGCCCACCGACAGCCCGTTGCGGTTGTTCATCACGAACTCCCCGCTCAGCCCGCCGCCATAGGCCGCCACTTCACGCAGGCCAAAGACCATGCGGGAGCGGTCGTTGGTGAGGTTGAAGCGGCTTTTGCCCAGGGTCAGCGCGCCCAGATCAATGCTGTCGGCACTCAGGCCGATGGAGCCGTTGAACGCGGCAAGGCCGGAGGCATCAATGCGGTCGGTGGGCCACCCTGTACCCGCGGCGGCGTTGGTGTCCGCGCCGCCGTTGCTTTCGGCGTCATCCGATCCTGTGAGGCTGCGCAGGTCCAGCGCGCCAGCGCTCAGTTGCGCGGTGATTTGCGGGGTGCCGTTGAGTTCCATATCCACGCCGCCCCGCAGGGTGTTGCCACCCAGATCCGCCACCAGATCGCGCAGGGTCAGTTTGCGGTCCGGGGTCAGGGTCATCTTGGCGGTGACATTCGTGGTCCGCCCCAACCCTTGCGGCAGGTCAACCGGCCCTGCCCCCAAAGCGTTGAGAAAGGCGCTGGTGCTGTCGGTCTTGAGCGTCATATCCGCTGCAATTGCCCCTTGCAGCGTGCCCCGTCCCGCGACCAGCAGGCTGCCACCGGGGGCCGCGATCTGCGCCCGCAGGGGGGAGATTTCGCCGGTCAGGAAGGTGGCAAAGCGTTCGATCCGCGCGTCCAGCGTGACGGGTTCGCCGTTCGGGCGCAGGCGCGCTGCGATGTCAGCCGCGCCGTTGATGTCCGGCCAGTCGAGCGACAGGTCCACCCCCTCGTAGAAGACCCGGTCCGCGCCTTCGGCATCATAAATGAGCGTGGCGTCGGTGATCGAAAGCCGTTGCAGGCTGATGGGTTGCGCGGTGCGTTCGGGGGCTGTCTCCGTCTCGATGGTGGCGGTGCCTGCGGCGTCAGAGAAGGACCAGCTGGTGCGGCCATCCGCGCGGCTTTCAAGGCGAATCGTGGGGCTTTGGGCCTCAATATTGGTGATGCGGATTTCCCCGCGCAGCAGGGCGCTGGCGTCCACACCGATCGCGGCAGACTTGGTGGACAGCATCGCGCCCTCTTTGGCCCATTCGGCATTGCCGACCTCCAGCCCTTCGGCGCTGACGCCCAGCACCGGCCAGAAGGTCATGCCTACATCACCGCTGATCGTCACTTCGCGCCCGGTGACCTTACGCAACTGATCCGTCGCGATCTGCGCGATCTTGTCCGCAGGCAGCATCAAAATGCCCATAACAGCGACGACAACCAGCAACACCAGCACGCCGATGATCCGTACAATCCACTTCATACCCATACTCTCCTCACCACGGGGACCTTTCGCCGCCCCCTTGAGTGCACTATAGCCCAAGACATGAGCACAAACCCACCCGATCTGCGCCCCGACCTTGCCCCCACTGCCCAGTTGCGCGACGGCCGCCGCGCGGGGCAACCTTCAATCGGCATGGTGTCGCTGGGGTGCCCCAAGGCCTTGGTTGACAGTGAGCGCATCCTGACGCGGCTGCGCGCCGAAGGCTATGGGGTTTCGCCGGATTACGCTGGGGCGGATGCAGTGATTGTGAACACCTGCGGGTTTCTGGATTCGGCCAAGGCGGAATCGCTGGAAGCGATTGGCGAAGCGCTGGATGAGAATGGCCGGGTGATTGTGACGGGCTGTCTGGGGGCAGACCCGGAGTACATCACCGGTGCGCATCCGAAGGTGTTGGCCGTGACCGGGCCGCACCAGTACGAACAAGTGCTGGATGCGGTGCATGCCGCCGTGCCACCCAGCCCCGATCCCTTCGTTGATCTGCTGCCTGCAAGCGGTGTTAGCCTGACGCCGAGACATTACAGTTATCTCAAGATTTCAGAAGGTTGCAACCACAAATGCAAGTTCTGCATCATCCCGGACATGCGGGGCCGCCTGCAATCACGCCCTGCCCATGCGGTGCTGCGGGAAGCGGAAAAGCTTGTGGATAACTCTGTGCGTGAATTGCTGGTCATCTCGCAGGACACCTCCGCCTATGGTGTGGACATCAAACATGCCGAAGACCGGGGGCACCGGGCGCATATCACCGATCTGGCGCGGGATCTGGGCAGTCTGGGGGCCTGGGTGCGGTTGCACTACGTCTACCCCTACCCGCATGTGCGCCAGTTGATCCCGCTGATGGCGGATGGATTGGTGCTGCCCTATCTTGATATCCCCTTCCAGCACGCCCATCCGGATGTTCTTAAGCGCATGGCGCGGCCAGCGGCAGCGTCCAAGACCCTGGAAGAAATAGCAGCTTGGCGGGATGTTTGCCCTGACATCACACTGCGCTCCACCTTCATTGTCGGATATCCGGGCGAGACGGAAGAAGAGTTCCAGACGCTGCTGGATTGGATGGACGAAGCGCAATTGGACCGCGTGGGGTGCTTCCAATACGAAAACGTCGATGGCGCGCGGTCGAATGCGTTGCCGGATCATGTCCCCGCAGAGATCAAGCAAGACCGATGGGACCGCTTCATGGCAAAGGCGCAGGCAATCTCGGAAGCCAAGCTGGCCGCGAAGGTGGGTCAGGTTGTGGATGTTATTGTGGATGAAATTGACGAGGACGCCGCGACCTGCCGCACCAAGGCCGACGCGCCTGAGATTGATGGGAACCTGTTCATCGATGAAGGGTTTGCAGATTTGTCCGTTGGGGACATTGTTCAGGTCGAGGTGGATGAAGCTGGGGAATATGACCTGTGGGGGCGTTTGATCAAGTCTTGATAATGAGTATTTCTATCGATTAAAACAATATACTACCCGCATTATTTAAAGTCGCAAAACCCCCTGTGGATACTTTTATCCACAGGGGGTTTTGATCTACCTTCTCTGCAAGCCTCTTGATTTAGGCTCAGATATGTTCTACTTATGTTCTCCCTTCAGACAGAGGAGAACGCGCATGTCTTTGCAACCGCAGTTTCCAGGTTTTTTCGCCCCCGGCAAAGGGGCCGTTCCGGTGCAGGACGATCTGCCTTTGCCGCAGCCTGTGGCGGCGACGGACAAACAGGTCAGCTATGCCCGCGTGCTTGCGGCACGGTCGGGCACGCGGATGCCAGCAGGGATTGAGGGTGATCGTGCTGCCCTGTCCAAGTGGATCGATCGGCAGAAAGCCGCGCCTGTGGGGAAATTCGGCAATTACCCCTCCTCCAAGCAGGTGGCTTTTGCCGAACGGATCGCACGGCTGAAACGCGCGGATGTGCCCCCCGAGTGTTTCCGCGACCGTACCCTGATGTCGCGCTGGATCGACAGCAACAAGCCACGCTAGGGGCGTGGCGAAGTGTCCGGGGTGACTTGGGCCTGCGCGCCCCTATCTCCGGCTCATGAGCAAAGAAACCGAAGTCCTTTACAACGCCGCCTGCCCCGTCTGCCGACGGGAAATCGAACATTACGAGAAGATCACAACGCGGGACGCCCTGCCGATCCGGTATGACGATCTGGGCGATGCGGAGACCCTGAACCGCTGGGGCATTGACGCCGACGCAGCCGCCCGGCGTCTGCATGTGCGCAAAGAGGGGCAGACCTACGCGGGCATACCGGCCTTTGTGGTGCTGTGGCGGGAAATCCCGCAATGGCGGTGGTTGGCGCGGCTGGTCGCGCTGCCGGGCATCTATTGGGTGGCCAACAGGGTCTACGATCACGTGCTGGCGCCTGCGCTTTACCGGTGGCATGTTGCACGGCAGCGCAGGATGGGTAACTTGAGGTAAACACCAAATCTTAACAACCGGGTGCTAAGCTATTGATATGGCTTATCCGAACTCCCCTTCAGAGACGCTGGCAGATGGTGCTGTGCATTGCGCGGGGCTGATGATGTCGATCCCGGCCTGTGCGGTGTTGATCCACCATCTGATGCAGCAAGGGGCACCGGTGACGCCCACGGCGCTTTATGCAGGCTGCCTGATTGTCGCTTTTGGGGCCTCTGCCCTTTACCACATGTCGCCCAATGACCGCATCCGCCCGGTGCTGCACCGGATTGACCACGCAGCGATTTACCTCAAGATTGCGGGGACTTACACGCCTCTGGTCGGAGTGATTGGCACGGGGTTTGCCTATGGCGTGCTCGGGTTGATCTGGGTCCTTGCCGGGGTCGGGGCGCTGGCGAAACTGTGGTTCTGGCGACCCAATGCAAGGGGGTCTCTGGCGCTATACCTTGCGATGGGATGGCTGGCGGTGCTGCTGCTCTGGCCGATGTCGCAGGTGGTGCCGGGGATGGCTTTGGTCCTGATGGTGGCAGGTGGTCTGATCTATTCCGCTGGCACCTGGGTCTTCGCCCATCCGGGCATGCGGTTTCAGAACGCGATCTGGCATGGTTTCGTGTTGACCGCGTCAAGCTGCTTTTTCGCCGCCATCGCATTGAGCCTGTGACGCCTTACCAGATGTGCGGCGTGCCTGACCCCGCATGATATTAATGCGTTACAGCGCCTCCAGATAGGCGCTGACACAGGTTTGAACATGCCGAAACCGGTCCCCGCCCAGATGCTTGCCACCGTACCAACGGGTCACGATGATCAGGTGGTCTGATAGGCCTTCCCGCTCCAGCATACGCAGGATCACCATCCCGGCACCGGATTCGCCATCATCGCCTTTCAGTGGCCCGCCCTCAGAAAGCTGCACGCCCCATGTGTTATGCGTGGCCTTGGCGTAGGATTTTTCCCGCTTGAGCATTTTCAATGCCGCGTCCACACCCGCGCGGTCCAGCACCGGCCCGCCGGACACGGCATATTTTGAGCCGCGATCGCTCAAAACCTGGCCCAGCTGGATCAGCACGCAGAGACCTTAAAGGCCCGCAGCCGTGCGGCGGACGATGTCGATCCGGGCGGCGTTGGGCGGATGGGTGCCCAGAAAGCGATCGCCGGGATCGGGGATGCGGGTAAAGAACTGCGCGCCTTTGACCGGATCATAGCCCGCGCGTGCCGTGATGATCGTGCCCAGCGCGTCTGCCTCCAGCTCAAATTCCTTGGAGAAACTGCGCGCCCCCACCTGAGCTCCCACCTGTTGGGCCGTGCGGATGGCAGAGGCATCGCCGCCGCTGAGCGTGGCCAGCCCGGCAGAAATCACGGCACCCACAACCGCGTTCTGCTGCTGACGCCCGATGTGACCAGCGATGTGGTGGGCGGTTTCATGGCCAAGCACGAAGGCCAGTTCATCTTCGTTCCGCGCGTCAGCGATCAGCGCGAGCGTGAAGGCGACAATCGGGCGGCCCTGCGCGTCCAGCGTCTGGAATGCGTTGGCGGGCTGACCGGGGCGGTCATCGACCACGATGTTGAAATCGCAATTTACCCCAGACGTCCGCGCCCGGCATTCCCGTTCCGCCACAGGTTCGACCGTGCGGACCACCCGCACAAAGCTGCGCGCGGCTTGCGATGCGCTGAGGCTGCGGCCGGCGGTACTGGCTTGCGCAGGTGCCTCTGCGGGCGGTGCGGTTTCGATCGGTTGCACGTCGCAGGCCGCAAGGGCGGCGGCAACGACAAGGGCAATGGCGGCGTTCTTGAACATGGGGCGGTCCTTTGCCACGGGTAGCGGCGGAAATCGGTGGGGTCACTGGGCGTTGTTTTATCACGCTGCGGGCGCAGGGCCACCCCGTTCACGTCACTTTGAAAGCCGCGCTTGCAAAGCGGTGCGGAAAGCCGCAGGTTTCAGGCATGTTTACCATTGAACACGAATTCGACGCCACTGTGATCACGCTGGTGGATGAGGGCGCCACCCCGCTGCGCGAGGACATCACCGTGCAGGCATTCGACAGCGAAATCACCTTTGAACAATGGGATCCGCGCACCGATCAGGTGGCCAAGATCACCCTGTCACCAGAGCAGTTGCGGGACCTCACGGCCGCGCTGAACCTGCCCGAAGGCATCTATCGCAGCGCCCCCGGTTCATAATCCCGCCAGTTGAGGAGCACCCATGGCTACCGGCACAAACATCAAGACCTATTACAACGGCGCATGGCATGACGGCGACCAGATGATCATGACGGCCGCCGACCACGGCGCATGGCTGGGCACAACCGTTTTTGACGGCGCACGCCTGTTTGACGGGCTCGCCCCGGATGTGGAGGCGCATTGCGCGCGGATCAACCGTTCGGCCCGCGCGCTGATGATCACGCCGACGGTTGAGACGGAGGATATGATCGAGATCGTGCGCGAAGGTCTCAAGAGCTACAGCAAAGATCAGGCGGTCTATATCCGGCCGATGTATTGGGCGCTGGCGGGGGATGAGTTGGGGATTGTCCCACGGGAGGGCGCGACGGGGTTTGCGGTCTGTCTGGAAGAGATCCCGATGGCGCCGCCGGAGGCTGCAACGACGCTCACCCACACGCGGTTCCGACGTCCGGTGCTGGAGGACAATGTGGTGAATGCCAAGGCGGGATGTTTGTATCCCAACAACGCCCGGATGATGGTGGAGGCGCGCAGCAAGGGTTTTGGCAACGCGCTGGTGGCGGATGCGATGGGGAATGTGGCCGAAAGTGCCTCGGCCAACGTGTTCATGGTCAAGAATGGAGAGGTCTTTACCCCCATCCCCAACGGCACGTTTCTGGCCGGGATCACCCGCGCACGGCACATGTCGAACATGGCGCAGGACGGGATCAAGGTGCATGAAACCGTGCTGAGTTTTGAAGATTTCCACGACGCGGATGAGGTTTTCCTGTCGGGCAACATGATGAAAGTCACCCCCGTCAAAGCCTTTGATGACACCACATATGGCGTGGGCGACAACCAAAACCCCATCACCCGGCGTGTCCGGGAGATGTATTGGGACTGGGCCGCGTCGCAACAGGCCTGATCCGGCGCAGCATAGGTCCAGTTTCATTTCGAGATTGCGCGAGGGCTTCTTGCGCGCCATGATCCCCGCCAAGGGAGAAGATCATGCGCAAGTTCCTCGTTGTGTTGGATGACAGCCAAGAATGCCTGAACGCCATGCGCTTTGCCGCGCTGCGCGCCGCCCATACAGGCGGCGGGGTGGAAGTCCTGGCCGTCATTCCGCCGGAAGAATTCAATCACTGGATCGGTGTCGGTGACATTATGCGGGAGGAAGCGCGGGAGCGTATCGAGGTGCATTTTGAGGTTTTCGCCAAGTGGATGCGCGACAAGCAGGGGGTTGATCCTGAATTGGTTATCCGGGAAGGCGAGGCGGTAAAGGAAATCACCCAGCAGATCGCGGACGATGGAGAGATCGGCGTGTTGGTTCTGGGTGCCAGTTCCGACACCAAGAAAGGCCCCGGTCCGCTGGTCACGCAGATGTCGCGCAGCGCGGGGTCACTGTCCGTGCCGATCACGATTGTGCCCGGCGATCTGAGCAAGGAACGGCTTGAGGCGATTACCTAGCCCGAACCACGTTTTAGAATCATTCCAAAGTCTTGACTCTCAGGGTTGCAGTCCGCATATCTGAGGGTAAGCAATGAAGGGCGCGCCATGTTCATCCAGACAGAATCCACACCTAACCCCGCAACCCTGAAATTCCTGCCCGGTCAGGCCGTGCTGGAAATGGGAACGGCTGATTTTCCGACGTCGGATACAGCCGATGGCTCCCCGCTGGCGACGCGCATCTTCGGTGTGTCGGGGGTTGAGGGCGTGTTCTTTGGCACCGACTTCGTCACCGTAACCAAAGCCGAGAATGTGGAATGGGATCACATCAAGCCCGCCCTGCTGGGCGCGATCATGGAGCATTTCCAGTCCGGTGAGCCTGTGATGGCAGCGGACCACACGCCCACCTCCGGTCATGCGGCGCATGAGGGTGAGGATGGTGAGGTTGTCGGCCAGATCAAGGAGTTGCTGGACAGCCGGGTGCGCCCGGCGGTGGCGCAAGATGGCGGTGACATCACGTTCCACGGCTTTGATCGCGGCATCGTTTATCTGCACATGCAGGGTGCCTGCGCGGGCTGCCCGTCCTCGACCCTGACGCTGAAGATGGGCATCGAGAACCTGCTGCGCCATTACATCCCCGAGGTGACAGAGGTGCGCCCGATTGCCTGACACGGGCTTCGTTGACGGCAAGAAGAAATGGCCAAGGGTCCTGACGTTCGACACGTCCGGGCCTTTTGTTTCTGTGGGCTGGTCTACGGAAAGCTATTCCGGCGGCACCGTGCACGACATGGCGCGCGGGCAGGCTGAGGCACTGTTTCCCCTGCTTGAGACGCAACTGGCCGACTGCCGCTGGACCTGGGAAGATGTTGACGTGATTGGCGTGGCGGTGGGGCCGGGGAATTTTACCGGCATCCGGATTGGTGTGTCAGCGGCACGGGGGCTTGGGCTGGCGCTCGGCCTCCCCGTCTTTGCGATCAACCAGTTTGAATTGGTGCATGGGCATTCTCCCCTGCCAGCCGGAACGCTGATCTCTGTCCCTGCGCCGCGTGACATGAGTTTCGTTCAGGGGGCAGACAGGGGCGGCGCCCTGATCAGCGAGGGAGGGCGTTTGATTGATCCCGCCGACCCGCCTGCGGATTTGCAGCTTTCAGGTGGGATGGAGGTTGTCGGACACCGCGCAACGGAGATTGCGTCCCATTTCGAAGCGACCGGTTTTGACGAAACCTACACCCCCGATCCGGGCCGCATGGCTGAAATGGCCGAATTCAAATACCTTGACGCGACCGCATTTCCACCCCGCCCCGCGCCGCAATACGTCAAAGCCCCAGACGCCGCCCCGGCACGCGATCCGGGTCCTGCGATCCTGGCGTGACAGAACCTGACGCGCTTGCGCGCCTGCACCGCGCCGCGTTCACCGTCAGCCGCCCCTGGCGCGCGGCAGAGATTGCAGATCTGCTCAACGCCCCCCACGTCACGCTGTTCCGCGCGCCCCATGGTTTTGCCCTGACCCGTCTTGTCGCGGGGGAGGCTGAGTTGCTGACCATTGCCGTGGACCCGGCGCATCACCGGCAGGGAATCGCGGAAACGCTGTTGCGGGACTGGCTTGCATCGCTGGAGGGCCGCGCGGAAACCGCTTTCCTTGAAGTGGCCGCAGACAACACAGCGGCCCAAGCGCTCTACGCCAAAATCGGGTTTGGCGAAGTGGCCCGCCGCGCAGGTTATTACGCGCGCACCAATGCGGCAGATGTTGACGCCGTGATCATGCGACTGACCTTAACCAAAGGTTAATCACGCTTATCCACAGGATCGCTGATAAAAGCGGTTGACCCTGCCCCCTCCCTGCGCCCTAAATTGCTGCGATCTTTTGATCCTGGGCGGGAGGCCCTTTGGACCCTGCCCCAACACATGATAACTGGGAGACGACACATGACCCTTATGACCAAATTTATGGGCGCCGCTGCCGCACTTGCCCTGAGTGCCGGTGCCGCTCTTGCTGAGCCTGCGATCATCTTTGATCTTGGCGGAAAGTTCGACAAATCCTTCAACGAAGCCGCTTTTAATGGCGCGCAGCGTTGGGCAGAAGAGACCGGCGGCGAATTCCGTGAGATCGAACTGCAATCCGCCGCCCAGCGGGAGCAAGCGCTGCGGCGTTTTGCGGAATCCGGTTCCAACCCGGTTGTGATGGCCGGCTTTGCCTTTGGTGACGCGCTGGGTCAGGTGGCGGATGATTATCCCGACACGGACTTTGTCATCATCGACATGGTTGTCGACAAGCCCAACGTGCGTTCCGTTGTGTTTAACGAACATGAAGGCTCCTACCTTGTGGGCATGATGGCGGCCAAAGCCTCCAAATCCGGCACAGTCAGCTTCATCGGCGGCATGGATATCCCGCTAATCCGCAAGTTCGCCTGTGGCTATGCGCAGGGCGCTATGGCGGCCAATCCTGACGTCAAAGTCATTGCCAACATGACAGGCACCACACCGTCTGCATGGAACGACCCGGTAAAAGGCTCTGAGCTGACCAAAGCGCAGATCAGCCAAGGCGCAGATGTGGTTTATGCAGCGGCAGGTGGCACCGGTGTTGGTGTGCTGCAAACCGCCGCAGACGAAGGCATCCTGTCCATCGGTGTGGACAGCAACCAGAACTACCTGCATCCGGGCAAGGTCCTGACCTCCATGATGAAGCGCGTGGACAACGCGGTGTATCAGGCGTTCAAAGACGGCCCCGGCATGGAAAAAGGCTTTAGTGTCATGGGCATCGCCAATGGTGGTGTGGGCTATGCGATGGATGAATTCAACGCACCACTGGTCAACGATGAGATGAAAGCGGCCGTGGATGAGGCTGCGGGCAAGATCGCCGACGGCTCGCTTGCCGTGCACGACTACATGTCTGATGACAGCTGCCCTGCCCTGAGCTTCTAAGTGGCAGATCAAACGACAGCGGTGCGGCAGGAGACTGCCGCACCCGCAATCGAGTTGAAGGGCATTTCCAAAGCCTTCGGCCCGGTACAGGCCAACAAAGACATCTCCATCCGCGTCATGCCCGGCACGATCCATGGGATCATCGGGGAAAACGGCGCGGGCAAATCGACGCTGATGTCGATCCTTTACGGGTTCTACAAGGCCGACAAGGGCGAGATGTTCATTGGCGGCAAGAAGACCAACATCACTGACAGTCAGGCGGCGATTGCCGCAGGCATCGGCATGGTGTTCCAGCACTTCAAGCTGGTTGAGAACTTCACCGTTCTGGAAAATATCATCCTTGGTGCGGAAGACGGCGCGATGCTGCGCCCGTCGCTGGCCAAGGCCCGCAAGACATTGATTGAATTGGCCGAAGATTACGGCCTGAACGTCGATCCCGACGCGCTGGTGCAGGACATCGGCGTTGGCATGCAGCAACGGGTGGAGATCCTCAAGGCGCTCTACCGGCAAGCGGATATTCTCATTCTGGATGAGCCCACGGGCGTGCTGACACCAGCGGAAGCGGATCAGCTCTTTCGCATTCTGGGGCGGCTCAAATCCGAAGGGAAAACCATCATCCTGATCACCCACAAACTGCGGGAGATCATGGACACCACGGACACCGTCAGCGTGATGCGGCGGGGGGAAATGACGGCGACTGTGAAGACGGCAGAGACGTCTCCGGCGGAACTGGCTGAATTGATGGTGGGCCGTAAGGTCTTGTTGCGCGTAGATAAAGTGCCCGCGCAACCGGGCGATGTCGTGCTGGATGTCAAAGGTCTGAGGGTCTTTGATGACAAGAAAGTCGAACGGCTGCGTGGCATTGATCTGCAAGTCCGCGCGGGCGAGGTTCTGGGCATCGCGGGTGTTGCTGGCAACGGGCAGTCGGAACTGCTCGAAGTGCTGGGCGGCTATGCGATCGGTACGGGCGACATCACCCTGAACGGCACCCCGCTGGATTTGTCGGGCCGCGAGGCGGACGGCAAGACAAGGCGCGCGCGCGGGATCAGCCATGTGCCTGAGGATCGCCAGCGCGAAGGTCTGATCATGGAGTATCAGGCCTGGGAGAACACCGCCTTCGGCTATCACGACGCGCCGGAATACCGCGCAGGGCTGTTGATGAACAACGCAGCCATCCGCGCCGACACCATTGAAAAGATGGCGCGTTTTGATGTGCGCCCGCCTGACCCGACGCTGGCCGCCAAGAATTTCTCGGGCGGGAACCAGCAAAAGATCGTGTTGGCCCGCGAGATTGAGCGCAACCCGGACCTGCTGCTGATCGGCCAGCCCACACGCGGCGTGGACATTGGTGCGATTGAGTTCATCCATCAGCAAATCGTCGCGCTGCGCGATCAGGGCAAGGCAATCCTGCTGGTCAGTGTGGAGTTGGATGAGATCATGGCATTGTCGGATCGCATCGCGGTCATGTTCGACGGTCAGATCATGGGAGAGCGGTTGCCCGCTGAGACGGATGAGAAGGAATTGGGGCTATTGATGGCCGGGATCACCGACACGGACAGGCCGCATTCGATTGAAGAGGTGGAGGCGAATCTCGCCCACGTCGGGGCGGGAGAGACCTAATGGACGTCATGCCAAAATGGGCCGAGGTTATCCTCGTCCCGCTGATCTCCCTGCTGCTCGCAGCCATCATCTCTGCGCTGGTGATCCTCGCCATCGGCGAAGACCCCATTGCTGCGGCTGCCTTGATGATCGAAGGCGCGCTCGGCTCGGTCCGGGGCTGGGGATATACGCTGTACTATGCGACGAACTTCATCTTCACCGGTCTGGCCGTTTCCGTCGCCTTTCACGCGCGCCTGTTCAACATCGGGGGCGAGGGACAGGCGATGCTGGGCGGGCTTGGTGTGGCCTATGCCCTGCTCTACATTGCTTGGCCGCATTGGAGCATTGGCCTGATTGCCGCCACCGCGATGGCCGCACTCTTCGGAGCGGCATGGGCAGCGATCCCGGCCTACCTGCAAGCCAAACGCGGCAGTCATATCGTGATCACCACGATCATGTTCAATTTCATCGCCTCTGCCTTGCTGATCTACCTGATCAACGAATTCCTCAAGCCTGTGGGTCAATCTGACCCTTCCAGCGCGCGGTTTGCAGAACATCTGGATCTGCCGACGCTGAATTCCGTCCTGACAGGCATGGGCATCAAGGCCTCCAAGGATGACAGTGTGAACGTTACGTTCCTCATCGCGCTGGCCTGTGCGGTGGGCGTTTGGGTGCTGATGTGGAAAACCCGGTTGGGATATGAAATCCGTGCCTTTGGCCATTCCGAACAGGGTGCCAAATACGCCGGCATCAATCCGGTGAAAATCACCGTGATCACGATGATCATCTCGGGCGGGCTTGCTGGTCTGATGGCGATCAACACCGTCATGGGAGAGAGCGAGAAACTGATCCTGAACTCGACCGAGGGGGCAGGGTTCATCGGGATCGCTGTGGCGCTGATGGGGCGGAGCCATCCGTTGGGCGTGGTGATTGCCGCGATCCTTTTCGGGTTCCTCTACCAGGGCGGGGCCGAGATTGCGCTCTGGACCTCGATCCCGCGCGAATTGATCGTGGTCATTCAGGCGCTGGTGATCCTGTTCACCGGGGCGCTGGACAATATGGTGCGTATGCCACTGGAGCGGATCTTCCTCGCCGTGCGCCGCAACAAGGCAGCGGGGCCAGCGGAATAATGGATTTTGACACGCTGATCCAACTGCTCGATTCAACCGTGCGTCTGGCCACGCCGTTGTTGCTGGCCTGCCTCGCGGGTCTGTTCAGCGAACGGGCCGGGATTTTCGATATTGGCCTTGAAGGCAAGATGCTGGCCGCGGCGTTCTTCTCCGCTGCACTTGCCGCGATGACGGGCTCGGTTTGGCTGGGTCTGTTGGCGGGCATCGGGGCGTCACTGGTATTGAGCGCGCTGCACGGGGTGGCGTCGATCACCTTTAGGGGCAACCAGCTGATATCGGGCGTGGCCATCAACTTTCTGGCGGCGGGCATGACGGTGCTGATTGCGCAGGACTGGTTCCGGCAAGGCGGGCGCACGCCATCGCTGATGGGTGGTGCACGGTTTGAGCCGGTCACCCTGCCGGGGGCAGAGGCCATGGCCGATGTGCCGTTTCTGGGTCCGATCTATGCGGAGCTGATCTCCGGCCATTCGATACTGGTTTACATGGCGTTTGCAGCCGTGCCGCTGACCTGGTGGATCCTGTTCCGCACGCGCTTTGGCCTGCGGCTGCGCGCAGTGGGGGAAAACCCGGCGGCGGTGGATACGGCAGGTGTGTCTGTCGTGGGCCTGCGCTTTGCGGCTGTGGGCATCTGCGGCGTGCTGTGTGGTCTGGCGGGTGCGTATCTGAGCACGGCGTTGCAGGCGGGTTTTGTGAAAGATATGTCTGCGGGTCGCGGGTTTATCGCGCTGGCGGCGTTAATCTTTGCCAAATGGCGGCCGTGGTATGCCCTTTGGGCGACGCTGCTGTTTGGGCTGTTCGGCGCGCTGGAAACGCGGCCTGACGTGATCGAGGCGGTGATCGGCATCAAGGTGCAAAGTGCGCTGTTGGGCGCCCTGCCCTATGTGATGACGGTGATTATTCTGGCGGGCTTTGTCGGCAAGGCCATTCCGCCCCGCGCGGGCGGAGAGCCTTATGTGAAGGAAAGATAGGCCCGCGGACATGAGTCCAGTTTCGGTGTTGTCGCAGTCCGACTTGCTGCGCAGCAGCGACGGCAGTTGATTTGACGCCCAGAGTT